>Ga0206853_1076_pt1 | contig 13254 bp, 8 predicted proteins | sample Alteio_BWOrgCont_52_FD_152859 | JGI IMG/M metagenome (GOLD analysis project Ga0206853, IMG submission 152859) | Enriched cells from forest soil in Barre Woods Harvard Forest LTER site, Petersham, Massachusetts, United States -... | ecosystem: Environmental > Terrestrial > Soil > Temperate forest > O... | reverse complement strand
ATATTCGGCACATACTCTTCGCCCTCGCGCACCAGTGGGCTCTGCTTCTTGCTCGGCTCCTTCATCGATGCCAGCACAATCGAACTCATCTTCAGCGGCGATTTCTTCATATCCGGCAGCGTGATCTCCGCCTCAAACGACCCCATGCGCCCGGTCTGATTCTCGCGCACCACAAACTTCATCTGGTATTTTCCCGGCGGCAGGTTGAAGCTCGTCGTGTATTCAATGTTCTTCTGTCGCGCCTGCAGGCTCGGATCGAGATTCAGTTTCACCGTCTCGCGCGCGTGGCCAATGGGCCGCTTCGCTTCGTCGATCACCGAGCCAATAATATCCAGCGTCGCCTTGTCCTTGTCGCCGCCCTTCACAAATGGAATCTGCGAACCCGGCACAATCAGCGAAACCGGTACAAAGAACCGGTTCTCATCCAGGCGGAAATACATCGCATCCATGTAGACGGCCATGTCGGTCGCCGGCAGGTCGCTCGCCAACTGCTCTTCGAGTTCTCGCTCGCGGTCTTCGTGGCCGGAGTGCTTGAAATCCGCCGGCGCGTAGTAGCCCGGCCGGTATTCGAGCTTGATCCCCGGCCGATTGATCTTGATCGTCAGCTTGCGATACTTCCCGTCCCGTGCCGGATTCGTGCTGCGAAATCCGATTGCGTAATACGCCGACGTGTCCCGCTCCACCTGCGCGAACGCCGGCGCAAAATCGTTCGAATCGAGAAACGCTTTGCCGCCCGTGTCCGTGCTCAGCGTCGACATCACTTCCTGGCTGGCGAAATTGGCGTTCATATTGTTCATCAACGCGCCGCCGCTGTAGGCACCGGTGCCGCGCATGCTTCCGGTCGATGCGTCGCCCAGCGGCAGCACCGCCTGCAGGCCGCGCGTATCCACGCTGTAAATGGCCAGGTTGGCCCGCACCGCCGCGTTGATCGCCGAGCGCAGCGAGGCCTCGTTCTCGATGCCGTCCCGCTGAATGCCGCCGGAAAAATAAAGCAGCGACTTTTTCTCCGTGATCTTTTCCAGAGCCTTCGAAACCGCCCGCAACGCATACAGTTCGCGGTCTGTATTCAAATCGTTATACTCGCTCTCGTCCGGCGTGTAACCGGTTGTATCCTCCACCTGGTTCGAGTTCGCCGTCGCCCCTGCCGCAAATCCCTGCCCCTCCGTCCCGTTGTACACACCCACTTCATTGATCAGCGCATTCTTGTCCGCCGTAAAATCCTGGTCCACCTTCAGCGTATCGCCCAGCGAAACCAGCGCCACCAGATCCGCCGGCTGCATCTTGGTGCGCAGAAAATCCTGCGCCGCCAGCACGCTGCGGTCCAGATCCTCCGGCTGCATCGAGGTCAGGTCGAAGAACATCACAATCAGCCGGTGATTGCGCAGGTCCTCGGGCTTGGCCACCACAACTGCCTTGCTGCCGTTGCCGCTCACGCCCACGGCCAGCCCGCTCACCGTCGCCTCATTCAGCGGCGTAGCCTGGTCCACGCTCTCAAAGTCGAAAGTCTCAATGTGCTGCTGCTTTCCATTCTCATAAATACTGAAGTCGATCTGCTTCAGCCCCTTCACCACCTCGCCCGTCTTGGCGTCGCGCGCCACCACGTTGGTCAGCACCAGCTCGCCGTTCATCTTCAGCACGTAGCCGCCCTGCGGCGTTGCGGAGACTTGCCCGGCCTGCGCCTGCGCGTCGGAAGCCTGGCCGGAACTCTCCGCAATCGCCGGCTGTGCGCCAGGCATCGCCAGCGCCAGCGCCGCAACTCCCGCTCCAACCCTTTGTCTCCAACTACTCAATCCACTTCCCTCGCAAACTTCGACATACGGGCCAACTTACCAACTCCCGTTGAGTCCAACTAACTCCGCCAACTGCATCGACAGCACTAACTACCCAACATCGCCAACGTCGCGAACAACGCTAACTCCGCTAACTCCGGTAACTCTGCTAACTCCGCTAACTCCGCTAACTCCGCTAACAACACTAACTCCGCGAACAACGTTAGCCGCGTTAAAACCTGAACCTCGCCATAAACTGGAACGCCCGCATCCCGGCCGCTGATGTTACTTCGCCGAACCGCGGCTGGTCCTCCACCGTGCCCACTCCCGCATACTGCACCGTATTGAACACATTGCTGATGGTCGCGCGAATTTCGAAACTGCGCGTATCGCCCATCTGCGCCGTCTTTGAAAGCGCCATGTTATTGCTGATCGTCCCCGGCCCTTCAATCGAATTGCGCGCCGCGGTGCCAAAAGCGTTGCAATAGCCCGGCGTGCCCGTAGGCAGCGAGTATGCCGCCGGATTGAACCACTGACTCAGCGTCCCGCCTCCGGCCGTGATGGAAGCACCGGTGCGATTGGGCCGAAGCGCCCCCGCCGTGCCGCAGGCAATGCTCGAAACCGCCGCCGAATAACTCGGCGTCAGCGCTTCGCCGGTGGCAAAGTTAAAGGTTCCGGAAACAGAAAACCCTTCGAGTATGTGCGAACCAACTCCCGAAGTAACCCAGAACTTATCCTTGCCGAAAGGTAACTCATAAACATAATTCCCACTTACCTGGTGCCGTATGTCGAAGCTCGAATTCCCTTCCTCGCCCTGCAGGTTCTGCCAGTTCTGCGCCACCACCTGCGACACTCCATTCACCGAGCCGGCGTCGTCAATCGAATGCGAGTACTGATAGTTCGCGCCCATCGCCATGCCCTTCGATAGCCGCTTGTTCACCCGCACCGTGCCGGCGCTCAGTTTCGAGAAAGCCTCTGCCTGGTCGTACGTGAACACCAGGTTCGTTGGATCGGCCCCCGGGTTCTGCGGCGTCGCCCGCGGCGCGCTGCGCATATCCAGGTGGTTGCCCTTCGACCCGTTGTAGCCGAGATTCATCACCACTCCCCAGGGCAGCGTCTTCTGCACATCGATGTTCCACGCCTGGACATACGGCAGCGGATAATGCGGCTCGATCGCGTAGTTTCCCGTTGTATCCGGCGCCGGAAATCCATTCGCCAGCGTGAAGCAGCTCACCGGCGTGGTGCGCGCGCATGCCGAGCTGGCGCTGTTGTTCACGGCCGCTTCGTTGGTCTGCTCGTTGGCAAAGGGAGGCTGTAGCGCCATTGTCGACGCAAAATTTCCATACTGCCCAACCGAGTAATTCATGCCGAACCCGGCCCGCACCACCGTCTGTTTCGGCAGCCGCAGCGCCAATCCTATGCGCGGAGCGAATGCTGTCCGGAAAGGAAACACCAGCGAATCCGGCAGCGCGCCGCTGAACGCGCCGCTCGCTCCCGCCGCCACTTCCGTCTCGCCCGTGAACCCCGCATTGGCATTGGTGTCCACGAATGCCAGGTGCCCATACTTCTCCGTATACGGCGCATAGAACTCGTACCGCACGCCATAGTTCAAAGTCAGTGAGGGCAACACCCGCCAGTCGTCCTGCGCAAAAGCATCGTAGACGTTGTCGCGCAGATACGACTTGCTCACGATCGAATCGATCGTCGACTCCTGAGGCAGCCCTAGCAGAAAATCCGCTAGCGACGAGCCTGTCGTCGCATCGCCCGCGGCATCCTCTGTAAACAGCCCGCTGAACGTAAAGCTCCCCGTCGCATTGGAACCCAGCAGCACATCGCGGTGCACCCGCCGGTAATCGCCTCCGTAGCGCATGTTGTGCTTCCCGTGAATCCAGCTCAGTGTCTCGGAAAGCGAAATTGTTTGCGAAGTAGAAAAGCTCGGCTCCCGTTCACTCAGCCCCGTCAGTTCGCCGAGGCTCACCTGGGGCAATCCAAAGTCCAGCGGGCTCGAATTCAGCGCCGTCCCGTTTGGCCCCATGATCCCCAGCTGGCTTGCGATATCCACGCCATTCGTGAAGTAATTCGTCGCCTCGCTGGTGGCGCGATTCCATGAAGCATTGAAGATACTCGTCACCTTGTGGTAGCCCACCGTGTAGCCGGCCTGCACCGAGTTCGAATTCGACGAGCTCTTGCCTCCCAGTTGCGGAAAAATGTTCACGCTATCCGCCGCCGATTCGCTCCAGTTGTAATTCGCGTTGATGCTTTGCCGCAGCCCCTGGTTCTGCGATCGCCTTCCGCCGCCGCCGCCGAACCCGCCTCGGCCACCGCCCGGCTGCGTAGCGTTCGCTCCCAGGCTGCGCATATAGCGCACCCCGGCCTGTGTTGAATTCGTCTGCGCCGTCGTCAGCAAGTGATAGTTGTCGTTGGTTGCCGCGCTCGGAGTTATGTTTGGCTCTGGATAATAATTGAGCAGAGCCATCGCCTGCGGCGCTATCCGCGACGAAGGAATCGCGTTGGCCGTGCCGTTCGACGAAAACTGCTGCAAGGTTGTCGGATCGTAAATCGCCGGCTCGCCCGCCGCGGAAAAATCACCCGCCCGCTCCGCATCCGTCGGCACAATTGCATAGTCGTCCGCCGCACTCGATTGCCGCGTCCCCGACAGCGTAAGAAAAACCGTGTCCTTGCCGCTCGGCTTCGTCAAATGCGGAATGTACGGCGCGCTCATGAAAGTAATGCCGAAGCGATTGCTGCCGTTCGGTGGCTGCTCCTGCGGTTGCCCTTGTAGAGAGAACGGCTCCGCATTCAGCGCCGAGTTGGTTCCTGTCCACTGAAATGAGCCATGCGGTTGCCCGGGATTGAAGCCACGGAAATTCCCGCGTCCTCCGCCGCCAAAACCGCCTCCGAATCCGCCACCCCCGCCAAAACCTCCGCCGCCAAACAGCCCGCCCTGGCCGCCCAGCAGTCCCTGCGAGCGCGCCGTCTCAATCGCGTCGCGGATGCGGTCCATGTCCATCCCCGCCATCGGGCTCACCTGGCCCGTCTGCCCGCTGATGGCTACCGACTCGTTGCTGAAGTCCGAGTTCCCCGCCACCGACGGAAGCGCCGCTCCAGCGCCCGCTGTCGTGGTCCCCGCCTGCGTCTCCGTATCCGCGCCCAGTGCGCTCACCAGGCTCAGGCTCTGCGCTCCGTTCCCCGCCAGTTGTCGAATGGCCTGCGCCGCCGCGGAGTCCTCTCCAGCGCCGCTCTGCGCCGCTTCACGCGCCTGTTGCGCCTGCGCCCGCGAAGCCAGCATCAAATCGAAATTCACCGTCTGGTCGTGGCTCGTCGCGTTCAGCAGCGCTTCCTGCGATCCCACCGCAAACGCCGCAAACTGCGTGCGAATCACATAGCGTCCGTTCTGCGGAATCGTCAGTGTCCACGCGCCCGTGATGTCGGTTGTCGTCGAGTAGCGCTTCCCAGTCAACGTGTTCTGCGCCGTCACCGTCACGCCCGGCAGCGGAACCTTCCCGCTCATCGCCACGCCATGCAGCTTGCCCCCCGCAATCGTCTGGCTAATCGCCTGCTGACTCTGCGCCTGGCTCTGTGTCGTCGATGCCGGCGGCGCCGTCTGCGCCCATGCCGCCAGGCCGCCGGCCACAGCCATCCCCAGCGCGATTGCTCCCATGGCCGCTAGCCGCATCTGCTCTCCCAGGCATTTCCTGCTCGTACTCAGTCAGACGCGCCACCGCGCGCGAAGGTTTACGGTCTCTGCCCGCATCGCCCCATCCACGATCCCATCCTAGACGCAGGCCCAGACACGGACCAAGCCCAGACACGCGCTCCTGAAACCGGAGTCGGTAGAATCGGATATGGCCCAAGAGGAAACGGCCCTTCGCCCCATCGCGATCCAGTTGATCGACACAAACGCCTCGCCGGCAACTCTTGCTCACGCGCGCAAGTTGCTTCTCGAGTATGGCCGCTTCGTCATCGCCCAGCCCGGCGCCGCTCGCTTCTGTTTTGGCTCACTCGAACAGGAAGCCGCCCGCCTGCCGCAAAGCTATATCGAGCAGGGCGGCGGCTGCCTCATCGCCCACGCTCACGGCGAGCCCGGCGGCTTCGTCGCCTGGCGCGCGCTTCCCGCCGCGGTTGAACCAGACGCCTGGGAACTGAAACGCCTCTGGGTCCGTCCCGCCGCGCGCGGACTCTCGCTCGGTCGCGCCCTCACTCAAAACGTCCTCGACCGCGCCATCACCGCTGGCCGCAAGGCTGTCTACCTCGACACCGCACCCGCAGCCATGGCCGCAGCCCACAAGCTCTATCTCGAAATGGGTTTCGCTCCCTGCCCGCCCTACAACGACAACCCCGTCGAAGGCCTGGCCTGGCTCAGAAAACCGCTGTAGCGCAAATCCCCAGGACCTATACAAATCAGAAAACTTGTCATCCTCAGCGAAGCGTACTTCAGCGGAGTCGAAAGCCTGCCCTGAGCGCAGCCGAAGGGGACCTGGTGTTGTCCTTTGGGACTTTCGATTCCGCACGCGTCATCGCCGCGCCGGTACTCCCATGACTCCAATTCACGCAGAAAACACAAAATCCCTATTGCAATCCCATCAAGCCCATGTTAACTATTAAGCCAATACACACTTGATTGCTGCCAAGCCAGTAAACATTTGGCCGGCAATCAGACAGGAAACCACCCCCATGAAGATCGGCACTACGATCCGTGCTCACCGGCTGCAGAAGGGTCTGTCGCAGGGCGATATCGAAAAGAAAACCGGCCTGCTGCGCTGCTATCTGTCGCGCGTCGAGAACGGCCACACCGTCCCCTCGCTCGACACGCTGTCCAAAATTGCCCTGGCTCTCGATCTGCCGATCGCCCAGTTCTTCGCCGACGACACCTTCGGCCACCAGTTCAACACCCACAAGCTCAACGACGAGGAACTCCGCTTCCTCACTCAAATTCGCCGCTATTCTTCCAATTTGAACGAGAGCGACCGCAAGCTACTGTTAGCCATGGTCAAGAAATTCGCCGCCACCGCCATCCGCTAGCAGCGCCGACTGCACTCCTTCGTCCGGCCCCTCGTGCACGAACAAAGAAGCGAATCGAACAAACACTCTGTCATAGTGAGCGAAGCGTACTTCAGCCGAGTCGAAGGCCTGCCCTGAGCGTAGCTGAAGGGGACCTGCTGTTGTGTTTCTATGTTGTGTACCGAAGCCGGGTGGGAAATCACGAACCCATTCGAGGTCGTCTTGAACCCCGATTGCTCGATCAGCCGTTCATGAAACGAAGCAGCCCAGCCGGCGGCGGCACGTTGTCAATGTAGAAGGCGAACAGCACAAGCACCCCCACCACCATTCCTACCGCAAGCCGCAAACGTGTATTGAAAACCGTGCGCGGCGATCCCAGCCTCGGCACCATCGGAGCCGCGAACAACAGCCCGCTGGCAAAGCCGCCCAGGTGCGCCATGTTGTCGATATTCAGGCTGGAATGGAGAAACATGTTGCCGCCACTAATTGAGAGTCCCAGCACCAGGTTCAACGCGGCAAAATAGATCACCGACCGACGCAGCTTCTTCAGTTCTTCCGGAGGCACCGGCAGCCGATTCGACTTCAACAGCACGATCAGCGCTCCCGCAATTCCGAAGACCGCTCCGGACGCTCCCGCTCCAGCAGGAAAAAAAACTCCGCCGGCTCCATCGCGAATAGGCCAAAGCCAGTTGATGTCCGTCGACAGCAGGTTCCCTGCCGCGCCGGTCAAAATGTAAACCGCCAGCACGCCAAACGATCCCATCAGCGGCTCGGCCAGCAATCCCAGGTTCCACAGGCACCACATGTTCGTCGCCAGGTGCAGAATTCCCACGTGCACAAACATTGCCGTCACTATCCGAATCCATTCGCCGTTGATCAGCACCGATCCGGCGTTGTTTGCGCCCCAGTGCATCAGCTGCTCGGTTGTCGGCGTGCCAATGCTCACCCCGTTCCCCACCATGGCCAGAAACACGGCGCAATTGATCCCCAGCAGCAGGTAGGTCGCCGGCGCAACCGCCCACGAAGGCCTCGGCTTGCGCACTGCCTGCTGCGGCGGCATCTCTGCGCCGGGAGGCAATATCTCCGGTTCAGGCATTGGCGAGTAACTTCCCATCCTCTAACTTTAATGCATTTCCTCATCCAGCGATTCACAGCGCAACCGATTGCGTTGCGTTTGGTTTCGATTCAACGCCGCAATCGATCAATCCACTCAAAACGCCGCAGGCAATTCACTCCGCTCAAAACCCCCAGCCGAACTCCCCCCAGCCGAACTCCCCCCCAGCCGAACTCACAGATGTAATCTGGAATTTGGCCGCAGCTGCGCACTGTTCTATACCGCAATGCGGCTCCCAATTCATTTTCGCCATCATTCCCAGGAGCGCCCTCATGACCGATCCGCAATCCGCCCCCAAGTCCATCCGCCGCGCCCTGCTCAGCGTCACCGACAAAACCGGCCTCGCCGGGTTCGCCCAGGCCCTCGCCGGCTTCGGCGTCGAGCTCATCTCCACCGGGGGCACCGCCCGCGCTCTCCGCGAAGCCGGCCTCACTGTCCGCGACATCAGCGACCTTACCGGCTTCCCCGAAATGCTCGACGGCCGCGTCAAGACCCTCCACCCGCTCGTCCACGGCGGTTTGCTCTACATCCGCGGCAACGCCGACCATGAAGCCGCCGTCGCCGACCACGGCATCCAGCCCATCGACATGGTCGTCGTCAACCTCTACGCCTTCGAGAAAACTGCCGCCCAGCCCGGCGTAGCCTTCGGCCATCTCATCGAAAACATCGACATCGGCGGTCCCTCCATGGTCCGCTCCGCGGCCAAGAACTTCGAAGACGTAGCCATCGTCACCCGCGTTGCCGACTACCCCGCCCTCATCGAAGAACTCAAATCCAACAACGGTGCCCTCACCCGCGCAACCCGCTGGCGTCTCGCCAAACAAGCCTTTGCCACCACCGCCGCCTACGACACCGCCATCGCCAACACCCTCGACCAGATCGCCGAAGCGCCGGAACCCGCATCGCCCGCCGCACCAGACAGCAAATCCCTTCCGACGACTCTCCGCATCAATCTGCCGATCGCCCAATCCCTCCGCTACGGCGAAAACCCCCACCAGCGCGCCGCCCTCTACTCCGATGGCACCGGCCTCGGCATCGCCGGCGCAACGCAGTTGCAAGGGAAAGAACTAAGCTTCAACAACCTCGTCGACCTCGACGCCTGCTGGGAGCTGGTTCAGGAATTCGAAGAGCCGGCAGTCATCATCGTCAAACACACCAACCCCTGTGGCGCAGCCACCGGCGTAACCGTTCTCGATGGCTATCAAAAGGCCCTTGCCGCCGATCCTGTCTCCGCCTTCGGCTCGGTCATCGGCATCAACCAAACCGTAGACGCCGAAGCCGCCCAGGAAATTGCCAAGCTCTTCGTCGAAGCCATCGCCGCCCCCGCTTTCACCCCCGAAGCCCGCGCCATCTTCGCCGCCAAAAAGAACCTCCGCCTGGTCGAAGTCCACTCCGCCCCGCCAAAGCCCGTCGTCAAACACGTCTCAGGCGGCCTGCTTCTGCAGGACGCCGACACCGGTCGCGTCACCGAGTCCGAGCTCAAAGTCGTCACCTGGCGTCCGCCCACCGCCGGCGAACTCCGCAGCCTGCTCTTCGCGTGGCGCGTCGCCAAGCACGTCAAATCCAACGCCATTGTCTACGCCAAAGACGGCCAGACCCTCGGCGTCGGCGCCGGCCAGATGAGCCGCGTCGACGCCGCCCGCTTCGGCGCAATGAAAGGCGTCCTCCCGCTCGCCGGCTGCGTAGCCGCCTCCGACGCCTTCTTCCCTTTCCCCGACGGCCTCGAAACCGTCGCCCAGGCCGGCGCAACCGCCGTCATCCAGCCCGGCGGCTCCGTCAAGGATCAGGACGTCATCGACGCCGCCGACCGCCTCGGCCTGGCCATGGTCTTCACCGGCATCCGTCACTTCCGCCACTAGAGTTCGAAAAGACGTGGCAGAACGGCGCGATTGCAATTGAATTTATACGCAAAATTGCTTATATTAAGCGCATGAAGAGCAGCGAGTTCAAGCGCTGGCTGGCTGCGCAGGGAGCTACCTTCACACCCGCGAAGGGCTCGCATCTCAGGGTGGATTTGAACGGGAAAGTCCCCTTCCTGCCCATGCATAGCAAAGAACTCAAGACGGGCCTGGTTGAAGCGATCAAGAAGCAACTGGGGCTTAAGTAGAAGGAGAAATATGCTGCGCTATCCGGTACAGCTTGAACCAGCCGAGGAAGGCGGGTTCGTCGTAACCTTCCCCGATATTCCCGAGGCAATCACCCAAGGCGAAGACAGGGAAGATGCCCTGAGGCGCGGCGCAGACGTGCTCGAATCGGCCCTCGACTTTTATCTGGAATCGGGGCGGCAGGTTCCCATGCCGTCCAAACCCAGGCGCGGGCAATTGATGGTGGAATTGCCGGCAAGCGTCTCCGCGAAGCTGATTCTCCTCAACGAGATGGTCGCGCAGAAGATTCGCCCTGCGGAGTTGGCCCGGCGATTGAAAGTGACTCCGCAGGAGGTGACCCGATTGATCGACCTGCGCCACACTTCGCGCATCGATGGCATTGCCGGAGCGCTCAAGGCGCTTGGCAAAACCATGGAGATTCGCGCCGTTTAGAGCCAGACAGGAGTAAACGCGGCCTCATTTCGATTCATGGAGGCGCCCTTTTCCTGAAGGAGAAGCCGTCCTGCAGAATTGTCGCCCAGTTGCATCTGCCCTGGTTCCTCCCTCGTCCGCGTCGACTTTGCTTCTGCATCGGCACGATCGGATCGAGCCGTTCCCACGACGCATGTCTCAACCCTTCAACCCCCATTCGCGAGAGAACGCAACCGCCTCGGCCTGGCAATGGTCTTCACCGCCATCCGCCACTTCCGTCACTAAGAAACCGCGAATTGTTCCCGCTGGTGTCCAACCGTTCACCCTTCAGTCATAAAATCCCGCACTCCGCCGTCCTTTTGCGACAAATGACCTGTAAAATCGTCTCTACAGTAGGCAGAGTCGCTCTCAACGGCTGCCTGCACCGCTTCTGGGTCATTTCGGATCGGACCACTCTCCCATCCGCCTGGCTCAAGAGCCTTGGAATCTCCAGGATGATGAATATAAAACCCGCATTCGCGCCCTCTTGGCTCACTTTTGCCGCTGCCTCGCTGGTCCTGCTTCCGGTCGCTCCTCTTTGCGCCCAATCCACGCCCGCCCAGACGCCTGCAACCCCTGCGCCCGCTTCCTCCACCCCGGCCAAGCCACCAGCGCCACCAACGAAGCCACCGGCGCCAAAAGACCAGGCAGCGCAAAATCCCTCTCATCCGTCGTCCGACCAGCCCCCCAACCGCGCCGCAGCCTACTATCACCTCGCGCTGGCCAACATCTACGAAGACGAGGCCCTCGAGAACGGAAGCTCCGACAATGCGCGCCTCGCCGTCGACGAATACAAGTACGCGCTCGACGCCGACCCCAACTCACAGCAGTTGAACGACGGCCTCGCCGATCTCTACTTCCGCTCCAGTCACCTGCACGAAGCGGAAGTAACCGCCCGCAATCTCCTCAAGACCTATCCCAACGACATCGACGCCCATCGCCTCCTCGGCCGCATTTATCTTCGCCAGCTGAGCGACGCCTCGAACGCTGTCGGCTCCTCGTCGCCCTCCGGCAACGCCCTCGACCAGGCCATCGCCGAGTTTGAAAAGATCGTCGCCCTGCAGCCCAAAAGCGTCGAAGACCGCATGGTCCTCGGCCAGCTTTACACCGTGAAACACCAGCCCAAGAAAGCTGAAGAAGAGTTCAAGACCGCGCAGGCCATCGAGCCCGATTCCGAAGAAGTGGTCCTCAATCTCGCCCGTCTCTATGCCGAAAGCGGCGACATCGCCCACGCCGCCAAGGTTATCGAAGCCGTCCCCATCGACGACCGCAGCCCCAAGATGGAAGTCGCCCTCGGCGCGGCCTACGACCAGTTGAAGCAGCCCAAGGACGCCATCGCCGCTTATCAGCGCGCCGCCGACATGGACCCCGGCGATGCGCACACGCTCGACGCCCTCGGCCAGGCCCTGCTCAACAACGGCCAGCTCGACGAGGCGCTCAAGCAGTTCAAGCTGCTCGCCGAAGCCGATCCTGAAAATACCGCGCCGCTGGTCAGCATCGCCGAAATTCAGCGCCGCCAGGGCAAATACGAAGACGCCCTCGCAACCGTCCGCAAGGCCCGCAAGATGGACCCCACCTCGCTCGAAGCCGGCTTCAAGGAAGCCCAGTTGCTCGACGTGCTGGGCCGCTTCGATGAATCCGCCGCCACTTACGAGAAGATGGTCGATCTCACCTCCCACGCCAACGGCGCCTACACCACCGAAGAGAAAAGCAACCGCGGCTTCTTCCTCGACCACCTCGCCGCCGTCTACCGCGAAGAGAACAAGACCACCCAGGCCATCGCCACCTACCAGAAGATGATCGACATGGGCGGAGACAACACCCTGCGCGGCCTCGAAGAGCAGATTGAAACCTACGGCGAAGCCAAGTTGTTCGACCAGGCCTCCGATCTGGCTCGCAAAGCCGTTGCCGGCAATCCCAAAAATCTCGATCTCAAGCTGATGTTCGCCGGAGCACTCATCGAGCAGGGCAAAGACGAGGAAGCCCTCAACATGACCAAGGCGCTCCTCGACAACTCCGACAGCGACCGCCAGGTGTGGATGAAGCTGGGACAGTTCTACACCGAGATGCGCCGCTGGAAAGACGCCGAAGACGCCTACGCCAAGGCCACACCCCTCGCCATCAAGACCGACGACCGCGTCTATCTGCTCTTCCTCAAGGGCGCGCTGGACGAACGGCAAAAGCACTACGAGCCGGCCGAGCAGCTCTTCCGCCAGGCCCTCGAACTCGACCCCAACAACGCCGCCACCCTCAACTATCTCGGCTACATGCTCGCCGATAGGGGCATGCGGCTGCCTGAAGCGCTCAAGCTCATCCGCAAGGCCGTCGACCTCGAGCCCATGAACGGCGCCTATCTCGATTCGCTCGGCTGGGCCTACTTCAAGCTTGGCCAGTACGAAGAGGCCGAAGAGAATCTCGTCCAGGCCGTCCAGCGCGACCAAACCGATCCCGCCGTCCACGACCACCTCGGCGAGCTCTACGAGAAAACCGGCCGCATCCGTCTCGCCGCTGCGCAGTGGGAGCTCTCCATCGCCGATTACGCCAAATCCGCCGCCGCCGACATCGAGCCCGGCGAAGTGGCCAAGGTGCAGCACAAGCTTGAAAGCGCCCGCGTCCGGTTAGCCAAGCAGGACAACGCCACCGGCATGCCCAAACCCGAGTAACTTCGCGCCGTCACAAATTTTGAATTGTCATCCCGAGCACGTCGGGCTCGCTGCACCAAAGCTCTCTCATCCTGAGCGAAGCGCACTTCAGCGGAGTCGAAGGACCTGCTTCTGTCTTTCCACACTTCCACGCCGATGACACTCCGTGCCCC
>Ga0206853_1066_pt2 | contig 13260 bp, 16 predicted proteins | sample Alteio_BWOrgCont_52_FD_152859 | JGI IMG/M metagenome (GOLD analysis project Ga0206853, IMG submission 152859) | Enriched cells from forest soil in Barre Woods Harvard Forest LTER site, Petersham, Massachusetts, United States -... | ecosystem: Environmental > Terrestrial > Soil > Temperate forest >... | reverse complement strand
AGCATACTGGGTGTGGGTACGGCGTCGGTTAACCGAATGCAAGCCCGATTCGACCTGGGCGGCACGTCGCCCATGGAGCGGCGAAATTGGGGTGGCCGAAGGAAATCGTTACTAACTCCTCAGGAGGAGGTCGAGTTTCTAAAGCCGTGGGCGGACCAGGCCAGGGAGGCGGGTCTGTTAGTGCTCTCGCCGATTCGCGCGGCGCTGGCGCTGCGCATTGGCCAGCCGGTAAAGGCCTCGGTGGTCTGGCGGATGCTGGCACGGCACGGCTGGCGTAAAGTGGCCCCCGACACCAAGCATCCAAAGAATGATCCGAAGGTGATGAAGGCCTGGAAAAAAAACTCCCGAAAACTCTGGCGACCCTGCTGCGAAAGGACCTCGTGAAGGGCCGGCACATTCGATTGATGTTTCAGGACGAGGCGCGGTTTGGCCGGATGGCGAAGCCCCGGCGGTGCTGGGCGCCGAAGCCCTGCCGGCCCGTCATGTTAAATGGCTACGAGCGGGAGTTTGTCTATGCCTATGGAGCGGTAAGCCCGCGCGAGGGAGAGCTGGATTGGAAGCTGTGTCCCAAGATGAATACCCAGCGCATGAGCGAATTCCTTAATCAGGTGGCGCGGCGTCATCCGCGTGACTTCATCGTGATGGTGGTTGATGGCGCCAGTTCCCACCGGCGCAAGGATCTGATCGTGCCGGAGAACATCCGGTTGCTGCCGCTCCCGGCTTACTCACCCGAACTCAATCCCCAGGAGCACTTATGGGATGAAATCCGGGAGAAAGAGTTTCCCAACCGGGTTTTTGACTCCCTTGACGGAGTGAGGAAGCAGCTTCGATCAGGCTTGGGCCGCTTGGCGCGGGATTATAACCGAGTGCGTAGCATCACCGCCTGGCCATGGATAGTTACACTCATCTTGAAAGCACATTAGAATTAGAAAACAGCAGTTCGCTGAAGCCCTGAAGGCACAGGCAGTAGAAAACGACCGAATCAGAGCGCAAGCAGCCGCGACAGAGGCACGAGCCGCGTTGATTCAGGCGGTGAATCCGTGATTTCAAACAGCCTGTCTGCCAACGACCAAAGCCAACCGCCATCGAGTCTGGGGTCTTGGGATTGATCGAAAGCTCATTGTGCCTGCTTTTCTTCGACAGGAAGTAACCGTCAGAAATATAGTGTTACACCATATCGCATGGGATTTTACATCCGCAAAAGCGTAAGCGTCGGCCCGTTCCGGTTCAACCTGAGCAAATCTGGAATCGGCGTCTCCACGGGCATCAAAGGATTCCGAATCGGATCCGGACCGCGAGGTAATTACGTCCACATGGGACGTGGGGGAGTTTATTTCCGTCAAACGCTCCCAAGCACACGAAAAACTACAGACGAACGGGAGAATATCGAGCCGGAGTTTTCTACAAGCGAGATTGAATTCCAAGCCATTGAGAGCGGAGACATTAGAAAGATGACTGATTCGTCATCAACCGCACTTTTGGAAGAAATAAGCTCCAAAGCAAACTTACCCCGCATTTGGCCATGGGTTTTAGGAATCGGCATTACACTTATAATTTTCTGCGTTAGAGGAGGCGCGCCCCTCTGGATTTGTGGATGCGTAGCTGTGCTTTGCGCGGCGGCGTCCGCTTGGGCGCTTCATGCCGACACAATGCGAAAGACCGTTGTATTGTTCTACGAGTTGGAGCCGCACATTGAGGATGCCTATAGGAGCCTTCATGCAGCCGTTGATCTGTGGCACGGGTGCTCGCAAATTGGACAAGTGATGGCAATAGCCAGCTTTACCGACGCTTACGATAGGAAGATGAATGCGGGGGCGAGCTCGCTTTCTAAGCTGAAACGAGTCAATCGCCGGTCCAGCCCACCCGCCTATTTCAAATGCAACCTATCAATTCCCGTTCTGCCAGGGGTGGAAAGGAGCTTATATCTGCTGCCGGATAGAATCCTCGTATGGGAAAATGGCGGCATCGGATCGGTTGGATTTGAAGATTTCGAGTTGAGGTGTCATAACAAGCGTGTCGCCGTGCCGGGCGGTGTTCCAAGCGATGCGGTGATTGTGGATAAAACATGGAGATATGTGAACAAAAAGGGTGGGCCGGATAAGCGCTTTAAAGACAATGAGGAGATTCCCATTGTGTTGTATGAGGAGGTGTCGCTGACGAGCAAAACCGGCCTAAATGAAATGTTCTACCTGTCAAGAACTGCAATCGCGACAACAGTTAGGGAAGCGGTGCAAAGGATGGCGGCAGCAATCAAAGAGCGCGAAGAAACGCAAAGTGACTTCATCAAATGTCCCTGCATGAATTGCGACGTGACAATAGAGTTTCCAAGGCATTGGGTTGGGAGAACCGTTGTCTGTCCGCGCTGCGAAATGGAGACCGTTCTCTTTAAGCGAGACAACCGAGGCGATGGTTGAAAGCAAGACATCCCGAGTAGTTCTGAGTAAAGCCACAATGTCAGGGAAAGGCGAGCCTGTAATACCGGCTCGCCATATTGGACTGCCATGGATCGCTGAAGTAGTAAGGGCCATTGGTCAGCGTGAAGCTTAGGAGGGGCGTCCACGTTGCCGCCGACAAACTCCCAGAGGCTTCCACAACAACCATGATGTAAGGCGAACCAGTGACGCTGAAGCCAAAATGGTTGGTCTGAAGGCCAAAGCCTTCGACGCCGATTTGGATGACCGGGTTCCAAAGCAATGCGACGCGACCGGCAAAGGATGAAGTCCAACCTGTTGTGCCGGGCAGGTAATAGACGGTTGGCCGGGGAGCCCTGCACATGAATCCTCTCAAAACGCCTTTGCACTGGAATTTGATGGCGCATACACAACAAAGGCCGTCTCTGCCCCCGTCAGCCATCCGGAGCGGGTAGGTGAGTTTGCTGGTTGCGGACTTGTCTCGCGTCTGGCGGCATCCTGGCGCGATGGCGTGATGGTTTCGGCGGTTGTCGGGTTCAGGCGAGGGGGTGACACCGCAACCCCGTCAACTTGTAATTCTACAAGTTGACCACCCGGCGCGGGCGTTCGGATGATCATTCGACGCCCCTTGAATCTGGGTGAACGATCATGCGTTTTCACCCTCGTTTGCTCATAGTATGCTTATAGTTTGCGGGTACTTGGGGAAGCGGAACTCCTCTAAACACTTTGCTATTATTGATTATTACGGCCATTCTGCGATGTCGTGTGAATCCTACCGTAGGTTAGGCAGGCAACTTTTTTTATGAGATAATTTGGGAATGAGAATGCAAAAATGCATTTGGGAAAAGCGGGAATCCGGAGGCGAAATCAACGTAAGGTCGCCAAGACTCAGAGCCGCGAGGCTGCAACCGAAGCAATTGAACCGCGAATGGACGCAAATGAACGCGAAGGGGAATGATTTGCCGGAGGGGGGGAGGGAGTTTTACCGCGAAATACTCGAAACACGCGAACAGAGCGGAACGTTAACCGAGTGGGGCGCACCATAGTGCGAGCTGGTCGCCCAAAATTTTGCCGAATAAGCGGAGTTTGCCGAAATGGCACTGCGAGGGGGGAACGCAAGGTTGCGCGCCCGGGCAAAAGCGGCGTGCCCGCGCCACAGCCACTCCCGAAAGCTTGCAAAACTGGCAGAATGCCTGGAGCGCCGGGTTTTCGGGCTGGGAAGCTGGAGTTTGGATGATGCGCTGGTGGATTCTTGGATTTGGGTTTGATTTACGCTGCTGCGGGTCGGCGACCCGGGGTCCGGGGACGGCGGAAACGGCTTGCCAGGAGTCTCGCCCCACCGGAGGATGACGGCTTCCAGAGATTTGACCAAACTGGCGGATTTGGCCATGGTCATTCAAGGCTATTCAAGGCAAAAAAAATTCCGGCCTGGGAGGCTTAAATGGGGTCGGCTTGGGCGGCGCGCCCGCGCTTTCGCCAGGGTGTTTGGGGATGTGTGCGGAGTTAAAATTCAGGGCAAGTTCGTGATGGAGAACAAAGTCAAACACAGTGAAAAAAATTCCGGGGTGTGGAGGTGTGAATGAGTGCCAGCCGCAGAAAGTTAGCCATTCAAGGCGCACGCAAACAGATCGCGCCGTATTGGCCTGCCAACGCGCCGCGGCGCGCAGAGCCGCGCTCCGCGGAACCGGTCGGCGCCGGTTACAAACGCCGCCGGTTTTTCCAACTGCATTTCCGTCCGTGTGTGTTATCACCTTGGGTGAGCCGCGCCGCGCGGTTTCGAAATCATGAAACGGTCAATGACGGTAACTCTTGTCCTCTCCGGCGTCCTGGCGTCCGGATGTGACGACCAGCCCGGCTCCAACGCCGCGAGTTGGGCTTATGGCGATGACCAGACGATTACCAACAACACCTACGCGCCCGGTTACGGCTACTGGCACGCTCCGTACCGCCGTTGGTTTCCGTATCCATACAATTACTTCGACGCGGGGCGCGGTTATTATCACGGCGGGTTTTATTCGGCGGAACCTTTCGCCAGTCCCATCACTGCCAGCCGCGCGGCCGGTCTTTCCGCTGGCGGGCGGCCCGGCGCCAGCGGCGGTGGAATCAGCCGCGGCGGCTTTGGGCGCGGCTTCAGCGGGCGCTCCTGATGAACCGCGTCCGCACATCACCGCGTCGCGACTGGCAGGCCAGGGTCGAGGAGGTGGGCCTGCTCCATCATTCGCCGGAGGGTGAAAAATACTGGGACGAGTCGGCGTATTATGAGCTGACCGCGCGCGAGGTGGACACTCTGGAAAAGGCCGCCAACGACTTGCACGAAATGTGCCTCGCGGCGGCCCAACACGTTTTGGACAATCATGTGTTCGCGTGTCTGGGCATCCCGGTTGAAGCGGTTCCCGGCATCCTGCGTTCCTGGGAACGGGATGATTTCAGCCTCTACGGTCGCTTTGACCTGGCTTATGACGGCAGTGGACCGCCCAAGTTGCTGGAATACAACGCCGACACCCCCACGGCTTTGGTGGAGGCCGCGGTCGCGCAGTGGTACTGGCTGGAGGACACCAACCGGCACGCGGATCAATTCAACTCCATTCACGAACGCCTCGTCGCCGCCTGGAAAAGACTCGCCCCGGCGACGGACGGCAAAATGTACCTGGGCGGCGTCAAAGACCAGCTTGAGGACGAGCGGACGGTGCTCTACTTGGAGGACACCTGTTCACAGGCGGGATTAATGACCGGGCGACTGTTCATCGAGGACTTGGGATTTGACCCCGCGCGGGGAAAATTTGTGGATTTGCAAGCCGCGGTGGTGGGCGATTACTTCAAACTCTATCCTTGGGAATGGATGTGGCGGGAGGAGTTTTCCCGGCATCTGCAATCGGACCGCTGCCGTTTCGTCGAGCCGATGTGGAAGATGCTGCTTTCCAACAAAGGGTTGCTGCCGGTTTTGTGGCAGATGTTTCCGGACCACCCCAATCTACTCCCGGCGTACTTCGCCGAGGAGGCCTTGCGGCAAAACCAGCCCGCCGCCGCTGAGAACGGTTATGTCAAAAAACCGAGATTGAGCCGCGAAGGCGCGAATGTGACCATCATGGAACACGGCGCGGTGGTCGAGGAAACTTCTGGCGATTACGACGGGGAGGGATACATTTGGCAGGCAATGGCCCCGCGCGCGGACTTTGATGGCAACCACCCTGTCTTTGGGGTGTGGGTGGTGAATCATGAGGCGTGCGGGTTGGGCATTCGCGAGGACACCGCGCGAATCACTGGAAACACCAGTCGTTTTGTCCCGCACCTGTTTTAGCGAAAATCAACTCTCGCCAACGAGTGAAGCTCAGAAATCCTTGAAAACCATGAATAACAAACTGCGTTACATCGGGCCGGCTATGCTGGCGTTCATGAGTCTGGCGGCGACCGCCCAGGCCCAGGCGCCCAACGGCGATCTGCTCCAACCCAAATCCATCGCCCGCGCGCTCATACTCTGCATCGTTTTTGCCGCGGTCGGAATGCTCGCGGCGCTGGTCGCGGTGTGGGTCTTCGACAAAGCCACCCCGCGGATCGACATCCAAAAGGAGTTGCTGAATCACAACATCGCCGTGGCCATCCTCACCGGCGCGGTGATCCTGGGCGTGAGCATCATCGTGGCGGCCTCCATCATGGGGTGAGGCGCAATCAGGGTTCGGTGGGCGCGCGGCAAAAGCGGGGGCTGGAGGCGGTTGGGCGGGTGTTTCGGTGGCCGGCCTCAAGGGATGTGAGCGATTGGACCCGAAGCCAGCCAAGCCAGGCTTTGCGAGGTGAAACTCCTTCAATGGACTGGCTCCCGCAGGCCATAGACATCCAATCGCTTCGAGAATGTGGCCAGGTAGACCTTTCCGTTGGCCACGGTTGGCGGGCAGAATTTCGCGAAATTGCCCACTGCATCGCGGCCGCGGTTTTGCTCGGAGTTCCATAGTTCCTCACCCACGTTCTCCGCGTTATAGGCGTGCAGAATGCCGGGACGTGTCTGACGGTTGGCGTCACCGCTCGAGGGGTGGGACGCCCAAAGTATTCCGGTCCCGGCACTGGCTCCGTCAGCCGAAAGCGACAGAAATCCGCCTGGCATCCCTTTCGGTGCCGGTGCGGGGCTTTTTGCAACCTCCGGCAGCAGAAATCTACCCGCGCTCTGGTTGAACTGGTATTGGCGCAAATAATCGGACTCGCCCCAAACGTAGGCAAACGCGGCGCTTGGACCGTTCCACCAAACGGGGGTGCTATGGATATTGTTTGGCGGCTCTGTGTCCGTGACCTGGAAAGACTGCACTATGTTGGTGTCCGCGTTTGAGCGGCTCATACCGCCCAAATGATCGCGGTTGGCCAGGTACAATTTGCCCTCCTTGCTCCCCACCAGGGCCAAACGCGTCCCGGGAATCAATAGCACGCCTGTGGAGCCAAAATCGATGTCACCCGCCTCCAACCCCTCCCAGTTCCACGGCGTGAACCAACTGGCCACCCGCAATGTATCGGCGTGGCGGGTTAATTTGACCAGGCTTTCTCCACGATTGAGCCGGTCTCCAGGATCTCCACGAACGCCAACCGAGCCATTCCCAATGGCAACATAGATATTCCCCTCGGAATCCGCTGATGGAGGCGCGCCACTCATCCAGATGCCGCCGCAGGAGCCATCAGGGGTTGTATTGTAAAGTAGGATGCGCTTCAGGCTGTGGGCATCGTAACCCATCAACCAGCCGTGGTACGGGCGCCAGTCGCAATGCGACGCCCATCCGATCATCACCGTCCCCTCAATCAGCGCCAGCCCCGCTCTTTGGCTCTGTCTCAATGGGTCAAACTCAATCAGACCATTAATGTTACCGTCGCCGTCCCCCTGACAGCTCGCGGTGATGGCCACCGGACTGTGCGGACGTTCCGCTCCCGTGGCAACATCCAGCGCGTGCAATCGCTGCGCAAAAGTTGGTTTTAGACGCCCCGCCTCTTTGGTCCGCGCCACGAGATAAATCGTACTGGAGGCCGGATCAATGACGGGCGTGCCTACAATGCCAATGTTACCCGAAAAATCCTGGTACTTGTCGGTGAAGTCGGAGCAGGCTCCAAACATATCTGCGTTTCGCGGGGGAACCACGCCCGGTTTAAGCAAGCTCACCTGCCAATACGGTTGCCGTGCCAACGGGTCATCGGCGTCGAAAGCATAGATGGAATCGTTGACGGTGGCGACAAGGACGAGGTTGTGTCTGCCCTTGGCGGGAATCAAAACATTCGTCATGACGAGTGGCTGGGCGTAAATCTGGTCGTCCACTGGCAGGGACCATGCCAGGCCGAAATGATTGGTATTGACGTTTTTGACGTTCAACCTGGTTTCATCCAGGTTTGCGCCCGTGAGGGCCGGATCATTGTGTTGCGCGAGCACAGCCACGTCAGCCCGCGAAGCGGCGGCTGCTCCTATAAACAACAGCTTGCAAATCACCTTCGTTCGCATGCATAAGAGCCAATCAGCCGGCCGCGGGAAAAGCAAGCCGCAAGCCGCCAAACCGCGGCGAAAGCCAATTTGACTTGAATCGCTGAAGCATGGGACACAGGGCATAGGTTGGAAATGATTCTTGACAGTTTATGACTCTAGCCGTAACTTAGTGTCATTCAACAAAGGATTTGTGCGAAACAGGTTGGTTTCATATGTTGTAACTTTTGGGGCCTTTGCATCAAGGGCGCTTGCGCAGCCTGTGTTCACCCTTTCTGCTGGCCTGCGTTCTGCATTTGTTGCGGTTCGGGTGGCTGGCCGCGCCCCCCTCTTGTTTGGCATGCCAATCCCGGCGTTGCTTGAAAGACCCCGGACGGGAAGTCCGGGACGCGCGGCCTTCACGCTTATCGAGTTGCTGGCGGTCATCGCGGTCATATCCATACTGGCCGCGTTGTTGCTCCCCGTCCTGGGCAAGTCCAGGCAGCGCGCGCAGGGAGTCTGGTGTCTGAATAACGGCCAGCAAATGATCAAGGCCCTGCACATGTACGCCTCGGAATATAATGACTGGATGCCGCCCAATCCGGAGGATGGCAACCCGAACGACTGGGTCCGGGGAAACATGAGAATCCCCGAGGAGGCAACCAACACGCTCTACCTGTCGGATCCGCAATGGTCCAAACTTGCGCCTTATTGCGGAGGCTCGTTGAAAATGTACAAGTGCCCGGCCGACACGAGCACCACAACCAACAACAAGACAATCTCTCCCCGCGTCCGGACTTTTTCGATGAACCACGCCGTGGGAACAAAGCCGGACCCTCCATTGGCGGGAGTTGATGGTGTCTGGCTTGACGGAACCCGGCAGCATGTGGCCAACCATCCCTGGCGGACATACGCGCGATTTGGCGACATGATTGATCCGACGCCCTCCGATTTGTGGATATTTATCGATGAGGACGCGTATAGCATTAATGACGGGGCATTCGCGGTGTGCATGCTTACTCCCACCCGTTGGGTTGACTGGCCGGGAACCTATCATAACTTTGCCTGCGGGATTGCCTTTGCCGACGGGCACTCTGAAATCCGTAAATGGCTGGACGCCCGCACCAAGGTGAAGGGCGGTTATGCCGGGGCGCGACACGAGGCCAACCGCCTGCAACCAAACAATCCTGACGTTGCCTGGCTTCAAAAGCGGACCTCATCCAGCGTTTTGACTGGCCAGCCCTGAGCCTTCTTTCTCCGGAATTCAACCGCGGAGGGATGTTGGGGGCTGGTCAAACAACCCCGCCGCTGGATTGTGCGAGAAGTTTTGGGCTGTCCGGCGCGGCGAAGCCAAAAATCTCGCGAACCAGCGCCCCCCAGGCCCCTACCAGCAGTAAATTGCGCGCCAGGAGCACCGTCGTGTCAAACAAACCATAATGCAGCGCCGGAATTAAAATCGGCGTGAGCATCACGGCCGAGAGGATGGCCAGAAGCGACCAGGCGCTGCCTTCCAGGCAGCTCACGGCGGTCAGCGGCAACAGCCAGATCAGGTATTGCGGGCTGAAGACCTGGTTGAAGACGACAAAGGCAAGGATCGGCACAAGTAGAATCCTGGCGGTGCGCCCAATGGAAAGCCGGCGGCAGCGCGCCGCGGCCCAAGCCGAAACCAGCACCGAGACAAGGACAGAGAGTAAGAACACACCGCGCGCCCAGGGCAGAATAGTGATTGCCAGCGGGCCATGGACCTCCGTCCATTTGCCCTGAACACTTGCCCAGTGAAGTTCAGTCTGCCCGAGCAGCTTCCACAACCAGATCAAGGAGGCCCAAAGCGATTCGACGTGAATGCCTCGCGCACTTTGGAACTCGGCGAAACGCCACCAGGGAAGGAAAAAACCCAGCAGCGCGATGGGGAGAAGACCTCCACTCAAACCAATCAGGAACTGCCTTGATTTGCCTTGTCGATATGCGAGCACGAACAAGGGCAAAGCCCACAGCACCGGATACAATTTAACCCCAATGCCGGCTGCCAGACCCAGACCGCCGAGGAAATATTTTTCTGAACAAGCCAGCCAAACGACCGCGAGGCAGGCCAGCGCGGGAAAAATGTCGAAACGCTGGAGGTAGAAATACCCCAAAAATGGCATGGCGGCGCAATAACCTGCCAAAGGTAGGATGGAGCGCGCGCCGCACCCATGGCGAAAACCTATCGATATGAGCATCATCTTGACCAGTACGTCGCCTGCCAGCACGAAGACCATGAAGCTCTCCAGGTAATTGCCTTTTCCCGTCAGGCTGGGCGCTTGAAACAGCGGAATGGCATACGGTGGATACTCAAAAATTCTGTCGCGATAGGGCATCTTGCCATGGGCGGTGTCCACCGCGATTTTTTGGTAAAGCCTCACATCGCCTTGCATGGGCGCGTCCAGCCTGGGGATCAGGAACGCCAGACTCGCCATGATCGCCACGACGGCGACGGCTTGGCGGTGACGATTGACCAGACCGGCAATCCGCTCCTGGGGCCACCATGGCCGGCCGGGCCCGCGTTGATCCCCCAACCCTTCCGCGCCAGACTCGGGGCTGGCCGCCTTCATACCGCCGCCCTCCACCCAAACTTTACGCTCATAAAAAAATTCCAGATGCTTGCCAGGAAAATTGCGATCAGATTCGCCGTGTACAGGTTGAGGTGAAGCACACGAATTTCGCCGTTCAAGCTTAGAATGCCAATGCCGATGCCCATCAGGCAAATCAAGTTGAAACGGCCAAACCGGCCGATTCGCGCCAACGAACCGGGCTCCCCGGCCGAAATGTCCCGAAAAGTGAAAACCTCATTCCAAGTGAAATTATTGATTATGGCCACCTCGGCCGCCAGACTCTTGCTCAACATAATTCCCCATCCCAGAGTGTGCTGGTCAGCCAGGAGAAAGAGGACTCCCATGTCAACAACCACACCGGTGGATCCCACCAGGCCAAAACGGACAAATCGTTGAATCAAGCGCCCCGCCGCGGAAACGCCAGCTTGATCTCGCTCCCCGCTTGGACTAAAGCGTTCCAATCCACGCGCTTTCAAACTCGTTTTCACTGTTCACCAGCCGTTGGCAATCCCAGTTCCTCGCGCAGGCTTTGAATCCGCACGGGCGGCTCCGGTGACTTGAATTTCTTGCAGACATAAATTGCCGCGTCGCCATTGTCGTAGGCGAGCCAGTATTGTTCATGCACCAGTGTTTTCCATTCGGGCTCGCTTAGTTCACCGGCCACCGTCAGCAATAGCAGATCGGGCAATCGTTTGGCGACTGTCTGGACAATGGTCTTTTCGTTGATCGCCCCCGTCCAAAACCTTTTGTACGGCAAAATGGCGAGCTCGGGTATAATGGGCACCTTTGCCCTGAAGGCGGTCATGCGTAACCGGGTGAAACACCACCTGGCGTCCTTTGCCCGTTGTTTGAATTCCACCAGCAGCGGGTCGTCCTTGGCGCGGCTGCTTTGCAGCACCTGGTCCAGTTCCCGCCTGGCTCCCGGGGCTGTTAGAATCAGAACGGCCGCCAAAAGCAGCAACTGAACTGAGCCGCGGCGCCAGGGAAGCCAATCGGCGCTGAAACCACGCGGCTGGAGCAGCTTCTCCGCCGCTTGCACACCCAAACCGCCAATAAAGGCGAGGGGGATGGCAAAGTGCAGGTGGTAAAAATACCACCAAGGGCGATGAACCAGATGCACCAGATAGGTTGCCACCAATCCGATGACAGCCGGCCAGCCGGCGCGACGCAGAGCCGGGTCGCGCCAGCCGATGATAAGCGCCAGTACAAAAGGAAGAAGCCACAGATTCGACACCACCTCATCCTCGGGAAAAGCATGGGCGGACCCGCCCTGCCGGCCAAGATAAATGGCGGATTTGGCGTGCGATGCAAGCAGACGGTCAACGGGCGATTCTCCCTCCACGAGCGTGAACCACAACCACAAGGTTACCCCGAAAGCCGCCGCTACAAAGCCGGCCGCCCGTAACCGTTGGAGCAAGACGGCCTTTGCATTGGCCGCGGCAGGAGGTTCGCCCATTGCCGGCGAAAACGACATCCACAGCCTCGCCAGTCCCCAGGGCGCGGCGAACATCGCGGTGAACTTGATCACGCAGGCCAGACCGAAGAGTAACCCCGGCAACACAAAAGCAACCCACCTTGTCTGGTCCCGCGCTTCCGCCGGTAGCAGGGCGATGGCAAACATGCCCAAAGCGAGCGCCGGCATTTCCAACATGCCGGAGCAGGAAAGCTCCGCCGTGTGCGGATAAGAGAGCAATGCTCCCGCCACGGCCAGACGCGGCAGCCACCCGGATTCTTCAGGCAGCAACCGCAGCAGGGAATAAAGCAAAAGGCAGGAAAAGGCGAGACCTGCGAGCCGCGCGACCAGCACGTCCGGGCCAAATAATCTGAATAGTCCTGTTACCAACCAGGTATAGCCCACCGGTTGATCATTCCACATTTGGGCGCGCCACTCCGGCGGACCGGAGAACTGGAAGGACTTGACGACTTCAAACCCCTCGTCGCGACCGATTTCAAAAGCGTCCCGGAGGGGCATTATGAGCAGAACCACCAGCCATAAAGCAATCACGGCCCCGGAAGCCGGCCCGTTTCCCGTCAATGCTCGTCTCATGGTTTGTGTGTCGCCTTCGGGAGGAGCACCCTCAATCCGCCCGCCAGCCAGAAGGCCGCCAAACCAAACAAAACCGGGAATTGCCACTTTTCCAACGCGGGCCACCAGTCAACCAGGGATCCCAGGCAGGGACAGGGTGCCACCGTGCCGCCCACCGTGGCCAGGGCGAAGCGGTAAAGCAACAGATTTGCCGCGAAACAAGCCAGCAGTCCGGCTCCCAACCGCCTCGTGGCTTGGACGAGCAATATCATCGCCAACACGATTTCAATCGCGGCGGCCACCGGCACCACTAATCTGTAGGGAATCCCTAATAGCGGGTCATTCGCGCCCATCCTGTGGCTCCCCGAAACCACGACGGCGAACTTCAGCACGGAGACCAATAATAATGTGGCGAAGGATGTCCGCCAATACCAGGCAGGTATTGGCGGATCACCATGGGCCGCGGACTCGGAGGATTTTTCTCCGGTTCCAGGCACGCCACTGAACCGACTATTCACTTCTTGAATCAGATTAGCTGCCAGTCCCGCCACTTCCGCTTCCGCCGGGAAAAGGACACGTTGGACAGGTGCATCCCGGGCCCACTAGGTTCGCTCCGGTGGCGGACTGGTTTTGATATTCATAAGTTGTGCCGCCGTAACAAGTCAGTTTGCAGGCATAACGGCAATTGGCCGTATAGGCGGTTACTGAGTTGTATCCGCTTTGGGCGGACCCTTGGGCGCCGCGGAGCGCCGGCGGCGGGGGCGAGCAGACGGTGTTGCAGCTGGAAGTCCAGCTGTAAGCCGGGCATTT
>Ga0206853_1075_pt1 | contig 13277 bp, 6 predicted proteins | sample Alteio_BWOrgCont_52_FD_152859 | JGI IMG/M metagenome (GOLD analysis project Ga0206853, IMG submission 152859) | Enriched cells from forest soil in Barre Woods Harvard Forest LTER site, Petersham, Massachusetts, United States -... | ecosystem: Environmental > Terrestrial > Soil > Temperate forest > O... | reverse complement strand
GCGCAGAGTTTGCTCACGCGGGCCAAACGCGAGCCGATTCCGGACGTGCAAGTTCGCGGAGGGATGGAATACAACCACGAAACGCTGGGGAGCATCCCGTTCGCGAAAGGCTGGGAAGGGATCGCGGAGGTGGCCGTGCAGATTCCACTGTTCAATCGAAACCAAGGGAATGCAGAGGCGGCGCGAGCGGACATCGATCGCGTGGGGCAAGAGAAGAGACGCATCGCGCTGACGCTGCGGGAGCGCGCGGCTGCGGTCGTCGATCAATACGCGAACGCGCACTTGATGGCGGTTGAATACCGAGACGAGATGCTGCCGCTCTCGAAAAAAGCTTACGGGCTGATGGTGGACAAGTATGGGCAGATGCTGGCGTCGTATCCGCGGGTGCTGGACGCTCAGCGAAAACTGTATGAGTTGCAGATCGAATATATTGGCGCACTCGAAAGCGTATGGAGTAACGGGATCGCGTTGCAAGGATTCTTGCTTACCGATGGCTTGGAAGCTCCAGCGCGACCCGGCGAAGTGGATCGCCCGGTGCGCGAAACCAACGTGCCGATGCCGGACCCGGCCACAGGAGTGCCACGGCCTTGAAGAAAACTGTGCCGAAAGACATCTCATGATTCGGAGGCCGATACTAGCGGTCGTGAACCGAGGGAGACGCGCATCCCGTAGAAAGCCAATGCTAAAACGACAAGAAGGACCAAGACTCCGCGGCCCGCGTACCACCGGCTGAAATCGAACGAAAAGGGCGTGAATAACAGTGCGGCATTGGAAAAAAACAGGAAGATGGTGGCAAGCAAGCCGAGCCGAAGCAAAACGTAGGCCAGGAGTGCGCCCGATAGTAATGCCGCCGGTATCTCAAGAGAGTAGTTGAAGCCGGAAAGGTTCAATGCGGCCCAAAGCAGGCAGACAACTACGGCAACAATCCACTTTCTGCGCGTGAGCCTGCCCAAGAGGAACAAAACCGATAATGCTCCCATGCCGTTTATGACTGCGTCCGCAATCGCTTGCAAAGAATCGCCAAGAAACGCGGGCATTGCTTCGAGTGTTCCGGGGACGAAATTTGGCGTCATGCCACGAACGGCGAAGTAGTAGGGCGAAGCGCTCAGGGCCACCCAAAGCAATGCGTGGACCGAGCCAAGAAGTATTCCAATAAACACATCACGGCCAACGAGCGGATCAGTGAATCTTCCGGAGAGCAAACGCGCCCAGGAAACAAGTAGTTCAGGCCAGGCGCGGCGAACGTACGGCTCCAAAGCCAGATAATAGACAGCCTGAGCCAAAGGTATCGCGGCTGCAAACCCTACGGTGTGAGTGAGCCAGTTCCATTCGTAGCCGATATCAAACAAATGGTGGGAAGTTAGCGTGAAGAATACGAATTCGATTCCGTACACCGACGCGGCAAAGCGAAACACACCTCGCCGATCTCCGCGGCCGGAGCGAAAATTGCGATATGCAAAATAAGAAGAAAAGAGGATGACCGTGATTCCCAAAACGCCAAAGAGCGCGGCCGCGAATCGATAGCCCCCGGGAGTCCAGGGCTCCACCATGCGCGAAGGCGTGGGGTCGGGGCCGACCACTTGAAAAAAAACAGGCTTCCCCTGGAAAGAAGCGGCGTGAACCTCGAAGGGCTGCCCTTGGATCTGCCCTTTCCAGGATTGGATACGATCCGAAGCGACATCCGGTGCCCAGACCGGAGTGATTGACGTGATGCTTTCGGGAGAAACACCGGCAGCTTGCCAAAATGGTTTCCAGTCGGGATCGGCGTTCACTGGGACAGGCTCAATCTTCTGCGGAGGAATCCTGGAAAAATAGAACAAGCGGCCCTGCATGTCGATCGTGACGGCAATCTCTCCGGAATAGTACGGAGCCGGCTGCAGCCATTGGATTCTGTGCAACGAGGGGCTTTCGAGCGGCCTGGGACTTTGCCGGTAGCCAAAGCGCAGCACGCTCGGGTAGAAGGACCCTATCTCGCGGTAACGCTGTGGCGCGGCAACTTTGCTCAATCGGCGGTCGATATCGGTCGGTACGACAAACCACCAGGCATAATCGGCGGGCGGAGGAACTTCCCCCAAGGTGGATGCCAGCTCACGCGAGCGATCGATGAGGGAATCGGGCGACTTGCCAGGCGGCACCAGATTGATGACGTTGGCGTAATTAGAAAAATAGACCGTCGTGGCCAGAGTGACAGCCAAAAGCAAAGTAAGCAGCAGCGCAGTGGATCGAGAAAGCGCTCCTTCTTCGCCGGAGGCCGCCACCATGTCAGGGGAAGGAGTTTCGCCAGCGGCGAGCACGGCAGCCAGAGTGTTGCCACCGGGCAGAGCGGCCGAAACGGCCACGGCGGAAACGGGCCGCTTGGCGGGATCTTTTTCGAGGCAGCGCAGAATAATGGCTTCGACGCCCGGCTCCAAGTCGCGCACTTTTTCTCCGGGCGGCTGCGGGATAGCAGTCAGGTGCTGCTGGCGACATTCGGAAAAGCTCGCGCCCTCAAAGGGTCGCTTCCCGGTGTAAAGCTCGTAGAGAACCAAGCCGAGGGCGTAGAGATCGGTACGCGGAGTAGCCGGGTCACCGCGAAATTGTTCGGGCGCCATATAGGCAGGCGTCCCGACGGACTCGCCACTATCTTCGTTGGTTCGAATGGCAAGACCGAAGTCCGTGATGTGCGCGTGACCCCGGCCGTCGACAAGAATGTTCGAAGGCTTCAGATCGCGATGCAAAATCTGGCGGGAGTGAGCAGCGGCAAGCCCAGCGCAAATTTGCTGGGCGAGTTCATTGGCTTTCGCTGCCGGAAGCCTGCCGATGCGCCGGAGCAGCGAGGCCAAGTCTTCTCCGTCGACATACTCCATCGAGAGGAAAGTGCGGCCTTCGTGTTCGCCGATGTCATAGACGCGGCAGACGTTGGGATGAGCAATTTGGCGGGCGTTGCGTACTTCGCCGCGGAAGCGCTCTAGGGCGTCCTGATCTCCGAGCATGCCTTTTGGAAGGAATTTCAATGCGACGGCTTGCCCAAGCTCCAAATCGTCGGCGCGATAGACCTCACCCATGCCGCCGCGGCCAACCAGGCTCACAATCCGGAAACGATTTACGAGGATGGCCCCCGGAACAAAACCGCCATGATCGGAGGAAGACGAGCGGGAAGATGGCGTGCTCCCCGGCGTCGCCGGCAAGCGCCTGAGAGGAGAAGGAGCCTGGCTATCGGAGTCAATCGTGGGGAGTTGCGAGGCGGAGGAAGCCGGGCGTCCGCAAGAAGAGCAAAAAGCAGCATCTTCCGCGATGGGTGAGGAACAATGTGAACACTTTGGCATTCGTTCGGCCGTTGCGCGGCAGAATTGTATCAGTAGGTATGGCCATGCTGTACGAATTCATCCGAAGCGACTGTACCTATTCGCTTGCATGATAAAGTGGGCTGCATTCCGGCCCTAAGGAAGCGCAAGAGGTGAAGATGAAATTCGCATCTCGGATAGTTTTGGTAGTGCTGGTATTCGCTGCATTCGGAATGAATCTCCGACGCCCCGCTTCCCGCGCAGATCAGCGGGCCATGGGCGCGGGATTTCGCGAGGACGCGCCGCCTAGCGTAGAAGGCCATCTCAAGCTGCACAAATTCGAGCAGGCCATTGGCGAAGAGCGTTACACCATTCTTCGCAGCGCCAACGAAATCGCGGTGAGCAGCTCATTTGAGTTCACCGACCGCGGAACAAAGGTTCCACTCACCGCAAAACTCAAGACCTCGAACGACCTGACGCCTTTGTCGTTTTCGATCCAGGGCGACGTCGCAAGAGGCACCCCGATCGATGCCTCGGTCGAAGCCGCGGAAAAGAAAGTTCGCGTTCGTCTCGAAAAGGATTCAAAAGAGTTGGAGCGTCCGGCGAATTTCTTTTTTGTAGCCGGCTATGCTCCCGCGGCGATGCAAATGATGCTCCTTCGCTACTGGGACGGAGCCGGCCGCCCGGCAAAGCTCCTGACCTTTCCTGCAGGCGAAGTTTCTATCGAGGACCGCGGAAGCGACAAGTTCATCGTCGACGGAACATCTCTTACGCTCGAGCGATTTAGCGTCGCTGGGCTAACCTGGGGCCGCGAAACACTGTGGCTCGACGCAAAGAAGAATCTTGCCGCGCTCGTCACCGTAGATTCCGAATTCGACCATTTCGAGGCCGTTGAACCGAAGTATGAGGCCGCACTCGGGGAGTTTGTGAAGCGCGCAGCGTCCGACGAGATGGTCGCGCTTGCCGACATTTCCAAGAGCTTTCGCACCGCCCCGGGGCCGGGAGCGACCGCGCTTGTGGGGGCCACCCTCGTTGACGGCACCGGAGCGCCGGCCATTCCCGACAGCGTGGTTCTGGTCAAGGATGGAAAAATTCTTGCTGCCGGTCCTCGCGAAAAGATCAAGATTCCAAAGAGTGCGCGGACCATCGACGTGCGCGGCAAGACCATCGTGCCGGGCCTGTGGGACTGCACGCCCACTTCGAGCAAGTCGAATGGGGCCCCGTTTACCTTGCAGCCGGAGTCACCTCCGTTCGCGACTGTGGAAACGAACTTGAATTCATAACAGCCGTACGCGACGCCGTTAATTCAGGAGCTGGCGTGGGGCCTAAACTTTATTTGGCCGGTGTTGTCGACGGCTCGGGCCCGCAAGCTCTCGCGATCGCACGCGTTGACACTCCCGAGCAGGCGCGCGAGTGGGTGAACCGCTATCACGACGCTGGCTTTGCGCAGATCAAAATCTATAGCTCCATGACCAAGGAAAATGTTCAAGCAGTTGCTGCCGAGGCGCATCGTTTGGGCATGACGGTGACGGGCCATGTGCCGTTTAATATGAATACCTACGATGCCGTCAATACCGGGTTCGATCAGATCAATCACATCACCTTCATTTTTGCTGTGATGGACCCGGAATTTGAAGAACTACGCCGATCGAGAAAACTGGAAGAGATGCTCACCCAAGTGCAGGGTTTTGACGGGACATCCGCAAACGCCCAGAAGGCTGTGTCCTTTCTCAAGGAGCACGGCACGGTAGTGGACCCAACACTGACTGTTTATGAGATGACCATGCGAACTGCCAGGAACCCACTGATGCATTTTGAGCCGGGAGTCGCGAAGGTCGCACCTGCGCTGGCCGAGCAACTCAAGAATGTAGGATCCGGCGGAGCAAATGCCGATTTGCGAGAAGCGATGTTTGGGGCTTACCTTAAGTCTGTGAAGGCGCTGCATGACGCTAAGGTCCCGCTTGTTGTGGGGACCGATCAGACTGTGCCTGGCCACAGCGTTCATCGCGCGATGGAACTCTTCGTGGAAGCGGGATTCACGCCCATGGAAGCACTACAATCTGCGACGATTGTCCCTGCGCGAGCAATGAAGGTAGATAAAGAAGTCGGCACCATTGAGCCAGGAAAGCGGGCTGACCTTGTCATTCTGGGCGGCAATCCCCTCGAAAACATCTCCAATGTCCGCAAGACCGAACGAGTCATGCAAGGAGGAGTGCTATATGACTGCGCCTCGCTTTGGAAGTCCGTCGATTTTCTGCCATAAAAGGGCAAACCACAGCCCTGCCAATCGTTGGTGCAGCTTGGGTAGTACCAGCGCGGGTATCGAGTGCGAAACACTGGTACTCCAGTAGCGTTGACCGGCAGAAAATCCAGTGGGTACTGTCAAGATAGGGCGCCCGGGTGTCGGCGGAGAAGTGTCCGCCGCTAAACATCAGGAAACAGAGGAAATAGGTTCGGACGGTGGCCTGGTGCTATCCCCTCGCGAGCGGCGGAAGCTCTGCTCGGCGAGCAGAACTGACAAGTAAGTGCCGTCCGTGGAGCGCCAGCGACTGAAAGTAACGATGACAACTGTAACAAAAGCCGGAAGATACGAGTTCCTCGGAGAGTTAGGCCGGGGAGCCATGGGCGTGGTCTATAAAGCCATGGATCCGGTGATCGGACGCACTGTGGCGGTCAAAGCCATTCGGCTGAGCGCGGAAGGCACGGGGCTTTCGCGGCCGGAATTGCTGGCGCGATTCCAGACGGAAGCGCGGGCAGCGGGATTGCTGACGCACCCGAACATTGTGGTGGTGTTCGACGCCGGCGAAGAAGACGGGCTGTACTACATCACCATGGAGCTGGTGGAAGGAAAGAGCTTGCAAGCGCTGCTGGACAGCGGGCAGGCATTTCCGCTTCCGAGAACACTGCGCATCATGGAGCAGACGTGCAGCGCGCTGCAATTTGCGCACGAACGCAACGTAGTGCACCGCGACATCAAGCCCGCCAACTTGATGCTGACCGCCGACGATACGGTAAAAGTGACGGACTTCGGGACAGCGAAAATTCTGCAATTCGGCACGGTGCAGCAGACGGCGCACGTGATGGGTACGCCAAGCTACATGTCGCCCGAGCAAGTAAAAGGGCGCGCAGTGGACGGCCGCAGCGACATTTTCTCGCTGGGCGTGATGCTCTACGAGATGGTGACGGGCGAGAAGCCCTTTCCGGGACAGAACATCACCACGGTGATTTACAAAATTGTGAACGAAGATCCCGTCCCGCCGCGGCAGATCGATCCTTCGATCCATCCGGGGATCAGCGCGGTGGTGATGAAAGCGCTGGTGAAAGAGCCGGAACAGAGATACCAGAACTGCCGGGAAATGCTGGAAGATTTGAAGAATTACCGCGCGATCACCGCAGGCGGCAATCCGCAGTCAACGATGGTGGTGGGTGGAGGTTCGCCGGCAGCTACGATGATTTCCGGAAATGCGGGCGGGCGAGGAATGGTCACCGAGGAACAAAGCGTCGCCGCAACGACGCACTCCCTGAATGCGCGGGCAACGAGCCCGGGACAAACCCCGGTGGTGCGGCGGACGGGAACGATTGTCCCTGCGCTGGCGCAGGAGCCGCCGAAAAAGAAGAGTGTGGTTGGATCGATCTTCCTGGGGCTCCTACTGATGGGAGTCATCGCTTATGGTGGGATGAAGATAAGGCCGGTATTCCAAGCGGCGCGCGAATTGCATGATGCACAGGTGAAAAACGGAAATCAGGGGCCCGCTGCCGCGGCGAATTCGAATCCCGGTGCGGAGAATCAAGGCGCGAATCCGGCGGCCAACGGAAGCGAAACCGAGTCGACGCCGCAGCCAAAAGATTCAGCGGTCGCAGCCGCATCTGCCCCAGAAGTAAAATCGGCGGAAGCGAAACCGGAAAAGGGCGCGGCGAAGAAACCAGAGTCCACGATCAGTCCCAAAGCTGCGGAGTACAAGGGGCGTATTGAGCAGGCCATCGCTGACAAAGGGTTGAGCGGGCGCGCAAGAGTGCAAGCGGCAGGTAATACGCTGACCGTTTCAGGGAAACTCCGCTCGGCGGAATATTCCGCGCTATTGAGCTTTCTGCGCAAAGTTCCGGCGGATGTGCGCGTCATTGATCATGTCGAGTATGAGGACGCGGCCACTGCCGGCGGAGAAGGCGGACATCCAGTTCCTGATCCCGGCAGAGGCGCGATTCACGTCGTTGTGGACGTCATCGGGGCCACCGCAATTCTGCGCGGTGCCGCTGCTCGCGCGGTGGGCAAGTGCGATGCACCGTGTAGCTTCAACAATCTGTATCCCGGACAGTACAGCCTGGAAGTGCTGAAGGAAGGATATCAATCGGTCCAGACGGCGCTGCAAGTGAAGCAGGGCGACGTGCAGGACCAGAGGATCAAGCTCGAGTCGCTGGCCAAGGGCATCTACATCGCCAGCAAGCCGCCAGGCGCCGACGTATTCATTAACGGAGCAAAGCAATCGGGGCAAACGCCCGTGACGCTTCCCCTGGCACCCGGTCAGTACAATCTGGTCTTGCGGCTGCCTGGATATGAGGCCTATGCCGGAAGCATTCAAATAAAAGACAACATCCAGACGCAGCTCGAAGCAACATTGAATGAAAAATCCGCAGCGCATGTCGCTTGGGCACAGATTGGCTCCAATCCAAAAGGCGCGGAAATCATTATCGACGGGACATCTACCGGACAATTCACTCCCGCGCGAGTTCAGGTGCCCGCAGGGATGCACAACATACTGCTTCGGCTCAATGGCTATCAGCAGGTGAAACGAACGGTGTCGGTGAGCGAGGGTGGAACAGTGCCGATCGACGAGACTCTCCATCCCAAGTAGCGCCAGAAGAATGGAGAAAATGCGAGGTTTAAGGACCCGCTAAGTAGACCTTCGTCAGGCTTGAGCTACCTACCGGAAACGTAACAAATTGTTACATTCGTCAGCTAAAAGTTCTAGGACTGCGCAAGCTATCCTTTCAATACAAAAGACTTAGCAGCGAAAGTTTGGGGCCGGAAGCGTGCTTTCTCTCCTAATGGGACCACCCGGCTCGGAATGGCTTGCCTGGGGTGGCCAACAGAATTCGCAGCCACACCGTCACGGCGCGAGCGAACGGGCCGACTAAAACAGGAGATGTCCTTGGTTTTGCGGGTCGCACTACCGATTCAAGCGGGAGAGCACGACGCGCCGTCGAAGACGGCAGGCCTGTCGGGCTTGCATGTCTTGCAACGACCGATCGTGAGCACAACCCCACAAAAACGTGCAACCGGAATGGACCCGAAGGTCAGCGAAGTACACCGGTCCCTGCGAAGCCTGCATCTGCTGCTGCGCTCGGAACGCCTCTACGAAAAAAATCATCCGCGCCGGCTGGACAGCCTGGATGGCGCCTACGATTCGCTGAAGAATACTTCGGAGATTCTCGGCGGGCTGGAAGTGCGAGTCGAACGAGGCGGCCTGGTGGTGCCGAAGATCAGCGACGCACACCTGCCGGACGCGCGCGGAGAAATGCAGGCGCTGGCGAGGCAACTGCAGCAGGCGAAAGTCGTCAATCTGGTATTCTCGAGAAAATTTCATGTGGGCGAACTAGACACGCTGGCACAACTCATCAAGGCATCATTGCTAAGATCGGAAGACCCGGCAAAGGGCGCGGACAACGCGTGGTGGCCGGCGCGGCTTCTGGAGCATCGCGTGGAAGGAATTACCGTCAATACGCAAACGGAACGCAGGGTGGATACGGTGCTGGCGAGTCTCATCGCGGCACTGGTGGCCTATGGCGGGCATTCACCGCGCGATAAGGGCGATGCGCCGATCCATGTGCCGGATTTTGACGATTTGGTGGCGAGCCTGCGACTCCTGGCGCGGTTGACTCCACCGCTGGAAAGCGAGCGGGGGCTTTCGCCGGAAGAAGCGGCGCGGGCAATTCACGGCGCCATGGAAGAAGCCAGCCGCGACAGCGTTTGCATGATGCTCAGCTCCGTGTCGCAGTACGGGCCACGGGAAGGCGAACGGCCGCAGCCATACTTGCTGCGACTCTCCGAGAACATCATTTTTGAATTTCTGAATGCGGAGTTCTCCAGCGGCTCGCTTACAGCCACGTCGGTACGTCCGATGTTCTATCGGCTGGGGGATGTCATTGTAGGCGCCGGAGCATATTCCGGGCCGCACTCCTCGCAACATCTTTCTTCGCTGGCGGTTACGTGGGCGACAGATACGCAGCGCGAAAAATTAATCGACCGATTCTGGATGGAGCTGCCAGCGCGGGAAAAGTCGGCGGTGTTGCGCGGCGCGGATGTTTGGTGTGTCCCCGTACCTGCTTTGCAGCAGACGCTGGGCCAGCTCGCGGAAGCGGGTGCGGATGCCCCGCGGCGGGAAGCACGCAATATCGTGCTGAATTATGCGCGGCGGCTCGAACACGCGGACGCTTCTGCAAGACGCTCCGTCGCAGCAGGACTTAATGAACTGACCTACATCATTGAATCCCTCTGGCCCAATCAAGTGCCGGAAGATCTGAGCCGCGGCGCGATGAAAGCGCTGGACAAAGAGACGGCTCCGGAAACTGCGGGGCTGCTGGCCGCATTTGTGGAATCCCTCGGGCGCATCGCGGTGAACCGCGCGGATTATTCGGGATTCGAAGCGATTCTGACGAATCTGGAACGAGCGCCTCGGGACAAAGAGCACGACCACGTTACGGCATTGGCCAACCGCCTGGTGGCACAGGATCGCTGGCTCTTGCTGGTGGACGCGGCGCTAGCGAACCGCGCGCTGGAACCGGTGCTACCTCGCCTGCTGCAGCGTGATCCGGAACGATTGCTTGACCGCTTGACGCTTTTGCTGACCGATCCGCGCGGGGCGGAGATGGTGCCGGCGATGGCGCGGCTGGTGCGCACGATCGGCGTGCCGGTTCTGAACCTGCTGGAGACGCGGCTTTACGAAGCGCGCCGCCAGCGTGTGACCGCGGCCATAAAGCTCCTTGCAGTGGCAGACGCCGAGAGGCTCTTGCGCGGGCTTGCGCGAGCGATGGCCAGCTGGGAATGGAATCTGCAGGATTTGGCGGTGAGCGAGCTATCGAGGCCATCCAATTCCGCTTCGGCGCAAAGCGCGGCTTTCGTGTTTTCAGCGATACTCGCCGATGCTCATCCGCTGGTCGTGCCCATGATGATCGACCAGATCGGACTAGCGCAGGAAACCACGGCCGTGGCGCAGCTCATGGAGATCGCCGCGGGAGAGCATGAAGTTCTTCGCGACCTGTTTGTACGGATAAAAGCCATCGAGGCACTGGGCCGCATGCGGGCTACCGAAGCCGGCGAACTGCTACGCACTCTCGCGGAAGGCCGTGAGGGGCTCACGTACTCTGAACCATCCGGCTTGCGGGCCGCGGCCGAAGACGCGCTGGCGATGATTGAAAATCGCCCGTCATCCGCGCGCGTGCGCGCTGCGTATGAATCGGCGGCGCAAACGAATGCGAGCTATGTGATTCCGCGGAGGTATGTGCGCGTGCCACTGGAGTCTCCGCTTCGAGCGCACATCGAAGGATCGCAGGCGGGCCTGGCTCGCGTGAAGACCATCAGCCTGGGCGGCGCCTATTTGGAATCGCCACGGAAGCTCAGCGTGGGGGATTCCATCAAACTGGAAGTGCGCTCCGGCCTGCGGAAGATCAATTTCACTGCGGTTGTCCGGAATATCGGGCCGGACGGCAGCGGCGTGGAATTTGTCCACATGCGCGACGAGGACCGGGAGAAGCTTCGTAAGCTCGTTCAGCGCAACCTGCAGCTATAGCCTCAACCAATTCTAACAATTACCCAGTAGTTTCTTGCGAGCCCGCAAATTCCAAATTACGTAGAGCTTTGCCAACACCGCTGTTCCGATACTACAAACCATAGCTCTTCCTGAATCTTGAACGAACTACGCAAGGCCACGATAACGACAAGTGGCGACATTTCTCCCAACTATCACCTCGTTCGCACCTTGTCTCTTGCATGCTCTGGCGTCCTAGCGGATTCTGCGCTGGCCGCGGATGCTCTCTATCAATGCGTGGCCTTCTTGGCGGGCGAAGGGAAATGCAATGAGCTGCCAGTATTGAACCGGCGGAGAGGCTGGAAGTTTTTAGTTGAAAGCAACCATGGATTGCAGTACAAGCCCAGTAATCAATTGTTTAGGCAAGGAAGCGGCGGGATGCTGCGCCACCGCTAGGGGTAGCGGGAGATTCGCTGGTGCCACGATAGGAGGATTCATGGGACTCAGGAATGGTGTGTGCGGTTCGACCTCGATCGAATCGGGGTTGCGTTTTCGTTGGACCGCATTACAGCGATTCGTGGCCACGTTGATGCTGTACCTGCTGGCCGGGGCGGGGATGGCGAACGCGCAGGGTGTGAACAGCGCGACTCTATCTGGCACAGTGGTCGACCCTTCGGGAGCCGGAGTGAAGGGCGTAAAGGTCGTCATGATCAATGCGGCGACAGGGGCTGGACGGACCTCGATCACGGATGATACTGGCCGGTACAGCTTGGTTGGACTTCCGCCAGGCCAGTACAAACTGGGGGTGGACGCCGGGGCGAATTTTGCCGCTTATGAGAATCCATCGATCATTTTGACGGTAGGGGAAAACGCCGCGTTTGATCCGCAGTTGACGCTGAAAGGACAGCAACAGTCCGTCGTCGTGACCACCGAGGCGGCGGCCATCGAGACCACGAAGTCCGACGTGTCCCAGACGGTGGAGCAGCGCCGGATCGACAATCTGCCCATCAACGGCCGGGGCTACATCAACTTCACGCTTACGAATTCACAGACTACACGGGATATGGCGCCGACGATCGGCCCGGCCCCTAACAGCGGCCTGAGCGTCGGCGGAGCGCGCGCGCGCGGAACCGCTGTCAGCGTGGACGGAGCCGACGCTGTGGACAATTCGATCAACGCAATTCGATCCACGATTTCTCAAGAAGGCGTTCAGGAATTCCAGCTTATCCTGAGCAACTTCAGCGCGGAGTACGGCCGCGCCAGCGGCGGGGTCATCAACATCGTCACCAAGGGCGGTGGAAACGAATTTCACGGCGACGCTTTTGGGTATTTTCGCAACAAGTCCTTCCAAGCTCGCAATCCTTTCTCTGGAGAGGTCGATCCAAGTTCAGGGATCCTCGATCCGGTGAAACAGGCATACACACGCACGCAGAGCGGGCTGACATTTGGCGGGCCCATCAAGAAAGACAAGACGTTTTACTTTTTTTCTTACGAATATACGCAACGCGAAGAGACCGGGTTTTCCAGCATTGGTGCAGGAAATTTCGGGCTCACTACGGGAATCGTCTCGCCTTGCATACCGTTTCCGCTCACCATGACACAGGACCAATTAACGTTTTACACGGGCGCTTTCGCTGCTTCCGGGTGCAATCCCGGACTCGAGCAGGCTGCGGCGCTCACGGCCGCGTCGTCAAACGTCGCCGTGAATGGCGACATGAACAAGAACATTGACGGATCCGTGGTGCCTATTTCCACCGCATTGTTTGGGATCCCTGGTGTGCTGGGATCTAAATTCTTTCCCATCCCCGTGCCTTGCCCGCTAGCAACGCAGGTCAATAGCGTGGTGTGACTGCCAGTTGGAGCTGGCGTACCCTTGGGTATCGGAACGGGCCTAGTACCGTTGCCTGCTACCGCCGATGGTCATTTCCACTACGTACCCCTGAGTACGATTCGCGGAAACTATCCAATCACGGAAAAGACCAGCCTGTGGTCGGCGCGCATCGATCATCACTGGAACAACAATAACAGCTCTTTCCTGCGCGTGGGTGTTTCGCCTTCGCTGGTAACCGGTCTGCCGTCCACCTCGCAGAATCAGGTCTTCGGCCAAAACTCCGGATCTCGTGCGCGATCTGAGCTTCACCTTCCAGCACAACACGATTGTAAATCCTTCCGTGTTTAACGAATTCCGCATGCAAGTGGCACGACGCGGACTGCACTTCGGGTTTTCACAAGATCCCGGCGGCGATGGCATCGCCGTAAACATTCCCGGCAC
>Ga0206853_1073_pt1 | contig 13496 bp, 13 predicted proteins | sample Alteio_BWOrgCont_52_FD_152859 | JGI IMG/M metagenome (GOLD analysis project Ga0206853, IMG submission 152859) | Enriched cells from forest soil in Barre Woods Harvard Forest LTER site, Petersham, Massachusetts, United States -... | ecosystem: Environmental > Terrestrial > Soil > Temperate forest >... | reverse complement strand
TTCCAATTGATCGGGGGGAATGAAGAAGACCAAGTATGTAACCGCAAGCATGAGGAAGATCGGGAGCAGGAACTTGGTAAGATAAGGGAGGAATCTCCGTTGCACGTGCGTCTCAAAGACTGCGCGTGTAAATTCCGACGTGCCTTTTCCTGTTTCAGGTACGCCAAAATCCGTGGGGTATGAGTGATCTGTAACGTATATCTGTGAGTTGATGACGTCGTAATCCGGTACGTTCAAATTCCTGTCTAATCCGATGTAGCCGCTGTCGAATCGGGAGAAACTGGCGGTATCCGGCACGAAGACGAACGTGTTTTTCTCGAATTTCGGACTTTCAAATTCCAAGGTCATTATTTGCGTATCGAATGGGAAGTGCGCCAAAGAATACGTGGTTGCGACCGTCCCTTGGATACGATAGGCGGCATATTTGAATCGTACGGAGTCCCGCATCACTGTGTCCCGGTAATCAATGAGATTCATATTCACATTCGCCCCGCGATTCATTAACTCAACATTTAATTTCAGCGAATCTCCCGTATAGCGCACCCACATGTATCCATCATATTGGAACGTATTGCTGCCCAAATCGAGATTCGTTATAGATAGCGTATAAACGCCAAAATAGACCCGGGTGGAATCGTTCGCTCCCCATAATGGAGTGGGGGTATATTTCGTCGCCGAGGATGCCGTTCGCTTTGCCAATGACATCTGAACAAGGTTGTATGATATGAATATCAACAACAAAAAAGCTAATGTTGAACACAACCGCAACAATCGCCTTTGCTTGTTACTCATGCTTTGACGCATTAAGCGGAACGCGCCTTTGTCCGGGGGGATTTGCTTGCGATCAAACATTTAGGGAAGAATTTTTTGGTTTACCCGCAAGAGCGCCATGACCGGCTTGCCCGGAAACGCGTTGATATTCGAGCGCCGCATGAACGAACGAACGAAACAATGGATGAGGCTTCGTTGCCCGCGATTTCAATTCGGGATGGAACTGACACCCGACAAACCACGGATGATGCTGGAGTTCTATCATCTCCACCAAATTTCCATCGGGTGAGAGTCCGCTCATAATCATGCCTTTCTTTTCGAGTATTGCGCGGTAATCATTGTTCACCTCGAACCGGTGGCGGTGGCGCTCGCGTATGAACTGATCGCGGTATGAACGGAACGAATGCGTTGCTTTCTTTAATATGCACGGGTAACTTCCTAACCGCATCGTTGCGCCTTTAATCTCGACGCCGCGCTGGTGCTCCATCAGATCTATCACGTTGTTTTGTGTGCGTTTGTTGAATTCGGTTGAATTCGCGTCGCGGAGTTTACATGCGTGGCGCGCAAACTCGATGACGGCGCATTGCATACCGAGACAGATGCCGAAAAACGGAATATTCTTCTCGCGGACGTATTGGATTGCGCGTATTTTGCCTTCAACGCCGCGCGTGCCGAAACCGGGAGCGACGAGCAACCCGGAAAGGGATTTCATGTATCGCTCAACGCCATGTTTTTGTACGTCTTCGGCGTCAATCCACACGAGTTCAACCCGCGCGTTGTTTGCGGCGCCGGCGTGGATGAACGCCTCCGTAATACTTTTATACGCGTCATGCAACTGCACGTACTTGCCGCATAATCCTATGCGGACGTTCGTTCTTGGATGGTTGACCCGGTGGACGAACGTTGACCACGACTGCATGGAAAGCGTATGGAGCGGGAGACGAAGTTTGTGCAAAATTGCGGCATCGAGATGCTGACGTGCGAACACGATGGGGACTTCGTAAATGCTGGGAACATCGCGCGCTTCAAAGACGGAATCTTCATCTACATTGCTGAAGAGCGCGATTTTCGCGCGCACGTCGCGGTCAAGCTGGTACTCGGAGCGGCACAGTAGGATATCCGGCTGCACGCCGATTTCTAAAAGTGTTTTCACAGAGTGTTGTGTCGGTTTCGTTTTCAATTCGCCCGAGGAGCGGATGAACGGAACGAGCGTAAGATGAACGTAGAGGGCATTCGCCTTGCCGATTTTGAGCACCAATTGGCGCATCGCCTCAAGAAACGGGAGGGATTCGATGTCGCCAACCGTTCCGCCGACCTCGGTTATGATAATATCGTAATCGCCCGTGTCGCCGAGCGCGGTCATGCGCCGCTTGATTTCATCGGTGATATGCGGCACTACCTGCACGGTTGCCCCGAGATAATCGCCCCTGCGTTCCTTCGTGATGACCTCGTTATAGACTTGCCCAGTCGTCGTGTTATTGAGCTTCGACATCGTTACATCTAAGAACCGCTCATAATGTCCCAAGTCGAGATCGGTTTCAGAGCCGTCGTCGGTAACATATACCTCGCCGTGCTGGAACGGATTCATCGTGCCGGGATCTACGTTAATGTACGGATCGAATTTTTGGATGGTCACACGGAAACCCCGCGACTTTAGCAACAATCCTATAGATGAAGCGGCGATTCCTTTACCGAGCGACGAGACGACCCCGCCAGTGACAAAAATATATTTGGGCTGTTTTGTTTGTTTCATTGAGGGCGTCGTATGCTGGTTGTCATGGATATAAACGGGCGTACGTACATGAATTTCATGCGTCAGAATTATCGAATTAGCAAGAGAGGAGGATAGTTGGAAATCTGTGGGAGTGCAAATTACGGCTTCTGCGTTCACAGAAAAATCCGCAAATGCGACTGTGAGACGAATGTGTTTTTTGAAGTGCGTTTACGAACGAGCCGACAATGCCAGCGCTTCTTCAACGCGTGCAATGTCGGAAGGCACGTCAACGGCGATGCTCTCGAACTCCGTTGCCACGCAGTAGAAATATTCACCCAGCGCAAGCAGTCGCAATTGCTCCAGTTGTTCCGCGCGTTCATACGCGGTTGGTTCGGCGGAGGCAAAGCGTTCTAAGGCTGCGCGGCGATACGCGTAAATTCCCAAATGTTTCCAATAAAGGCAGTTCTCCAACCATTGCTCCGGCGGAATGCCGCGTTGAAACGGGATACCGGCGCGGGAAAAATAAAGCGCCCGCCAATCATCGCCTATCACCACCTTTACGATATTCTGATTTGTGATTTCTTCCAAAAGGGTGATGCGTTTCACCGGTGTGGCGACGCCGATATTTTGAACGGAGAGAAGCGGCTCTATCGTCGCGTCAATAAGCTCGGGTGCGATAAGCGGCTCGTCCCCTTGGATATTTACGATAATGTCGGCGCGCGCCTCCTCCGCGGCGGCGGCAACGCGGTCGGTACCCGTTTCGTGCGCAGGGTGCGTCATGATGACGTCTCCGCCGAAATCATGCACGGCGTGCTCAATGCGCTCATCATCAGTTGCCACATAGACCTGCGAGAGTTTCGTCGCCTGCGAGGCGCGTTCATAGACGTGCTGAATCATCGGCTTGCCCGCAATCATTGCGAGCGGTTTCCCCGGGAATCTGCTTGAATCGTACCGCGCGGGTATTATTGCAATAACCATCGCGGCTTAACCGATCACTTTCGGCACGGCGATGAAATTCTCCATGCGTTGCGGCGCATTCTTCAGCGCATCTGCAGCGGAAAGCGAAGGTGAGACCTCATCCTCGCGGAACGCATTCGTATGCGGAACCAATTGCGCCAACGGCTCGATGCTGCCTGCTTCCAATTCGCCGTCAAGTTCGTTCAATTGTTCGATGTAAGTCAGTATGCGGTTGAAATGCCCGGTAAGCTGTTCCTTCTCTTCCTCGCGTAATTCTAATCGTGCGAGCGTTGCGATATGTTCAACTGTCTCTTTGTCAACTTTCATGGGTTCGTTAATAAAGATTTAAAATCACTTTCGATTACCGTATCGTGTTATGTTGAGAAAAAACCACAAGAATAAGTCATTGCGAGGAATGAGCGAAAGCGAATGACCAAGCAATCTTTTCTGTAAAGGGTTTTGAGGAAAAGATTGCTTCGCCGTTTCACTTCTGGCAATGACCACCATATTCCTTTATTCAGCATTCATAATTCTTTTTAATCTCTTCTTCGACGCAGGCGCGCAGTTCCGGTTCCGAATAATTTTGCGGCGAAACCGGCGGGCTGATTATCAACTCGATATGACCGGGCTTTATGCGCAGCGAGCCTTTTGGAAGAATGTGAAAGCTTCCGTTTATCGTTACTGGCACAACCGGCGCGCCCGCGCGCGCGGCAAGCGCAAATCCTCCGCGTTTGAATGGCTGCAATTTGCCGTCGCGGGTGCGCGTTCCTTCCGGGAAAAGCAATACCGAACTTCCGGCGCGGATACGCCGTTCCGCCTCATCCAAACTTGCCATTGCCTTGCGCGCGTTTGCGCGATCTATGATTATATAAGGGCTGATACGCAAGCCCCATCCCCAAATCGGCACGCGCGTCAATTCTTTTTTCAAGATCAAATTCACACGCCCCGGAATCCCGGCGAGCGCGGCAAGAATGTCGAACATGCTGGCGTGATTGGCGGCATAGACGAATGTCGCGTTACGCGGTATGAGCTCCGCTCCGCGAACGGCAAGCGAGACTCCCGAAATGCGAAGGGCAAGCGCTGACCAGTTCCGCGTTACCCAATAAAATATCCGCAAATCTTTTTGCGTAACAGAGCCGAACGTCGCAAGCAGGGAAAACGGAATCGTAATGCAGACTATTGCAAATGCTCGGATGAACGAGAGGAGCATTACTCGATTGATATTTCCATCTCGAGGTGGGAAAGTTCGATACTGCGCATTACCGATTCCATGAGCGAAGCGTCATGCTGCCCATTTCCTTCAACGATAACGACAATCCGGTTATCCACGATTGCACCCGCGTCCACGGTCGTCTCGGTCTTATCTAACGATTCCCATCCCGTAAATCCGTTCCATTCCATTTGCTTTGAATACCCTTCGTCGTTTTGGAACGTAATTTTCTCTTTATATGGCTCTATCATGCCGGGGATACCAGCGTAATCGTCAATCGTCACGCGCACGGTAGAGTCGCCGCAGGAATAATCGGCGCTCGCTTCGGTATATGTTTCTCCATCTAACGGAACGGATGCGCCGTCGGGGGGGCTTCTCTTGTATCCGTTGATGACGGGAAGAAATTTCTGAAGGGTATGAAAATCAACGGCGGGAATTTTCACGAACGCTTTGCCTTTGGCGGAATTCCCAGCCGGTGGCGGGTTCTCTTCAGAATTGTTTTCTGTTCTCGACCTCCCGCAGCCGGAGAGATAAAGCAGGCAGGCACACGCAACGATATATGCCGGTACATTCTTCATCGCACAAAATTACGGAAAATGAAGTGGAGTGAGTGCCTTACACGCTTTCCACTGCTTTTATTCTTTTTTCGATTGAGGGATGATCGTGGAACCAAAATTCGACAAGCGGATGCGGTGCGGTATCCGCAAGATTCGTTTCGGCAAGTTTGCGCATCATCCCCTCGAAAACTTCTTTGTTACGGATAGTTTCCATTGCATAACGATCGGCTTCGTATTCGTATTTGCGCGAGAGCGTATTTTGGAGCGGCGAAACAATGAGATTGTACACGCTGAGCCACAACGCGAGCAACGGAAGCGTTGCGATTGCAGCTATCCCGCCGTTTGCGGCGGCAAAGCCGAACCACGCCATTGAGTGCGCATACATAACCGATGTGAGGAATAATCCGAGAAACGTTGTTGCCGTGTTGAATGCCATCAACCGCCAGATGTGCTTCTTCGCAAAATGCCCCACCTCATGTGCAAACACGGCGTCAATCTCATCCGGCGTAAACGTATCCATAAAGTATCGCCGATGATGATGCGCTTCGATTTGCCGATACCGGTGAAAGCGGCGTTCGCCTTTTTGGTGTTCTTGCTCATGTTGAACCGGAATATCCCCTGCACTTTCATCCCCCCGGCTTCGCAAATCTTCGTGATGCGGCGCGTGATTTCCTCATTCTCAATCGGGACAAATTTGTAAAACAAGGGGAATATGAGAGTCGGGGCAAGGCGCGCAAGCACTATTGAAAAGAGAAACAACGCAATTCCCGCAGGCAGCCACCAAATATCTTGAAATACACGCAGGAGCCAAAACATCAACGCCAACAGTGGAAGCCCGATGACGGCTGCGAGGGCAAGCCCTTTTAATTTCTCTCCAACCCATCCGCCGAACGACTGGTTCGACATTTGGTATTTATGTTCGAGTGCGTAGCCTGAGGCGTACGAAAACGGCAGGGTAAGAATATCAATACCAACGGCGAGTATGACGGCGAACAACAGAAACGCTCCATAATCATTCGTAAACACGGAACGTGCGAAACCTTCTATTATGCGCGAGAGCGGCGTGATAACGGCGGCTGCGAGCGCAGCAAAACTCAGCAATGAACGTGCAATCGAAAGCGCCATCTTGCGGCGTGCATATTGCTTGGGATTGTGCTGGGTGTTCATGTTCATTGCTTCATATTAGTTCCTTTGTTCTCCCCTTGTTTCTCATCTTTTTTTTCTTCTTTCACGAACAGCGATTTTTCAAAATCAGCGATGATTGTATTCAATTGCGCTCCATATATCGCAACGGCATTACCGTATGTTTGATCTTTGATGAGTTGCAGGAATTTTTCTCTGCCGCCCAGTGCAATCAGGCGCTGCACGAACGCGCTAGCGACAGGGGAGAGCTGTTCGTTGTTGAACAGCCACCAATAGTTCCAATAATATTTTATGGGAATAGTATCGGTAATTTTTTTGCTTCGCATCCATGCCCTTGCAATGACCAATTTATCATCTCCGCTGCGCAAGTCGAAACATCCGGTCATCCCATCGTCAATAAATCCGGGCTTCGGGTTCCCTCCGCCGGCGTAATCCGCGAGAATGCGCGTCAACTCGCGCCCTTGTGTAAGGCTGATGCCGGAGTGTATTACGCAGGAGGCAGGTCGGGTAAACGCAAGCCGTTGCAGTCCGGCTTTTGCGGCGTCGTTATTGGAATTCCACGCGTAATAATCTATTTTTTTCGGCAGTGTAGCCCCGAAGAATTTGTTCAGCGTGTCGTAATCGTGTTCGATGTTTGTGATGAACGTTTCTGTATCGGAGATAACCGAGCGGGGTTCAAAATGAAAGATGAAATGCGGCGTTTCCGTTGTCGTCCACGTGGTGAAAGTTGAATCCAATCCGAAATTCAAATAGAGGTTGTGCGCAAGATTGAGGGTGTTTCGGTTCGATTTGATAGCCATGCATTGCTCCAATGCGGATTTCGCGTCTTCATACTGACCGGTGGAATAATAACACACGCCGAGAAACGTAAGCGCCCATGGCCTTCTCATTGTGCCGTCGGCGTCCAATTCGAGTGTCTTTTTTAAATATGGTATCGCTTCAAGGAATTTCTCTTTATCGGCAAGGATTCTTCCCACGAGCAGGTTCAGGGCTGTATCCTCCGGCGACTGCTGCGAAAGCGGTGCGGCGATGGCGTAGGCGCTGTCGAATTCACCGCGGAGATAGAAATTGTTTGCATCGTTTGTAGATTGCGCAAAAAGTGCACTCGATGCACACACAAGGAGCAAGGATGCGAAGAAAATTGTTTTCACTGGAATTTTATAAATGAGTTGTGATACGGTTAGAAATGTATGGACCGCATAAGGGAGTCATTGCGAGGAGCGAAGCGACAAAGCAATCTTTTCCCCAAATCCCTTTGCAGAAAGGATTGCTTCGTCGTTCATCGCTGGCTCACTCCTCGCAATGACTTTATACTTACGTTTTTATGTTATCATAAGAAGAACTATTTCAGAGGTTTCAACGTATTTTTTTATACCGCAAATAGTTTCCGCTGGGCTTGCACAGTCAAATTTGCCGCGCCACAACGCGATATTTCAATTTTCTCGCCCCATAACAATCCGTAATTTTCATAAAATCTGACTATCAGACAATGAACAAAACAGCCAATACACTAACCGGACGGTAAATAAACAATGAAATCCCATTTACGGCAATTACACGACATACGCGTGGAATCTCTGCTCGGCGGCGGCGAAAAGCGCATCGAGGATCAGCACGCAAAAGGCAAACTCACCGCGCGGGAGCGCATCGCGCTGCTTGTAGATGAAAATTCGTTTGTCGAAATGGATGCCTTCGTACGCCATCGCTCGCACGATTTCGGCATGGAAAAACAGCGCCCGCTCGGCGACGGCGTCGTTACCGGGCATGGCACGATTGACGGGCGGTTGGTGTTCGTGTATTCGCAGGATTTTACTGTTTTCGGCGGTTCGCTTAGCGAGACACATGCGGAAAAAATTTGTAAGATCATGGACACGGCAATGAAAGTCGGGGCGCCGGTCATCGGTTTGAACGATTCCGGTGGGGCGCGCATTCAGGAAGGTGTTGTCTCGCTCGGCGGATATGCGGACATTTTCTTGCGCAATACACTCGCAAGCGGGGTCATCCCGCAAATCTCCGCCATTCTTGGACCATGCGCCGGCGGCGCCGTCTATTCTCCCGCCATTACGGATTTCATTCTCATGGTGGAGCACACGTCCTATATGTTCGTGACGGGACCGAACGTGGTGAAAACAGTCACACACGAAGAAATCACGTCGGAAGAACTGGGGGGCGCGCACGCCCACGCCGCGAAAAGCGGCGTTGCGCATTTTGCGTGCGCTAACGAAATCGAAGCGATGCAGGCGATTCGCACCCTGCTTTCGTACATACCGTCGAATAATCTCAGCGACCCGCCCGCCGCCGAGCCGACGGACGACCCTAACCGGTGCGACGAGCGCTTGAATGAGATTATCCCCGATAATCCCAACAAGCCCTACGATATGTGCGACGTTATCCACGCAGTCATGGACGACGGCGTGTTTTTTGAAACGCACGCCCTCTACGCGCCAAACATTGTTACAGGCTTTGCGCATTTGGACGGCAAGAGCGTCGGCATCGTCGCAAACCAGCCCGCCGTTCTTGCGGGGGCGCTTGATATTGATTCCAGCATGAAAGCCGCCCGCTTCGTACGCTTTTGCGATGCGTTCAACGTTCCGCTCGTCGTGTTTGAGGACGTTCCCGGCTTTTTACCGGGCACGGAGCAGGAGTGGCGCGGCATTATCAAACACGGCGCAAAACTACTCTATGCATTCTGCGAGGCGACTGTTCCGCGGGTTACCGTCATCACGCGCAAGGCGTACGGCGGAGCATACGACGTGATGAACTCCAAGCATATCCGCGGCGATTACAATGTCGCGTGGCACACTGCGGAAATCGCCGTGATGGGACCGAAAGGCGCAGTAGAAATAATCTTCAAGAAAGAAATCGCGAACGCGCCCGATCCCGCGGCAAAGGAGCGGGAATTGGAGCAATTATACCGCGAGAAATTTGCAAACCCCTTCATCGCAGCCGAACGCGGCTATATTGATGACGTTATCGAGCCTTCGCAAACCCGCCCGGCGCTCATCCGCGCCTTGAAAATGCTCGAAGGCAAAGTCGCCCATAACCCGAAGAAAAAGCACGGAAATATTCCTTTGTAAGCGCGTGGGCGATTACGAGAAGAAACGTGTTTCGCACTTTTTTCAGGCAAGAATATAAAAATCGGAAAGATGATGGTGGTGAAGTAAGTTGAAAATGGAAAACTGATTAAAATAAAGGCAAGAATAGAAATCGTTTTTACAACCGTTTCGTCCTAAAGAGAAGCTCTTTACTCTTATGTGTGCGGCGGATTAATTTCCGTCGCACACATAAAATTAGCCGTTATTATCGTGGTGGTCGCGCTGCTCCACGCCCGCCGCCTTCGCGGTAGTGCCCGCCGCGGTAATGATCACCGTGCGGACCACGCGCCCAATGCTCGCCCGGGTGATACCATCTGCCCTCATGCCAACGAGCGTGAGCATATGGCGGACGTTCCCAGTGTCCGGGATACCATACATGCCCTGGCCCCCAGTACCCTCCGAGCCAAATATAGTCAGGTCCCGGTCTCCCAATATTGATGCCGACGCTTACTTGTGCTTTTGCCGGTGGCGGGTTAATGAATCCTATGCCAACCGACAAAGCCAACACACATGCCACTGCAATTCTCTTTATCCACATTTTCGGCTCCTTTATGCGAAAAAATATTTCCACCTCGGAAATATTCCGAAGCAGTCACATAGTGTAAAACATACAGGCTCGTCGAAAAGTGCCTTGCCGGTTCTCATGAATAATTACCGTATTTTTATCATTTTTATCGTGGCTCGTGTTCGCGTTCGCCGCCTCCGCCGTGTTCTTCGCCGCGCGGAGCTTCGCCACGAGACGGCGCGGCATGTTGCGGTTGCGCTGCCTGACGAGGCGCCTGTGAATGAGGCGGCAATTGTGCGCCTCTTTGTGCCTGCCCTCGTGGCGCCTGCCGTGCGCCGCCATTATTGCCGTGCGCCGCCCTATAACTTGGCGCCTGTTTATGAATGGCGGCAGACTTTGGCATTTGCGCTTTCATCGGAACCGCGTGCGACATACGCGAATACTGGATGATTGGCTGCTCGCCGCGATGGGCGACGTGGGGCCAATGATCGCCGGGATGATACCAGCGTCCGGAGTGCCATGATGCGCCCGGAAACGGCGGGCGATCCCAATGCGCCGGAAACCATACGTTGCCGGGTCCATAGTACCCCGCAATCCAGATGAAATCGGGACCCGGTTCAACCTCCCAATGTGCGGGATACCAAACACCATCGTCGCCGTAATATCCGGCAATCCATGTATAATTAGGACCAGGAGGCACGACCCACACGCCCGGAACCCATTGGTTATTTTGGTCATAATACCCGTTTAACCAAACGTAATTCGGTGCGGGAGGGCTGCCGATTTGAACTCCAATTCTAATCTGGGCATGTGCCGGGGGGAGCGTGCCGAAGAGGCACAACGACGCGAACACAGTCGCGATCATCATATTTTTAAGCCGCATGTTCGATTTCTCCATCTGAATGTGTGTTGTTTCTATTATAATTCAGCTCGTGACATTGGTAAAACACGAGGTTGTGATCAATAGTGCCGTACCTAATATCAGGCTTCTAAAAAAAGTAACATTAACATACAAATTTAGCCTACAACAAGCCGCGAAACAATTAATATTGTGTGGAGGTGCTTCGTACAATGCGCAGGATATCAACAGCGGGTATGAAATCAATGGCATAAGAATGGAAAACCATATCCACTGTGTGGAGAGTGTGATGAGCGAACCAACGGAGCGCTATGGAGATGGGTGCGGCAAACACGCAAACGCCGCACCCGCTCCGTACACTAAAATTATCTGGGTTGGTGTTCCCCGCCGCCACCTCCGCCGTGCGGCGCTCCTCCACCGCCTCGCGGTGCTTGTGCATGGGAAGCTTGTGCGCGCGGTGCTTGTGTATGGGAAGCTTGTGCGCGCGGTGTTTGTGTATGGGAAGCTTGTGCGCGCGGTGCTTGTGCATGGGAAGCTTGTGCGCGCGGTGTTTGTGCATGGGAAGTTTGTGCGCGCGGTGCTTGTGTGCGAGATATATTCACTCTTTGCGTTTGCGCATGTGCTGCTTGTGTTCTGGTCGCTTGCGTTCTGGCTGCTTGCACGTGAACGGCTGCCGACTTTGGCATCTGCGCTTTCGTTGCAACGATATGCGACGTACGGGAGTACTGCACAACCGGTTGACCGCCTCGCCTTACGCCGGTGTTCGCCCAATGCTGCCCAGGATGGTACCATTGCCCGCCGTGCCACTGCGCACCCGCATACGGTCGCCGATCCCAGTGCGAGGGATACCATACATTGCCGTTGCCATAATACCCGCTTAGCCACATATAATCCGGTCCCGGTTGCATTTCCCATTGCGCGGGGTACCATAATCCGTCATCGCCGTAATAACCGCTTATCCATGTATAATCCGCTCCCGGCGGCACTACCCATTCACCGGGTACCCATTCATTATTTTGGTCATAATACCCGTTGAGCCAAACGTAATTTGGTCCAGGGCTGATCCCAATCTGAACGCCTACGCGTATCTGTGCCTTCGCAACAGGCAAATTTGCAATAGCGAACACAGCCAGCGCCGCAAGCGCCAGCGAAAATTGTTTGAAACGCATTCTCAATTTCTCCATGCTTAAAGTTGTTTGCAATTTTGGAAATATTCCAAAACCGCTCGATCTATCAATAAATGCAATACATGAAAACTGCAAAAATCCGGCGGGTGTCTGTCAAGTTTACAATGTTACGCAGTCTGCCCACATCAATGAAGGTGCGGCGAAGATAAAGCTGCCGCACCCTTTTGAAATCGTATTTACCGCGGAGGGCGTGCCGCACCGCGACCGCCGCCATGATTTCCCCCGCCGTGGGCTGCCTGAACGCGACCGCCGCGTCCACCACCGCCATGCCCGCCGCGATTCCCACCACTACGCGCCCAATGCTCGCCCGGATGATACCAGCGTCCGTTGTGCCAGCGCGCATGTGCGTATGGCGGCAATTGCCACGCGCCGGGATACCACACATGACCGTCCCCGTAATAGCCATCGTACCATATATACCCCGGTCCCGGACTTCCAATATGGAGCCCGATACTCACCTGCGCATTTGCGGCAGGTGTAAAACTGATTGCGAACAATGCCGGCATTGCAAGCGCCAGCGAAACGATTATCCAACGCATCTTCAAATCCTCCATTTGTTTGTTGTTTACGGCTTCGGAAATTTTCTGAATGCCGCACGGCTCTTTGCACTTCCCAAAACTGGAAATCCTGCGTAGTGCCGATATTCCGATTTCAGAGAACGGAAAGTTAGAGCAATACCTGATGCGTCCCTATCGCCCAAAAGGATGAATAAAGGGTGATTTCCATTTCTTCCACGACGGTGGGCATTACGGAAAAAAACGTGTATCACGCTTGACTTTCCATTCATTGCAGGTGAATTTGATTGCGGACGAATTGGCAGGAAGTGTGAATGGAATTTCCACGAAAGGTTTCTCGTATTATATTGCATATTCTTTGCGCGTCCCCGCATACGAAATGTCTCTTTTGCAGTCAATCATTCTTGGCATCGTCCAAGGCGCAACGGAGTTTCTGCCTATCAGCAGCACCGCGCACATGACGCTTGCCGCGAGGATGATGGGCGTCATTTCCCCGGCGCACCCTGAACAATGGACTGCGTACATGGCGGTCATCCAATTGGGAACGTTACTTGCAGTGCTTGCATATTTCCGTATGGACATCGTACATATTACCTCGTCCTTTGTTGAGGAGGCGCTTATCGCGCGCAAACCGTACCGCGCACAGTCGCATACCGCGCGCATGGGTTGGCTGATTATTGTCGGTACGCTGCCCGTGGCGGTTCTTGGACTTGCGTTGAGAAAAATCATCGAGGGAGATTTTACGAAAAATCTTTGGGTGTTGACGATCAGCATGATCGTCTTTGCTGTCCTGCTGTGGATTGCCGAACGGGTCGCAAAACACGCGCGCACCGTCGAGGAAGTCACGATGAAGGACAGCCTTATCATCGGGTTCGCGCAGGCGTTTGCGCTGTTTCCCGGTTCGTCGCGCTCTGGAACGACGATAACGGGAGGATTATTCGCCGGATTGAACCGCGAAGCAGCCGCGAGGTATTCATTTCTGT
>Ga0206853_1060_pt1 | contig 13585 bp, 14 predicted proteins | sample Alteio_BWOrgCont_52_FD_152859 | JGI IMG/M metagenome (GOLD analysis project Ga0206853, IMG submission 152859) | Enriched cells from forest soil in Barre Woods Harvard Forest LTER site, Petersham, Massachusetts, United States -... | ecosystem: Environmental > Terrestrial > Soil > Temperate forest >... | reverse complement strand
GAAAATTGACGTTCAGCGACAAATCCGCGCCGATCATGAATTGCGCAGGTGTAGGCGATTGTCCAAAACCTGGCGTCGCGGCAAACGCGGATATAAGGATGAAAAATACGAATGCGATAGCAAACGTGCGTGCACGGCGATGATTTCTTCTGTGCGCGCGTATCATCATAATTCCACCTTGTGCACGTTCTCCAATTTCATTCCCAAGAACCGCTCCCCGATTTCCGAAAATTTAAGAGATAAATCGGAAAGGTAAAACTCATGCCGTGTGGTTGCATGATTGGAATGGTCGGGATGATCTGGATTGGAGAGATTATGAGACATAATAAAATTCTTCGTCCAAAGCGCGGTCTCTTCGCCGGGGTTCACCAGTGTTACGCCGCTGCCCATGATTTTTTGAATCACGTCGTGCAAGAGTGGATAATGCGTGCAGCCTAGAACGAGCGTATCAACGCCGGATTTTCCCATTTTCTCCAAATATTCTTCCGCGATTAGTTCCGCTGCCTTGTGATTCGCCCAACCTTCCTCCGCAACGGGAACGAAGAGAGGGCAGGCTGTGCCGAATATTTCTATTGCGGGATCAATTGCATGGATGGCGTTTGAATATGCGTTGCTTGTAATGGTTGCAAGCGTGCCGATGACGCCGATTTTTTTGTTGCGCGTTGCGCGCACGGCGGCGCTTGCGCCCGGCTCGATGACGCCGATAACAGGAACGTCGAATCGCGCCCTTACCGCGTCAATGCCAACGGCTGAAACAGTATTACACGCAACGATGATTGTTTTAACGTGTTTATTGACAAGAAAGCCCGCATCCTCAAGGGCGTATGTACGGACGATTTCAGGCGAATGGGAGCCGTATGGCAGGCGCGCGGTATCGCCAAAATAGATGATATCTTCCGCCGGCAGGAATTGCAAAAGGTAATGCACGACCGTCAAGCCGCCGATGCCGGAATCGAAAACCCCGATGGGGCGTGTGGCAGCGTCGTTCACGGCAGGTACCGGATGCCCATTGCGGGCTGAATACTGGTGACAGTGCCGCCGTTCTCGTCAATGGGATATACTCCCCAATTGACGCCGATAGACGGTGCGAGAAATACCTTGCCTGCAAACGGGATGAGGAGACCGATACGGATGTTAATGGGAATCCGAAAATTTATGTTCGCCATATCGTCGTTTTCAATGTGTGAAATGTGAGAACGGCTGTTCTGGAAATAATTATAGTAACAGGAGTCGGGCGTGATGATGCGCGAATTCCATGTGTATGCATTTGCCAGCGCCGGACCGATTGCGGAGCCGAACGAACCGAAGGCGTGCCCTTGCAATTGATAGAACGACGCGCCGAACGTGAGATACGTGATTGATATTGCCTCTGATTGGTCTGTCGTTGCCGGTCCTGAGCCGATTTTTTGACCCGCCGGGTTATAAAAATTACACGGAATGACAACGATATCGGATTTATCCAATTTCACGTCTTCAAGCGTTGCCCGCAATTCAACGCCGTTATTTTGGCTCGTTGGGAAATTTGCAACGACGCTCCCCAGAAAGCTTGTTCCCTGCATCGAGCTCCAAAAATCGCGCTGCATATCGTTCATCAATCCGGAATCTTGTGAAGGGGTGGCGGCGCTGTAAAAGTTAATATTCAGCGAGAGATCGCCGCCGAACATGAATTGCGCAGGAACTGGTGACTGCGCAAAAGAAGCATGGGAAAAGGTGAGAACGAGAGCACACACAATCAGATACCAATGGGCGCGGCGGGGGGCGTGATGAGTCATGAGGGATGCAACGCGCCTGCGGATAAATTGTTTCGCGATTATCCATGGTGTTACATCGTGTGCGTGCAGAGCAATGGGCGTGGAAAAATTTGTGCGGGTGCAGTCCATGCGTCTATTCGCGCGGCGCGGCGTCATTGTGTGTCGGTATCGGATGTGCAATAACCTGCATCGCATGAATAAGATCGAACGGTTTTGTTTGGAACGGGCAATGCTCTGCGTGCAGCGAGAGGGCGTGACAATGGATGCAATCACTTTCCGCGCCCTCAATACCGCCGAGTTTTACGAATAATTTTTTGTCCTTCATCGCGTTATACGTGCCGTAGTCGCTGCCGGGACCGTGGCATTGTTCGCAGGAAACACCCTCGTCGGGTCTGTATCCGACTGCCTTGTGCTCCGCCGTTACGTTGTATGCGGTTGTATGGCAATGCAGGCATGCGGGATTTTCCGCGGGGATCGTCAATTTATGCGCGGCTGCGTACTGCGTCGCGCTGTCGCTTCGCAGTGCTGTATATGCAGCGGCGTGGGCGCTTGCAGCCCATATACCGTACTGGTTGCCGCTTGCATGCGTATCGTGGCAGCCCTTGCAGTGCTCCGCGCCCGTGTATGCCAGCGGACGCAAAAGGCTGTGTTTCGGGAACCTGTAATACACGATTGCGGCTATGATTGCGGAGATAGCGAGCAATACAAGGCTGGTTTTTATCATACAAACGTCATTCCGTGCGCAAAACTAAGAAATGATTGCTTACCGTCAATGCGCCCCGGTAAAGAGCGCCGCCGCCGGTGCGGAATGCGCTGGCACAAGGGGATTGCGGATGGGAGAACTTATTTTGCACTTGCGCGCCATGCACGCGTTATCTAATTTCCTCAACATTTTCATTATGTTTTTACTATCCACGTTGGCGTCGTTTCACTATTCAGGATTCACTGTAGGCGATTTCGATTCATAAGGATGATTAAGAAAGTACTCTCTCTTGTATTGTGCGTTGTTCCTGTGCTTGCATGGGGACAGACGACCGCCTTCGATTTCATGAATCTCGACCCCAGCGGCAGAGGCGGTGCAATGGGGGGCGCTTTCGTTTCGATGACCGACGATGCGAATATGATTTTTTACAATCCCGCGGGGCTTGCCACCATTACCGATCCGCAGGCTTCGATAAGCTACATGAAGCATATCCTCGATATAAATTCAGGGGTTGCCTCCTTTGCCGAAAACGTTCCGAACTTCGGCGCGTTCGGCGTCGGCGTGCAATATATGAATTACGGAACGTTTGATCTCACCGACCAAAACGCAAACGTGCTGGGAACGTTCGGCGCGAGCGACCTCGCGATAACTGCCGGTTATGCCAATAAGTTGGATTCCAACCTGTATTACGGCGCCAACGCAAAAATGTTGTTTTCAACGATTGATATTTACCACTCAAGCGCCGGCGCCATAGACGCCGGGCTGCTGTACGTCATGCCGGATAAGCACCTGTCGTTCGGGATTGCGATTCAAAACGCAGGGGTGCAATTCACCGATTACATCGGCACAAACGAGCCGTTGCCGTTCGATGTGCGCATTGGCGGCACGATGCAGCCCAAAGGGCTGCCTTTGATTTTGAATCTCGATTTCAACCATTTAACCGATGCCGTTGATAATTTTGGCGAGCACTTTCAGGATTTTCAGATTGGCGGCGAATTCACGGCGGGCAAAGTGCTTCGCCTGCGCTTCGGGTATGACAACGAACAACATCAGGCGATGAATTTCAACGGCTCCGCCGGATTGGCGGGATTCTCGGCGGGCGTGGGAATCATTATCAAGAATTGGCGCGTGGATTATGGATATTCATCGTGGGGAGTCGTCGGCGATTTGCAGCGCATATCCGTTTCATCGGCATTTTTGAACAACGATTGAGCCTTCAAATCGTGTGTGAAAATACGCGATAATAATTTAGTTGATTTTATGATTATAAAAACGTTGTGGGGGGAAGTGAAACGGTGCATCCCTCCAACACGATAGATAAACATAGATAAGACATAGTTAAACCACAATTTCAATCAAATACGCGCAGCGGAAAAGCGGGAATTCCATTGTCGGCACTTTCCCATCAATTTTTGGGTAAATCTTCATTATTTTGCCGTCAAATACTTATCATTTTTTATGTATTTGCTTTCTATCCTATGGATTTATAATTTGCAGTTATAATTTCATATTTTTTTAACCCAGCACGGGAACGATCTATATCAACACAATGGATGCCAATACGGATAATCTTTTTGCAGCTGTAACTGAGGGGATGATTGAACAGCCGGTGGAAACAACAATGGCAGTAACGACGCCCGCGGAAACGGGCGAATCTGAGCTGTTGGCAGCCGCCGCACAGCCGATTGCCGGCTTATCCGGCGCCCCGGATATCCCCATGACGGAAATATCCGCCGAAAGCGTTGTTGATGTTGTCCCCCAAACTGTAGCTGACGCTGTGGATGCTATGACGGATGAGGCGCAGACAATTGCGCCCATAATATCTGCAATTGAATCCGAGCCACCCGCACCCGCCGTTCTGGCGGACGTTGCGGAAATGCCATCAGGCTCGATTGAATTGGATTTTCCCGTTGCACGTCGTATGGACGAAGAAATCGCCGAAACGGAAACGCATGAGAACGCTCCCGCGGAGCCTCCCGTACAATCAACAATAAATAGAGAAGCGGCAATAAGTGAAGTAGAGAACATTGAAGGCGCGCAACAAGAAGATTCTCATGAAGTTGTCCATTTAGAAACGCAAAGCGAAGTTTCAAGCCCCGAATCCGCCAAGGATATCTCAAGCCCCGAACCTCCTATCCCTGAATCACCAAGAGAGGTTAGTAAAGAAGAAGCTATTTGGAATGAACTGCTCGAAGCGCATAATGAGCACCGTATTGTTGAGATGCGCGTTGTGCGCCGCATAAAGGGCGGTTTGATATTGGATTATAAGGGTTTCGACGTGTTCATGCCGCATTCGTATTGGCATTTCCGCACGGATTTCGACGAGTCGGAGATTGACGGCGCGCTCGGCAAAATAATTTCTGTTCACGTCCGCGAAATAACGCCATTCGAGAAGCGCCGCGCGGTTGCGAGCCGTAAAAAAGTTGCGCTGAACGAAATGTTTACCGGCATAACCCGCAACGCCGTTTTAGAGGGGACTGTTTCCGGTTTAACGTCGTTCGGGGTGTTCGTGAAACTTGGCGCGGCGGGCACAGGGGGGATAGAAGGGCTTATTCATATTTCGGAATTGGCGCCGTATCACGTCGTGACGCCCGCCGATGTTGTTGCAGTGGGGCAGCCAATCAAGGTGCGCGTCGTGCGGCTCGATAAAAAACGCGGCAGGATTTGGCTGAATGCGTCCGAGTTTTTGCCCTCGAAATGGCTGGGCGCGGCGGAGAAGTATCCCGTGGAGAGCATTCAAAAAGGCGCCGTTACAGAAATCACCAAGCACGGCATGTACGTCCAGTTGGAGCAAGGGATAGTCGGATTCGTGCATGGTTCGGAAATTACGTGGATGAGCCGGTGGAAAGACCCCGGAACGATGTTCCACTCGGGAGATGAGGTGGAAGTGCGGGTGGTGGAAATCAGCGAAGAGAAGCGGCAGCTTTCGCTGAGTGTGAAACGGGCGAAGGAAAATCCGTGGGAAAAGATCGTTGCGACGTATCAAAAAGGTACGTTCTGGGAAGGAAAGATAAAAGAGATCGGCGAAAAAGGCGCCGTAATTGAACTTCCCGACGGAACCGAAGGCTTTTTGCCGCGGAGCAAAATGATGGTCAAGCGCGATGAGCCGGCGCCGGCGCTTCACGCGGGAGACGTACAGAAACTGAAAGTGATTGACGTAGATGCGGAGGAGCGCTTCCTCATCTTTGCGATTCCGTTCCAGCGCGAACCCCGGCAGAATGGAGCGGGCGGCGAGTTCCGGCGCGACGACAGGCGCCCCGCCGGTGAACCCCATCGCGAAGGCGGCAATGCCCCCCGCGGCGAACATGGCGGCGGCGATGAACCCCGAAAAGACTTTAAACGGGGGAACGATTCTCGCAGGGAGAACAAGCACCGGGACGATTTCAACCGTGATGGCGACCGCGATTCCCGTCATTCGGATCGGCGGCGCGGCGGTGATTCGCACGATTCGCGTAATTCCCGCGACTCCCGTGACTCATGGGAGCGCGACGTGCGCGACGATTCCGCAGGCTCGTTCACAAACATCGGAAGCATGATTTCCGACGCAGTGAAGAAAAAACTGCGCGCGAAATAAATTATTCCCATTTATAACTCTTTTACCAAATAATAGTATCCGCGCGCGTTGCACACTCCGCATACGAACATGAAAGGACGCGGAACCACACTTGCCATTAAAAACCGCTTTGAACGGCTGACCGTCGAAAAATTCGACGACGGATGGGAAACCGCCGAAGAGCCGGTTGCAACGGAAACGCGATTTTACGACGACAACTCCAAAACTCTTCTCTCAAAGAACGACTCGCCTGACGTCGGATTCACCTATTCGATAAATCCATACCGGGGTTGTGAGCACGGCTGCGTCTACTGTTACGCGCGCCCATCGCACGAGTATCTGGGTATGAACGCCGCCGGCGATTTTGAGACGAAAATCATGGTGAAGCGCGAGGCGCCGCGCCTGCTTGCGGAAGCGTTTCAGAAGAAATCATGGGAGCCGCAAACCATCATGCTTTCCGGCAATACCGATTGTTACCAGCCGGCGGAGCGCAGACTTCGGCTTACGCGCGGCTGTCTTGAGGTCTTTCTAAAGTATAAAAACCCCGTCAGCCTCATCACCAAAAATTTCCTCATTACGCGCGATCTTGATATTTTGCGCCGGCTTGCCGCGGATGGTCTCGTTCACGTTGCAATCTCCATCACAACCCTTGACGCGGCGCTTGCCCGTGTGATGGAGCCGCGCACAGCCCAGCCGGAGCGACGCTTGGCGGCGGTAGAGATGCTTGCGGAGGCGGGCGTGCCCGTCGGCGTGATGGTTGCGCCGATAATCCCCGGATTGACGGAGCACGAAATTCCCGCGCTGCTGCGAGCGGCGAGCGAACACGGCGCGCAATTTGCGGGTATGACGATGCTGCGGCTTCCCCTTGCAGTTGAACCGATATTCCTCGAGTGGTTGGAGCGCGAGCGTCCCTTGCAAGCCTCGCGCGTGATTGCGCACATCAAAGACGTGCGCGGTGGAAACATGTCGTCCGGCAGCTTTGGCGAGCGGATGCGCGGAACCGGCGCTTCGGCGGACGCGATACGAACTATGTTCAAACTTTACAAGAAAAAATACGGATTGGATGCGCCGCTTCGCCGCCTAAACGTGGATCTCTTCCAAAGAGACGAGCCGCAGTACCAACTCTTTGCGTGATGTTGACTAATTTCCCTCTCCCTGAGGGAGAGGGCAGGGTGAGGGGGAATATACATATCTCCTGCAAACGCCACTATTGTATGCTTGTCTTTGTGGAATGTTGGATTATTAAAGTTGTAAATTTATCAGGAAGTCATTGCGAGCACATTCGCTGTGCTCAGTGTAAACTCCGCGAAGCACTCCACCTCCGTATAGCGTCTAAACATAATCGCGAATACCTTGCTTTGCAGGTAGATTGCTTCGTCGCTTTGCTCCTCGCAATGACCCATTGTAAGAGTGATACGCTTTACGGAAGTTCATTTGCCTTCGCAAAAAACAAGATTCCCCAGTTATACACAACTCAAACTCTTATGGACGATGACATAATAATCTCCGCCGCGCTTACCATCCCGATGAGCGAGATTGCGTTTGCCACCTCGCGCAGCGGCGGACCCGGCGGGCAGCACGTCAACAAAACCGAAACGCGCGTGGAGTTGACGTTCGACATGCTTCATTCGCTGTCGCTTTCCGAATACCATCGCGGGAAAATCCTCCGCGCGCTTGCAGGCAGGATTGACGGCGAGGGGATACTCCACATTACGGCGTCGGAAGAGCGCAGCCAGTTTCAAAATAAACACCGCGCAATCGAGCGGTTCCGCGAATTGCTTGCGGCGGCGATTCGTCCGCGCAAAAACCGCATCGCAACAAGGCCCAGCGTTACTTCGCGTGAAAAACGCATTCAAGGGAAGAAAATCGTCTCACGCAAAAAAACGCTGCGAAGAAACAAGAGTGATGAGTGAAGCCTTGAGTCAGCCAGAGGCTGATTTGCCTGCGGAGGAAATCTCTTTTGGGCACTGCAAAATTTTATTTAGTTTCGTTTCGTACAACTTTTTCCGTTTGCGCGCTCACACTGTAGCGGCCACCCCAGTATAGATGCCCACTACCTCGCGAACAATCATTCAATAAAATCAAATGTATGCACAAATAACTACTGATATTAAACAAGATTATTATCAACAGAATTTCCCAAATGACGGACAACGGTTCATCGCATGGTACTTGCGTAATATACATCTCCGCGATCCTATTCAGACGAAAGATGATATCACCGATGGCGCTGATGACAAACAAATTGATGCCATTTTCGTAGATGACGATACTGCTACTATTTTCGTAATTCAAGGAAAATTTATTGGGGGAAGCACAATAGATGCGGAACCTTTGCGCGAGGTACTCTCCTCTTGGATACAGATGCAAGATTTAGTCCGATTACAGGAAGTAGGAAACAATAAGCTGAAACAAAAACTTTCCGAACTTGCAAGAGCGCTTGAAGACGAATATGAGGTTTGTTTTGAGTTGTTAACAACGGGTGTTTTATCTGAAAGTGCTAGAAAAGATCTTGCGACTTTCCAGAAGCAGCTTGCTGAAATGTCTAATAAAGAAGAATTCCCAGCAACGCTTATACTTGTAGATGAATCAGAAATTCGTCGTCGCTACAACTTGTCGCTTGATCGCGAAAATCCAGTTCTTTCACATGATCTAGATCTGAGCCTGTGCCAAATATTGCCGACAACTGTGGCAGATACAAACGTTGTAATAGCTGTTGTTCCGCTTTCTGAATGTATTAAATTTCCAGGTATTAAAGATGGAACCCTATTTCAAAAGAATGTTAGGCAGAGTCTTGGACTAAGCAATGTTGTTAATAAAGGAATTAAGAACACGATTTATAGTGACCGTCATCGTGACTTCTTTTTCTTTCACAATGGGATTACAGCAATTTGTAACAAAATAGAGCGCAAAGATTCAAAACTCCATTTGCAAGGAGTTAGCGTAGTTAACGGTTGTCAATCGTTAAGTACAATACTTAGTTGTAGCGAACGAGTAAAATCTTTGAAAGATACCAGTTTATTGTTTCGCTTCTACGAAATTCCACAAAGAGAACGTGCTGATAAGATTAGTATAAATACAAATTCACAAAGTGCTGTCAAACCAAGAGATCTGCGGAGCAATGATCGTCGAGTATTAAATCTAAAACGTACCTATGAACAGAAATTTAATAACGGCTATTTCATTACGCAGCGAGGCGAAATAGCACCTGCAGATAAGGATAAAATGCTTATAGTAGATCTTTCCGATTTCGGAAAGTATCTTATTTCTTGGCATTCACAACGTCCAAATATTGCATATAGTGAGACTAAGATTTTCGACAAATATTTTGAACAACTCTTTAAAAGAGAATATCGATCAGAGAATATTAGTGCTTTAAATTTTTGGATGAATAGAGTTTTGAAAGCATGGTCAAAAGACAATCCACTCGGTTTAAATGAAACATTATTAGTTATGCGTGCTTATGCGCCATATCATCATTTATATGCAGTTTCCATGTGTTTTGGAATTGGAAATAATCAATCTGATCGCGTCCCAGATCCTGACGCCTGCCGCTTAAAAGCCCAAAGCGCAAACATGGTTGATGATATTGTTAAAATAGCTGGCATTAGCCTTAATATGGCTCTTGAGGCTGCGGCTAATGAATCACAACCTTCGAATCGCGTTTTCAGTCCACAGAATTGGATTAAAACAAAAACTTGTCTTGCAGGTATTAATTCTGGAATTCGAAACTATTATAGTATGTTACCGATAATGCCTGGTGGTAAGGAAGTAAAATCGAAATTAGATGCAGCAATATTGCTTGAAGCTGACGACTTCGAAAATCGATGGGCAGCAGATTGAATTTGGAAAAAGCGTTAGCCCGGACGAAGTGCTTGAAAAAGCGATTGCGATAATTAAAGGGGAGTGATGTATATTGCAACAGGCATTTAAGTTGTCATTTAGCATTTATAATTCCCCATTTCTCCCCATGCGCATAATTCCACCGCGGCGGTTTTTCGTCAATCTTGAACTCACGCTTATACTCGGCTTGTGCGAAGGAATCATGTTCAACGTCGTGCTTCGCCTTCCATATACGATGTATCAAAAAACGGGCATTCTTATGCTCGGCACCGCCGGCGTGTTCGCGCTTGTGAGCGCAATCGTCCGACCACTCGCCCATGCCACTCTGAAGACCGTCGCCAAAGCGGACGAAGGCAGCGGGCTCTCGCGGCTGATTATCCATGCGCTCATACTTGGCGCATTATTCTTCGGCTATTTGAAAATATTCTTTGCATGACGGATATTGAGCACATCAATCAAGAAATAATTGAATGCCGCAAATGCCCGCGGCTTGTCGCGTGGCGCGAGCAGGTTGCCCGCGAAAAAGTGAAGCGGTTTGCGAATGAAGATTATTGGGGGAAGCCGGTGCCGGGCTTTGGCGACCCGGATGCGCAGGTATTGATTGTCGGATTGGCTCCCGCCGCGCACGGCGCAAACCGCACGGGGCGCATGTTCACCGGCGACCGCAGCGGCGAATGGTTGTATCGTGCGTTACATACATTCGGCTTTGCAAACCAATCGGAGTCGCATGTGCTCAATGACGGGCTTGAACTCTATAATTGCTATATCACGGCAGCGGTGCGGTGCGCCCCGCCCGCAAACAAGCCCGCGCCGGATGAATTTGCCAACTGCTCGCAGTTTCTCCTGCAGGAGATAGAAGCGCTGAAAAACGTCGAGATAGTTGTTTGTTTGGGAAAAATCGGGTGGGAGACGGCATTGAAATCATTCAAAGCGGCGGGAAAAATAGATTATGAGCGTATCCCGCAATTTTCTCACGGCGGTGAATGGAGCTATAATGAACTCACATTTATCGGCTCTTATCATCCAAGCCAGCAAAACACATTCACCGGTAAATTAACCCAGCCGATGTTCAACAGCATTTTCCAGCGAGTGGTGCATTTGCTTGGTGCTCTGTGAAGCGTGGGTTATAGCGCTTTGCGGGTAAAAACTATTCTTTTTCCTTATTTATGCTGAGCCGGCATTACGCTCAAGTTTCTTGAAGAGTACAAATGAGTAGGCAACGCTAAAAAGCGCCGTTGCAATCACAAGGGCAACCGGAATCCAACTGTAATCGGCGCTGAGAATACATTCCAAAATTATTCCGAGTAAGCCGGCATAAAAAAGTAATCTGCCGCCCGCTTCATGTGTGCGTTTCCATACTTCGGGACTTGCAAGCGTCCACGGTGTGCGGATGCCGACGAACCAATTGGGTCGAACCGTACGCAGGTAATTTCCCAAGAATGCTATCAACGCACAAACGAGTATGGCTATCCATTTTTCATTAATAAAGTGGTTGCCGAGCGTAATTTGTATTATAATTATATAAATGACCGCAAAGAACAGGCATAACCCAAGCCGGAGGATCCGGTATGTCTTTCCAAAACTTTCGTAGTTTCTTTTTTTAGGATCAATTTTCGGAAGGGCAAGGAAAAGCGCATACAAGCCAATGTTTAGGAGCGGCATAAAAAGCCCTCCGAATACTTTCGAGCCGAATCCGTTCGCTTCGCCGTGGGCATTCCAATGGATTGGCATTCGATCGGGAAGATCGTTCCACTCGAATGCCAGATAAATGAACGGACTGATAAGAATAATCCAATACAGCCATTCTTTCTTGATGAATTCTTTATTCATTTTTTTCAGATTTCTTTTTATTGTTTTTATCGGAAAACGTATATAGCCATGCGATGATCTCGTCTATTTCCGTTGTGTTCAAGGAATAATAAATGAACTGACCTTTTTTTATTGAGACGACAAGATTCGCCTGGCGTAATAAATCAAGGTGATACGAAATGCTCGGCTTGCTGATATTGAACGCATCCGCAATCTCTCCGGCGGACATGTCCTTTTTACGGAGCATATCCAAAATGTCCCGCCGGGTTTTATCGCCAAGTGCTTTGAAAAGGACGTTCATCAATTAGATATTTAGACAACTATCTAAATGCAAAAATAATACATTTTTAGTAATTTGCAAACAGAAGCTGTGATTTGGTAGTGTATCAGTTCCAGGGATGCTGTAACCATCAAAGATGTCATTCAGAGCGCAGCGATGAATCCATCGCGATTATGCAAGTAGGCTGCATGGATTCTTCGGTCGCGGAGTTTATACTGAGCACAGCGAATGTGCTCCCTCTGAATGACAATCTACAAGTGATACATTACTGATATTTCAAACCCGTACACTACCAATAATATATATGCGTTTACCTATCCACAAACGAATGTTCTTTCGCGGAATTGCGGCAGTGCTTACCTTGATTGTTATCCCTGCAATTGCTTCTGCACAAGCAGTAGATCCTTCGCACACGGGCAGCCTTAGCGGCGTCGTGCAAAACAAGGCGACGCAAACGCCAATCCCCGGCGCAACAATCGTCATCGTCGGCACCAAGCGTGGGGCGGTAACGCATCCGGACGGCACGTTTGCAATTGCGAATATTCCCGTCGGCTCGTACCAATTGAAAATCACCTGCGTGGGTTACGAACCAAAGATTTATTCTGACGTTATCGTCGCCACCGGACACACGAGCCCGTTTACGGTGGATATGATCGAGCGGAATATTACGCTCGATACGGTTTCCATTCAGGCGAACGCATTTGAAAAAAGCGCGGATAACATCACGAGCGTCAATTCATTCAATTACGAGGAAGTGCGCCGTCAGCCGGGAGCGGTTGAGGACGTGAGCCGCATGGTGCAATCCCTGCCGGGCGTCTCGTTCTCAAACGACGGGCGAAACGACCTCATCGTGCGCGGCGGCGCGCCTACGGAGAACCTGACGCTTCTCGACGGATTCGAGATTCCGAACATCAACCATTTCGGCACGCAGGGCGCCACCGGCGGCGCAATCGGCATGGTAGATGTTAATCTTATTGATAATGTCGATTTTTCCAGCGGCGGGTTCGGCGCGGAGTATGGGGATAAGCTCTCCTCGGAACTCTCCGTGCGCATGCGCGACGGCAGCCGAGACCACTTTCAAGGCGACGTTGATTTCAACACTTCCGGCATTGGCGGCGTAATCGAGGGACCGCTCGGCGATAACGGCTCCTACATCGCATCGGCGCGGCGCAGTTACCTGAACCTTATCCATAACCTTATCGGCTTAACCGCGGTGCCGAATTATCAGGACGCTTTTTTTAAGGCAATCTACGATATTTCTCCCACACGCCCGCCCAACCGCAGAATAATATTTTGCGCGGGATTCGCGGATAGTTCCGCAAATGCGCCGAGCTTGTCAGTTGTCACGGGATTGTTAACATTTATCCCGCCGAACGGAATGAACTGCAACGTCCCGGAGGGCGATACATACGGCGTGGAATCCGCCTGCTGGTATAATTGATCGCGGAACCAGACGAGGGTCGCCTTTGCACCGCCGCTCAGATTGAGCGCGGGGGTAATTTGGTACGATTCGCGCGCCTCCAGCGAATACTCATCCTCCTGCGAGTTATCGAGGAACTCCTGCGATTGCATGGAATCGTTTACGGTCAGGTGATAATTGGAGAAATTCGCGGAGAGCGCAACAGTGGAGTATCCTTTATCGCCCC
>Ga0206853_1034_pt2 | contig 13772 bp, 10 predicted proteins | sample Alteio_BWOrgCont_52_FD_152859 | JGI IMG/M metagenome (GOLD analysis project Ga0206853, IMG submission 152859) | Enriched cells from forest soil in Barre Woods Harvard Forest LTER site, Petersham, Massachusetts, United States -... | ecosystem: Environmental > Terrestrial > Soil > Temperate forest >... | reverse complement strand
GACGCGCGGCGAGAACGGCGTCGATTTGCGCGAGGAGGCGGGGATCAAGCGCGCTTGACGGGGTAGGCTGCAGAATGGGACGCTGCTCGGACAAGTTCACTGTCTCCGTATGGTGATGGAAATAAGACGATGGGCGAGCTTAGCCTGAGCGAAGGCCCACGTCCCCTAAATCTTAGGGCCTTGAGAGTACAATTGCTATCTCGTTCGCTGGATAAATAAGTTTCCGCCGACCGGGCAAATCAGGCACTGAGTTCAATGCTGGTCGGATTCCCACAATGACCTGCGACCAGGGGATTCATCCTGTAGAATTTGCCTGTCGCGAAATCCCATCAGAAGTGTGCCAAAGTGGATAGTTTTACGAGACGCCCCTCCTTATCCTCGGCCAATGAGAATGCGGGACCTCTCGCCAAGAGCGCTGCTTGCTGTCGCTTGTCCTAAGTGCGGGGTCGCTGCCGGCAAACGCTGTTTGCTGTATTCGGGTGGCATGCGCAACGAATCACATGTCGACCGAAAGCTCGCTGCGATTGAGGCTTTTGAAGCGAAAGGAATTTCCTCCCGGGCCGGATGAATCGTAGTAAGCCGGAGAAGATGTAGTTAAGATGACCAGGTCGCTTTTCAGGCGGGAGAAGACTGTTGATAATGCCGCCAGCCGTTTTCCCGGTTTTGTTGTTAGGGGGAAGCGGAGATTCCCATGGGTATTCAAGATACTCCTGGTCTCGCCCTTAGTCTGTCTAGTCCAACAGCCACATTCCTTCCAGCTTCATCCCCCTTTCCTGCAAGCAGCGGGCATCATCGGTGCTGATCCTCAGTTAGGACCGCAACCGCCTTGCGGAGCGGAGCCGATTCCGCCCTACCCGAGTCTGGATGCATCGGTTTTTGTGGAGTCATGGAGTGTGCCAAATTTCGGCCGCGACTGGCGGCCACCCGCGTGTACTGGTTGGTCTGAGGTGGGCTTTACAACGCTGGTAACCACCGTCGCTCGATTTCGCTATGCCTCGGAAGCGGGAGGCTTGCTTCGCCACATCGGGGCAATTTCAGAGCGCGCGGGAGTGCGCTACTGGTCGACCACTCACAAGCAATGGCAAATATTGGTTGTGGACGCGTATGCGGTGACCGACTCGCAGTCTGGTCAACGCCGCGGAGACTTCACGCTCGAGGAGCTGGCGGCTGGCAAAGTACTCTACTTTGAACAAGCCGATAACCTCTCAGGCAAAGCCATCTACCGCATGCACATTGGTGAGGTTTCGGCAGACCGAGTGGTGTTCGATATCCAGAACGTCAGCACGATGCGCTATCTCTTCATACCTATCCTTCATCCGGGTGAGGTGCAGTCGATCTACTTTCTGGATCGCGAATCAGATGGTGTGTGGCGCTACTACAGCATCGTGCGCACAGGAAGGGGCGCCAACCGGCGGCTTATGGGAAATGAGTCTTCCTCAATCAATCGAGCAGTTGCGTTCTACCGCCATCTCGCTGGAATTCCCACCGACCAGGAGCCGCCTGCGGCGCGGTGAAGGAAGAAGTTACGGAGTCTTCGCAACAGCAATAATGGGTATACCGAGATGCAGCTGTTTGATCCACGGGAGTGAATGGCGTTTCGCTAGGCGGCACGGCGGGGCTGCTTTATAATTCGCGCCGAGATGGCGCTGACTCCAGGCACAAAATTTAGGCCGTATGAGTGAGTGGGCCGCTGGTGCGGGCGGGATGGGAGAGGTGTATGGGGCGAAGAGTGCGCGGCTGGATGCAAAGTGAGTGAAGGGCAAATAATTTCAGCGGGTCTGTGAAAGCTGAAAAGGTCAATGAGGGAGCGGACGAACAAAATGCGGATTCATTTTGGAGTGCAGGCATTCGTTTTGATTCTCTGCGGAGTGGCGATGCTGATGAATGGACCAGCGAGCGAAGCGCAAGATCGATCGCAGGGGCGGTCGATGGTGATTTCGCGCGGGGGGATTGTAGCGGCGGAATCGCCGCTGGCGGCGCAGGCGGGAGTGCGGATACTGGAGCGCGGCGGGAATGCGGTGGATGCGGCGATTGCCACGAACGCAATGATGGGCGTGGTGGAGCCGATGATGAACGGCATCGGCGGGGATTTGTTTGCGATTGTTTACGATGCAAAGGCGAACAAGCTTTACGGAATCAATGCCAGCGGGTGGGCGCCGAAAGGATTGACGATCGAGTATTTGCAGAAGCAAGGGCTGAAGAGCATGCCGCAGCAGGGAGTGAATGCGATTACAGTGCCGGGTGCTGTGGATGGGTGGCAGAAGCTGGCGGACAAGTTTGGGAGGAAGAAGCTGGCCGAAGACTTGGCGGCGGCGATTCGAACGGCGCAGGATGGATTTCCGGTGCCGGAATGGACGGCGGCGTACTGGGCGTCGGAGGTGGATTACCTGCGGCGAGATGAAGAAGCGGCGAAAACGTATCTTCCCGGGGACCGTGCGCCGAAGGTCGGTGAAATCTTCCGCAATCCGGAACTGGCGTGGTCGTTGCAGCAAATTGCGCAGCATGGACGGGATGCGTTTTACAAAGGTGAGATTGCGGCGAAGATTCTGGAATCCATGAAGCGTCACGGCGGACCGATGAATGCGGAGGACTTGAAGGAGTTCTCGAGCGAGTTCGTGGAGCCGATATCGACGACGTACCGGGATTGGACGGTGTATGAATTGCCGCCAAACGTGCAAGGGATGGCGGCGCTGGAAATGTTGAACATCATGGAAACATTTCCGATAGGGCAGAAGGATTGGGGTTTTGGTTCCACAAACGCGCTGCATGCGATGATCGAAGCAAAAAAACTGGCGTATGCGGACCTGCGGAAATACATCGGAGATCCGCGAGGGCGGAAACTGCCGGTGGCGAGGCTGATTTCGAAGGAGTGGGCGGCGGAGAGAGCCAAACTGATCGATGCGCAACGAGCAAACTGCGAGGCGACGGGCGGAGAGATGCCGGTTGGGAACGATACGACGTATTTGAGCGTGGTGGACCGCGATGGAAATATGGTTTCGCTGATTCAGAGCAATTACGAATCGTTTGGATCGGGAATCGTGGCGCCGGGAACCGGATTTGCGCTGCACGATCGCGGAGGACTTTTCAGCATGGATCCGGCTTCGCCGAATGCGCTGGCGGGAAGGAAAAGGCCGCTGCATACAATTATTCCGGCGTTCGCGCAGAAGGGCGACACGCGGGTGGCGTTTGGGATTATGGGCGGGTGGAACCAGTCGCAGGCGCACGCGCAGTTCATGGCGAACCTTGCGGACTTCAAGATGAATATTCAGGCGGCGATGGAAGCGCCGCGGTTCAGCAAACATACGTTTGGCGGATGCGATGTGATTATGGAGAACCGATTTTCGCAATCGGTGCGGAGCGACCTGACGAATAAGGGGCACAAGATTGAGTTGAAGGGGACGTTCACGAGCGATGTGGGCGGGGGCCAGGCGGTGATGCGGGACTTTGCGGCAGGCGTGAACTACGGGGCGTCGGATCCGCGGAAGGATGGACAGGCGGCGGCGGAATTACCGGTTGAATAAAGATATTGCAGTTGAGCTATGGGGGCAGAGAGGGGCCGGGAGTCTGCAAGAAACTTCCCATATAACGGCCCGGAGGGAAGAATTCTGCCTTCCGACGGAGCTGACGCTGTCGGCAGATTACGCTAAAGTCTTAAATATGAATAACTTACCATGTGGCCGCATGGCCAGTGAGTTGCACCTGTACCAAGGGACAGGGAACGCGGCCCGCAGCTACGCGACCTGGATGTGGAGACCCTGATGGGGTACGGTCGAGTGGCTTTAAGCCTCGTACGAACCTTTGCGGCGGCTGCGGTCCTGTTTTTCATCCTTCCAGCGAGTCATGCGCAGACGGTGGACCTTTCAGGGCGTTATCAGTGCGCGCAGGCGAAGATGCACGGGAAGGTGATCCCGTGCACCGCGGCGCCGCTGATTCTGAAGAACGATGGGCGATTCGAATTGCGCGGCTGGGAAGGAAGTTACCTGGTGAATGGGGAGTGGGTGGAGCTTTCGGATTCGCTGGTCCGCGCCAAAGCCAAGATCGAACCGGGACATAAGATCGTATTGCGTTATTACGGGAAGCACGGGCTGGTGGAAATGACGTTTGAGCGGCGCGTGACGGAGCTCGGGAAAACGGCGCTAAGCTAAAAGCGTTTCGTGAACGAAGCAATTCTGTGCTTAAGCGCCTTCTGTAGATCCATTCTTTCAAACAATCCATTTTATTTTGCAGATGGCTGCCACCCGCGGCCGCGTAGGACTTTGCCTGCGGCGGCGCCGGTGAGTTTGCCGTGGTCGTATTCCACCTGGCCATTGACGATGGTGAAGTCAATGCCAGTGGAGAGCTGATCGGGCTTGGTAAAGGTGGCGTGGTCAATGATAGTTGTGGGGTCGAAGATGGTGATGTCGGCGAAATAGCCGGGCTTCAGGAGGCCGCGGCTGTCGAGATGTTCGCGCTGGGCGGGGAGCGAAGTGATTTTGCGAATGGCGGCCTCTAGGGGCATGAGATGCTCGTCGCGGACATAGTGGCCGAGGAAACGGGGCATGGAGCCGAAGGCGCGAGGATGCGTGTGAGGCTCGTAGGTGGGGCCGTCGAGAGACATTTCGTTGGCGTCGAGGCCGATGCTGGTCCAGGTTTGGCTGAGGCCGGTGCGAAGATCTTCCTCACTGGCCATGAAATAGATTGCGCCGGTCTGCGCGTTATCGGCTAGGACGAAATCCATTAGCGTGTCTTCGGGGGACTTTTTCAAGGCCTTGGCGACATCGTCCACGGTTTTGCCTTCGAATGATTTCAGATCAGGCTTTTGAACGGAGGAGATAAGAACGCCAGCAGCTCCACCGCAATCGTAGAAAAGATTTTCCCAATCCGGATGATCACCCACTAATTCTTTTTTGATGCGCGCGCGAACGTCGGGATCTTTCAGACGAGCGAGCAGCTTTTGAACACCGCCATCGGCGACCCATGGCGGAAGCGCCGAGGCAAGAGCGGTGGCCCCGGCGGGGTAAGGATACATGTCGGCGGCGATATCGAGGCCGGAGTCGCGAGCGAGCTGAATGGTAGCCACGACATTTTTCATGGAGCCCCAGCGGGGCTTCCCGCTGACTTTAAGGTGAAAGATTTCGACGGGGAGATGGGCTTCGCGGCCGATGCGGATGGCTTCGGCGAGGGCTGGCATTTCCGAAGCGCCTTCGCTGCGCATGTGTGTGGCGTAGAGGCCGCCGTATTTGGAGGCGACTTGGGCGAGGGCGATCAGCTCTTCCGTTTTGGCAAAAATATTTGGCGGGTAGATGAGGGCGCTGGAGACACCGAGAGCGCCGTCCTTCATGGCTTGCTCGACGAGAGATTTCATTTGATCAAGCTCGGCGGGAGTGGGAGCGCGATTGTCGTCGCCGATGACGGCTTCGCGGATTTGCGCGGAGCCGACGTAGGTGCCGATGTTGAGAGGAGTGCCTTGTTTTTCGAGGCGGCGGAAATAGCCGTCGAGAGTGGTCCAATCGATGGAGAGTTTGTACTGATCGAGAAAAGGTTTCATCGGCGCGATGGTTTTTTCGTTCTGCGGGGCGATGGAGCCGCCTTCGCCGGTGATTTCCGTGGTGATGCCCTGGGAGAGTTTGCTGAGGGAGCGATTGTCGAGGAGAAGAGAGACTTCGGACTGGCCGAGCATGTCGATGAAGCCGGGAGAAACGATGCGGCCCTTGGCGTCGATTTCGCGTTTTGCGCGAGCTTCGTGCAAGTCGCCGATGGCGGCGATACGATCGCCGTTAATGGCGACGTCGGCGGAATACCAGGGATTTCCCGCGCCGTCGATGACGTGGCCGTTGCGAATGATCAGATCGTATTCGGCGGAGGTAGCGGTTGCAGAATCACTCAAATCAGCGTCGTAAGCGGCGGCGGCGATTTCGCCGAGGGCTTGGCCGGCGATTTGCTGAGCGGCGTCGGGATCGGGAGCGAGGGAGACGTGATTGACGTAGGCGGCGAAAGCGAGTTTCTTGCCGTCCTTGGTGATGACGTAGCCGGCGAGGCCTTTGCCGTTGAGCATCATTTTGCTGTTGAGCTTGTCTCCGGAGCCGAAGGTTCCGGTTTTCGCGAAGACGTGTCCAGCGCCGGCTGAAGTGGTTTGAATCTTCGCGAGCGTGCCGTCTTTGCCGAGGATGGGCAGAGCTTTGAAGAAGACGGAATAGTCGGAGCGAGTGGTCCAGTAGGTAAGGTAGTGCACCATGAAATCGGGGCTGAAGAGATCGGCCCAATCGCCGCCGGCGCCATCGGCCTGGGCTGCGCCAGAGAGATCGAGTTGAGCGGATTGCAAGAATTCCTGCTCGACTTTGAATCCGGCGTTGAGAGGATTCTTCAGGTCTTTGGCAACAAGAGTTCCCAGGAGATAGGGGCCCATGCCGGCGTGGAGATTCTGACTGACTTTCAAGGTGACTTTGATTTCTTCGGAGAGCGGAAGAGAGACATGCTCGGCAACTTGGTTTTCAGAAGTGTAAGAGCGCGCGAAGGAAGAAAAATCCGCCGTAGCGGGAGTGTTTGGGAGTTTGATCTCGACGCCGGATGTGAGGAGGGCTTCGCGTAGAACGGTTTCGGCGAACTTTGAAGGGGAGGGAACGGCGAGAGCCGCAGTCTGCGGCGCGGCGCCAAGGGGCAGATTGCCGGTCAGAGTGACTACGACGGAACCGTCAGGATTCGTAGCGGTATTGGGTGTATCGAAGGACGGCTTGGTCCCGGCGGGAGTTGTGATTATTCGATTGATAAATTTGATGTAGGAGGTGTGAGGAGAAGATTCGAGTGTGACGGGATCGCCGCTTTTGGCGCCCGGCGTGGCGACGAGATCGATGACGTTATCATTGATCATGATCGAGGACATGACGACTTCGGTGCCGCCTTCGCGAGGGCCATCTGGAAAAAGCGTCGTGTCGATGAGCACGCGGCCTTCGATTTTGCGAATGCCTTTGGCGGCCACGTCTTTGGCTAGTTGCTTGATAACCGTGAGGGGATCGCCGGCGAGGGCGGGGCCGTCGTAAGAATGATCTTCATCGACAAAGGCGAGGCTTCCATCCGGTTGGATGCGATTCGAGAGATTGGGGTCGCCGCTGGCGACGACGATGAGATCGCCCTTGAGCGTGCCGTGCTTGTCGATGGGGCCGGTGCGGTAGATGCGTGTGTGGAAGACGTAATCCTGCCCCAATTTCGCAAGGAGCGTGCCCTCGGTGAGAATTTTGGTGGTAGAGGCGGGCACGAACAATTTGTCAGCGTTGAAGGCATAGAGGACTTTGCCGGTGTCGAGGGAGTAGAACTCGATGCCAAAATTGGCGTGAGCGAATTCGGGGCGGCTCATGACTTTCTCGATGCGCTTTGCCAGAGAAGGCTCGGACTGTGCGCAGGCGTTCGGGAGTGGCGCGGCGAGAAAGAGAAAAGTCCGCGTGAGGATGCTAATGAGAGACAGCCTTCGCGAATTCGTTTTCAAAGCAGAATCCTCCAGGAAATGCTTCGGTTCGCTGCTAGTGGACCACGTTTAATCCATTGGCCGAGTCGAGCTTTTCGAACGGGATATTCGAGATCGCGTATTCCTTCCAATCCTTAAAGTCGAAGTGCCACCATTCGGATTCATAGACGGTGAAGCCTTCGGATTCCATGGCGTGGCGCAGGAGATCGCGGTGCCAGCGCTGGAGCGAGGTGCCGCCAGGATAACTCGGGAACGACCGCGGGGACATTTCATCGTAGGTGCCGGGCATTTCGATGGGCCTTCCGGTGGCCAGATCGTAGAGGGTGAGATCGACGGCGCAGCCGCGGTTGTGTCGGGAGCCTTGCGCGGGATCGGCGACGAAGATTTTGCCTTCGGGCGGAGTAGCATCCCAGAAAATTTTGGTGACGTACCAGGGACGATAGGCGTCGTGGATCAGCAGGCCGTAGCCGAGCGGTTTGAGTTTTTGCTGGACGCGGAGGAGGGCTCCCGCAGCAGGACGCTGGAGAAAGGCGCGGGCTTGGGAATAGACAGGCGTTCCCAGGAAATCGTTGGCGGTGGCGTAGCGGATGTCGAGATGGATCGATGGATCGAGGGAAGTCAGTTCAACGAGCTCCGGGCCCCGAAATGTGCCGGCCTCTATGGGCGGCGATGCAACGAGTGCTTCCTTGCGCAGCTCTTCGATGGAGCGAACTGGTTTGATGCGCGCCACGTTTTTGGCATCAACGCCGTAGTCAAGACGATCCAGTGACATCTTGCCAGTAATTAGGACAAGTCCACCTGAGGGTTGACGGCCAAAACGCACGAGGGGTGCGTCCGGTTCATTCGACGCGGGAATTGCGAACGAACCTGGCGAGATCTCCTTCAATTGCCATTCCTTGCCCTGATTAAATTGGAACAGCTGACCATTGCGCTCCAGAATCACGCGGGGTTCCTTCGGAGATCCATAGTCGCCAATCCAGGGTTTCCAATCAGCGCGAATGTCAGTAGGTTTGGGCCCAGGGAGAAGAGTAGAACTCTGTTGAGAGGTGGCGGAGAGAGCGCAGCAACAACAGAATAGGAAAACAAGAAGAGTTCGTTGCCTATAGCGAATGCGGTCACCTAGCACGCCAGGTCTCCTTTTCGGTCGTCCAGCGTTCGATGAGGTTACGGCGGACATGATAGCCGAGTCCGGAAGAGGTGGGGACTGGAATCGTGCCGGCGGGGGGAGACTTCGACGGGGATCGATGATGTCTTCTTCCCGCAACAAATGTTGCAATTCAGTGCCACGCGCCAATAGAAACAATAAGAGAGCGAGTAAGAGGTGTCAAGAGGCTCTGAAGTGTGGCGGACTGCGAAGGGAGTCGGTTGGGAATCGTGGACCCGCCACTTCCTAGAGCGTGAACCAGCGGGAACCCTTGCGCTGCTCCTCAGCGATTTCCTTTGCCAGGGCTAGTGTTTGCGCGCGGCGATATTGGCCAACGGCAGCGAGCAGGGTATTCAGCAAAGCAACAGGAGCCGCATAAGAAGCTCCGAAGGACGTGGATTCGATGGAGGCCAGAAAAACTTCGTCGCATTCGCGCGCGAGAGGAGAAACATATGTATCAGAGAAGCCAACGCAATAGGCACCGCGAGCGCGGGCCTGGCGCGCACCTTCGATGGTCTGGCGGAGCCCACGGCGGAAGCTGATAGCGAGCACCAGATCCTTTTTGTTCACCGCGCGCACGACATGCAGAATTCTTCCCGCGGAGGTGGCGGCAAAAATAGGCAAACCCAAGAGACTGATTTGATATTCGAGGTAATAGGCAAGAGTGACGGCGAGATCGCCGGCCAGAATTACGATGCGACGGGCATCATAAAAACGTTTAGCCAGGGCCACGAGGCGCCGGGCTTCCAAGCTGTTTTTCAGACCTTGAAGGTTCTTAAGATCTTGCTCAAGCGAGTCGCGGACATGGGAAGGCATACTGACGTCGCTGCCGGCGGACCGCATGGTATCCAGAGAGGTAGCGTAGGCGAGCGAGAGCTCATGCAAGTGGCGCTGAAATTCGCGGTAGCTGGCGAAGCCGAGTCCGCGAACGATGCGAACAACGGTTGCGGGGTCAGTGTGGAGACGCTTGGCCATGGCGCGCACGCTGAGCAGCACGTATTCGCGTGGATGCTCGAGGATGGGCCGGATGATTTCCTGCCGTTTGATGCTGAGCTGGTCGATGCGCTCTGCAAGATGCTGAGTCGTTGAAGGAGATTGAGCCTCTTTGCGCTTCATCACGCGAGAGGATTGCCCAAATTCAGGCGCGTGTCAACCGCAGGCGAAGCAACGGTGAATGAGTGCGCGTGCGAGCTGACCGAGAGTTATTTTTTTGAAGCGGCTGCCTTGTTTTCCAAGCCGGGCGCGGTCACCGGTTGGAGGAAGGGCATCATGGCGCGCAGTTTGGGACCGAGCTGCTCGATGGGATGAGATTGCTCGCGATGCCGGGTGGCGAGGAAATTGGGGCAGCCCTTTTCGTTCTCTTCAATCCAGGCCTTGGCGAAGCTGCCGTTGCGGATTTCCGCGAGGATTTTGCGCATCTCATCGCGCGTTTGCTTAGTAATGATACGTGGGCCGGCGGAATAGTCGCCTTGCTCGGCGGTGTCGCTGACGGAGTAACGCATGTAGCTGAGACCGCCGCGGTAGATCAGGTCAACGATGAGCTTGAGTTCGTGGAGGCATTCGAAATAAGCAACCTCGGGCTGGTAGCCAGCCTCGGTGAGTGTTTCGAATCCGGCTTTGATCAATTCGCTGACACCGCCGCAGAGCACCGCTTGCTCGCCGAAGAGGTCGGTTTCCGTCTCTTCGGTGAAAGTAGTTTCGAGAACGCCGGCGCGGGTGCAGCCGAGCCCTTTGGCGTAGGAAAGCGCGAGGGCTTTTGCGGTGCCGGTGGCGTCCTGTTCAACGGCAAGCAGCGCGGGAGTTCCTCCGCCTTCGGTAAAGACTTCGCGGACGCGATGGCCGGGAGCCTTCGGGGCGATCATGGAGACGTCGACGCTGGCGGGCGGTTTGATGGTGCCGAAACGGATGTTGAAGCCGTGCGCGAACATAAGCGTCTTGCCGGGCTTGAGATTTGGTTCGATGGCCTCGCGATAGAGTTTGGGCTGCTTGGTGTCGGGGGCGAGAATCATGATGACGTCGGCCCAGGCGGCGGCTTCGGCGGGCGCGTTCACGGTCAAACCTTCTTTTTCAGCTTTGGCGCGGGAGGCGCTGCCTTCGGGAAGGCCGACACGGACGGAGACGCCGCTGTCGCGCAAGTTCAGCGAGTGAGCGTGGCCTTGGGAGCCATAGCCGATGATGGCGACTTTCTTCGCCTGAATCAGGGAAAGATCCGCCGAATTGTCGTAGTAAAGATTTGCCATTTGCTTCCTCTCGTGACCGGTTTGCGGTCGCAACGAAATTCGTTTTCAAAACTGCTCGGAGCGTTTGCTAATTACTTGCTTCAGTTAAAAGGGACAGGCAGGAATGCCCATCCTAAGCCTTCGCAGCTACCGGTTCGACCGTTTCCGGACGTGCGATCGGCGGGCGCAGCAGGTCCCCGCCGCGGGTCATGGAGATGCGGCCGCTGCGTGCCATTTCCAGAACGCCGAACGGGCGAAGCACTTCGAGCAGGCCGTCGATTTTGTCGACCGCGCCGGAGACTTCGATGATCAAGGATTCGGGAGCAACGTCGACGACACGCGCGCGGAAAACTTTAATCAATTCCATAAGGTGAGGGCGATTCTGCTGGTCGGCAGAGACTTTTATCAAGGCGAGGTCGCGCTCGAGCAGCGCGCGGCCAGAGACGTTTTCCGCGAGGCGCACGTCGACGAGTTTTTCAAGGCTGGCTTCGAGGCGATGCGCGCCCTTTTCGTCCGTGTGCGCGACGATGGTCATGCGCGCGATTTCCTCGTTCTCGGTGGGGCCGACAGTGAGCGAGTCAATGTTGATGGCCAGCCGTCGCGCAAGGGAAGAGACGCGGTTGAGGACACCGGGTTTGTTTTCAACATAAGCGACTAGTGTTTGCATGTTGTCCTCTCTTTTTATGGCTCCGTGGAGGTTTCGACGAGCGGACTATTGGGGCGGCGAATCATGTCGCTAAGCGATGCGCCGGCGGCGACCATGGGATAGACGGAATCCTCCTGCTCGACGCGGAAATCGATGAGCACGGTTTCGGTGGATTCCCGTGCGGAACGGATCATCGGCACGACTTCGGCGCGCTTGGTGATGCGTTCGCCGCGGATGCCGAAGGCGTTGGCAAGCGCCGCGAAATCCGGAGCGACGAGCGGAGTGGCTACGTAGCGCTTGTCATAGAAGAATTCCTGCCACTGCCGGACCATACCGAGAAAGCCGTTATTAATGATGGCGATCTTGATGTTGATTTTTTCCTGAACGATAGTGGCGAGCTCGCTCATGGTCATCTGAAAGCCGCCATCGCCGACGACGACCCAGACTTCCGCATCGGGTTTGGCAAATTTTGCGCCGATGGCAGCGGGTAGGGCGAAACCCATGGTGCCGAGGCCACCGGAAGTGATGAGCGTGCGCGGGCGATTGTGATGGTAGTACTGCGCTTCCCACATTTGGTGCTGCCCCACGTCGGTGACGACGATGGCTTCACCGTGAGTTTCTTTCCAGAGATCGTTGATCACGTGAGCGGCGTAAAGATGGCCATTGTCGGGAAGACTTTGGATGTCGACGACGGCGGAATCGCCTTTCGATTCGGCGATCTGACGAATCCAGGGGCTACGGTCACGGGTTTCGATTTTTGGAATGAGTTTCTCAAGGACCTCGCGAGCGTCGCCCACAAGAGCGGCGTCAACCTTTACATTCTTGTTGATTTCGGCGCGATCGATTTCGATGTGAATTTTGCGAGCGGTCTTGGCATAAGTGCGCAGGTCGCCCGTGACGCGATCATCGAAACGCATGCCGACGGCGATGAGAAGGTCGGCTTCCTGGATTGCATTGTTGACCCAGGCCTCGCCGTGCATTCCCATCATGCCGAGGTTCAGCGGATCGTTGGCAGGGAAGCAGCCGATGCCGAGAAGGGTCATGGCGACGGGAAAATTGCCGGCACGGACGAATTGTTCGAAGGCGCGCATGGCGCCGGAAACCAGGATGCCGTGTCCAGCGAGAATTACCGGGCGCTTTGCGGTGTTAAGGAGTTCGACGGCGCGGTCAAATTCCGCTTGATCGTGATTGGTACGCTGGCGCTTGGGCGGAAGTTTTGGCGCGGAGGCTTCCCAATTGAATTCGGCGGAAGCCTGCTGCGCGTCCTTGGTGATGTCGACGAGGACAGGGCCTGGGCGCCCGCTGTTTGCAATAACAAAAGCTTCGCGGATGGTGCGCGCGACGTCTTCCGCGCGGGTGACCACCACGTTGTGCTTGGTGATGGGCATGGTGATGCCGGTGATGTCGATTTCCTGAAAGGCGTCGGAGCCGAGGACTTTGCTGCTGACCTGGCCGGTGATGCAAACGACGGGAGAGGAATCCAGCATTGCGGTGGCGATGCCCGTGACCATGTTGGTGGCACCGGGGCCGGAGGTGGCCATGGCGACTCCAATGCCGCCGCTGGCGCGCGCGTAGCCGTCAGCCATGTGCGTGGCACCCTGTTCGTGGCGCACAAGGACGTGGTGGAGCTTCGATTTGCCGAGGGCGTCGTAAACCGGGAGAATTGCGCCGCCGGGATAGCCGAAGATTTCGCGCACGCCAAGACGCGTGAGCGATTCGCAGAGAATTTCCGCACCGGTGAGCTTCATAGAGTCCTCGAAGGGGAGCCAGGTTGAACTGGCGCTGAAAAGGATGCCGGAACAGTGGTGATCGCGCCAAGGGAAGCAGAAGAAACGAGGAAAGAGTACTTAGCCATGACGCCGCTTGTATGACGCGGCGCCGGCGGTTTCCAGGTGGCGAGACGCTTCTGGATTTCAGCGGCACTGAGCTCAACGTTCAATTCGCGATTGGGGAGGTCGAAAGCGATGATGTCGCCGTTCGTGACGGCGGCGATGGGACCTCCGTTGGCGGCTTCGGGGGCGACGTGCCCGGCCATTAGACCGTGAGTGGCGCCTGAGAAGCGGCCGTCCGTGAGGAGGGCAACGGAATCGCCGAGGCCTGCGCCGACGAGCGCGGCAGTGACCGCGAGCATTTCACGCATGCCGGGGCCGCCCTTAGGGCCTTCGTAACGGATGACCACCACATCTCCTGCTTTGATGGTGCCGTTTTCGACTCCTGCGAAAGCGGCTTCTTCAGTGTCGAAGACGCGAGCGGGGCCGCGGAAGTTTTGCAGATTGTGGCCGGCGACTTTTACGACGCACCCTTCGGGAGCGAGATTTCCTTTCA
>Ga0206853_1070_pt1 | contig 14175 bp, 8 predicted proteins | sample Alteio_BWOrgCont_52_FD_152859 | JGI IMG/M metagenome (GOLD analysis project Ga0206853, IMG submission 152859) | Enriched cells from forest soil in Barre Woods Harvard Forest LTER site, Petersham, Massachusetts, United States -... | ecosystem: Environmental > Terrestrial > Soil > Temperate forest > O... | reverse complement strand
CAACATCCCAACAGCCAATCTGTAAACACGTTTCGCGAAAGAGGATAATTTCACGGTCTCCGGTTTCCACAAGGAAGTTTTCCGCTGCCATTTTGCTGTTCGCTTGCACGCTGGCAGGCTGCACGAGCTTCACTCCCCCGCCGCCGTTTTTAACGGCTGGCGGACCGCAAACCGCGCCTCCGGGGCAGTCTGAAATAGCATTGGCAGGCGGTATGGGTGAAGGAGATTTCAACAATGGCGGCGGATGGATGGCGCGCTGGCGGTACGGCGTCGCACAGAATTTTGACGCTGGCTTGGACGCAATGTATATCGGTTATGGTGGTCTCAGCACCGGCACATTCAAGGCTGCGGCTCGCTATCAAATCGGCGAATATACACGTTTAGAAACTGCCGGCGGGCTAGCGGAGAATGAAAACGGCTCGAGCGCCAATGCCGAGTTCGCACTCACCGCCGGAACGCGTCGCGACAGCCTTCCGTGGAATTTCTACGGGTCGCTCAGAACAGCCGGGGCGTGGGGTTTACAAAAAGACCTTTTCAACGGAGGCGATAATCAGGGAAACATTCCACCAAATACGGGATACATTGTTCTCAATCTCGGTGCAACAGCACGGATCGCAAATGGACAAAAGGCGTTTTTTGAAGTCGGGTACGGCATGATTAACCTTGTTCATCAGCAACCGGCAGGCATATCGTTCATAAGCGCGGGATTGCTTTTTGATGTCGGGAGCTTTTAAAACGTTCATCAATGCAGGTACTGCAGTTTCATACTTCATGAAAAAACTTCCGCCACGATTCTCGGGCATTCTTTCTTAATTTCGCGCTCATTATTCTCATCCGTTTATGGTTGTCGCAAACGCTTCTCATTCCGTCATTTCACCCCTCTACGCCATGCTGGCGGAACGCCTGCTAAAATCCGGGAAGACCGTGGAGGCGATTGAGATGTGCGAGCAGGGTATCGAGGCGTACCCTCGGTATTATACGGGATACCTCCTTGCGGCAAAGGCGTATATCGCTGCCGGGCGATACGCGGACGCCGGCGTAATATGCAGGAAAGGTTTGGAGAATATGCCGTCATCCGAAGGGCTACGGAAGGCAATGCAAAATGCGGCGGAACTTGTGCGCGCAAAGACTCCCGCACAAGCGTCACTCCGCTCACCTGAACGAATTAGTACCGACGAAATCGCCGAATACGCCAGATTAGCCCGCGCACTGGAAAATGCAAAAATCCCCCCTGTGTTAGATTCATCGTCAATGTCTGCGGGGATATCATCTGAAATAAACGAAGCGAGTGATTCCCTTTTGGAGGAGAAACCGCCGTTTGTAAGCGCAACCATTGCGGAAATATACGCCCGACAAGGAGCCTTGGCGGAGGCGATTGCAGCCTATGAATCGCTTATACGCCAAACTCCGCTGAACAATACAATGAAGAAAAAATATGAGAGTCGCATTGAAGTATTGCAGGCGCAGATGAATCAAATGCGCTAGATAATTTTTCATTACCGTGAGACGGCTGAGAAAGCGTAGTTTGAAGATAAAAAGTTTGAGGAATAGTCATTGCAAGGAATGAGCAAAAGACGAATGACGTAACCCTTTATCATTACATTTATTTGAAACACATTTGCGGATAATTACATCAATCACCGAAATGAAGGCGCTCGCACAGGAGTTCCGGATTTCGGGCACGCGCATCGGAATCGTACCGACGATGGGAGCACTCCACGACGGTCACATTTCGCTGGTAAAAATAGCACGGAAATATTGCGATGTCATCGTGATGTCCCTATTCGTCAATCCAGCGCAATTCGGCGTCAATGAAGATTTTGCGGTGTATCCTCGCGATTTCGACGGGGATTGCGCGCGTGCCGAACGCGCTGGCGTCAACGTGTTATTTTCACCGGCAGCAGCGGAAATGTACCCGGCGGATTTCGAGGTGTATATTTCGGCGGATAGGCTTGGTTCGGTTCTGGAGGGCGCCGTTCGTCCCGGTCATTTCCGCGGCATGTTAACCGTCGTCGCGAAGTTGTTCAACATCGTGCAGCCGCATACGGCGGTATTCGGACAAAAAGACTACCAACAGGCTGCGTTGATCACGAGAATGAACCGCGATTTGAACTTCGGCATCGGCATCATCGTTGCGCCTATTATTCGCGAGCCTGACGGTCTTGCAATGAGCTCGCGCAACGTTTATCTCACGGGCGCACAGCGTGAACAGGCGCGCGCGCTATCGCAATCGTTGCGCATCGCGGAAGAATTACTCGGTCGTGGGGCGCATTTACCCTCCGAGATCATCGCTGCAATGCAAACGATAATTTTGCGCGAGCCGGAAGCGGTTGTAGATTACATCACGATTGCCCACCCGGAAACACTTGCACCATTGGAAGAGTTACAATCGGGCGGGAGCGCGGTGATAGCATTAGCCGTCCGATTCGGGAAAACGCGTCTGATTGATAATGCGATCGTGAAAATAGTCTAATATGAAATACTTTAAAAAATCATGAAGGGAATATATTTTTGCCTCATCGTGTTTCCGCTTATTGGATTCTCGTTCGTTTCCCGTGCATCCGCTGCCGATGCAAGCGATTCCTTTGAATCCCGTGCGAAAGAATACGTTGCACGAATTGCGGAATCGCCGTACAGCAAGAATTTTTCAGTGATAACGGCTCGTATAAAGTCCGGCAAACATCTTCGCGAGGCATGGGCACAACTCGATTCCCTTTTGGAACATCCCACCGGCGATATGTTTTACACGTATACGTGCATCGGATGCTACCTGTATCTCCGTAATGTTCTACCCGATTCGACACGGCAAAAATTCCGCAACCTGTGGAAAACCTACACCTGTTACCGCGGCGACACTGAAAATCATTTTTTAATGTATTACTCCGCGCTCCTGCTCGCCTCGCAAACGTGGAACGACATGGACGGCAGCCAATGGTTCAACGGCAAATCGTCGTTGGAGAATCACTTGGAAGCGCAGCACTGGTTGCTGCAATGGTTCGACAGAACGGCGCACGAAGGGCAGATTGAATTCGATTCTCCCCGGTACATGTATTTCTACTATACCCCTTTATTCCTTCTCTACCAATTTACGGGCGATGAAAATATCCGGGTAAAAGCCGAATTGATGCTCGATTATCTGTTTGCGGATTTCGCCGCGGAATATCTTCACGGCAGTTACTGCGGAGCGCACAGCCGCGATGCGGAGGCAAGCTCCATCCGTCCGCGCACGGCGGAAGTCATGAGTTATGCGGCATTATTTTTCCGGGATATTGACGTGCCGCGTCCCCTGCCCGACGTCGCCTACGCCGCGCTTTCGTCGTACAGATTGCCGGAAATCATTCGCAATCTGGCGCTCGTGAAGCCCCACGGTGAAATACATCAAGAGGTGAAACGCTCGCGCAATCACATACGGTTTGGCGGCGCCGAAAATCCCTCTGTATTTAAATATGATTTTATAACGCCCGATTTTTGCCTCGGCTCTATGCAGGGGACAATTGTGCAGCCCATCCAGCAGCGCTCGTGGGCGCTCACGTTCAACTCCGAAAAGCCGACGAATCAGATTTTTGGATTGCACCCGACGTATTCGGCGCACGAATTGGGTACATATTTCCCCGAAGAGCTTGCGTTCTCCGTTGCAGGAGTGAACAAGGAAAAGGCCGGCTATGCCAGCGAAGACAAATGGATTGGAGGCTCGGAGTATGAGCGGATTTATCAAAGACATAACGTCATGATTGCAATCTATGATATCCCTCCCGACGACCCTGTGGGACATATAGACATATTTATTCCGAACGCACTCGATACGGTCATTCATGACGCGGATAAAACGAAAGGTTGGATTTTCGTCCGCGAAGGCAAAGCATTCGCCGCGATCCGTCCGTTGTGCGATTATACAATGACAACCGAAGGGGATCATTTCCGCGTGCGGAGCGCCGGACGGAAAAACGGGTACATCGTCGTCGGCTCGTCGGCGGATTTACGCCCGCAGATAAAAACGTTTGAAGAATTTCAAACGCAAATTCTCATGTCGCCGTTAGACACCGTAGGTTTCTCCGCCAATGAACACGTTTCCTTTGGATACGCGGAACGCACGCCTGTGGAATTTTCGTACAACGCCAAACCCGAACATGATTCGGCGCTGTTTGACGACAGTGTTTTCGGCTCCCTTCGCCGCAGCGCCGATCCCGCCCCGCGAATGCATGCGAAACGATACTCGGGAATCATTACTATCGAAAATGACGTACAAGAATTAGTGCTGAATTTTAACAGTAACTCGGTGCATCTTAAAGCCATTAAAGAGGACGAGAAAGACAATGATTGACGCCGAGAAAGCGCGGTCGGTGTACTCGTCCGGTAGTTCTGTGCGCGCGAATGCACAAAATGCATGAGAACGATTAAAATCTGGTTCTATATTTTTCGGGCGCACATTGCGCCGTTCATCTTTTCCACGCTCATCATCATGGCGTTGTTCATGTTGCAATTCCTGATGAAGAATATAGACGAGCTTGCGGGGAAAGGCATCGGGGCATGGGTCATCACACAGCTTATTATGCTTAATCTTGCATGGATGGTCGTGCTTGCCGTTCCAATGGGAGTCCTAATCGCAACCCTGATGGCGTACGGAAACCTTTCATCCACGAACGAGATAACCGCTATGAAAGCGAGCGGCGCCAGCGCGTTGCGGTTGATGCTGCCGGCGCTCGTACTCGGCGCAGTCGTTACGTTCGCAACGTTCCTGTTCGATAACGACGTGCTCCCAGATGCGAACCATAAAGCCCGCCTGCTCTTTACCGACATCCAGCAAAAAAAACCAACCTTTGCAATAGAAGCGGGAAAATTTTCCAACGCAATCAACGGATACAGCATACTCGCGTTGAAAACGAATGAATATTCAAATCTCCTTGAAGGCGTCACGATATACGATTATTCGCAGCCCGATAAATTCATTCTCATTACTGCGGAGCAAGGCACGCCCTCATTTACGCAGGATTATTCGACGCTCGTGTTCACGCTGGAACGCGGCGAAATTCATCAATTGGATAGGCGCGACATGGGCGAATACCGCGCGATTCGTTTTGACCGGCATCAGATAACGATGCCTGCCTCCGGATTTCAATTCATCCGCACGAACGATGCGGTTCAGCCTCGCGGCGACCGCGAAATGAACATCGCGACGATGCGCACCGAGGCGGAACATGCACATACAATGGAAGACGCCGCCATTCACCGCGTAAGGCAAGCAGCGCAAGAACAGTTCAATACGCTGTTCCGTTCATCCGCCGCCGTTTCAACTCCCAATCAGGCGGCACAACCTTCCCCGCCCATTCTGCCTCCCGGCGGAGCAAGCGTTATCGCCCAACGCGCCGAACCTGCGTTCGCATTGCAGCGAGCCGCGTACAGCGGCGATCTCGGAGCCGTGGAAAGCGCGAAACGTACGTACAACTCGTACATGGTTGAGATTTACAAAAAATATTCCATCCCGTTCGCGTGTCTCATTTTTGCGTTCGTTGGCGCGCCGCTCGGCATTCTTGTCCGCCGGGGCACGTTCGGCATGAGCGCCGGAATCAGTCTCGCATTCTTCGTCGTGTATTGGGCGTGCCTGATAGGCGGCGAAAAATTGGCAGACCGCGATTTCACATCGCCATTCATGGGGATGTGGATCGCCAATATTCTTATCGGCGCGCTGGGTATATATCTTATTATTCAGGTTGCGCGCGAATCGCCCGCATTGTCTTTTACATGGTTTGTGCGCCTCCGCGGGTATTTCCCGGCTCGCCGGAACGCCAAAAAAGCCAGATGATAGGCGCAATCGGCAGACGAATGCAGGCGGCGAACGGCTTATGAATTGTTTGTATGAAACAAATGCTATACTTTTAAAAATGTTCGTGCATTCCCCTGCCGTTCTGTCTTCAACGAACCCGGATAACAGCTTGAAGTGTTCACTCATTTGCTTTATATGAAATCATTTGTTATTGTCTTTTTTATTATATGTTCGATCGGTGCATCAGCCTTTGCACAAGAAAAAAATCAGGATGGATTGGAAGACGTGCTGTATTTTAAAAACGGCAACGTCATCCACGGAACGATTATCGAGGTCGTCATCAACACCTCCATAAAATTACGGACGCGCGACGGCGACATTCATGTCTATTCGCCTGAGGAAATTGAAAAAATCACCAAAGAACCGCGCGAAACAGACCACCCCGAATATAAACAGACAGGTATGTTGGGATTGTATCACTTTGGCTTTTCCCCCAATACCAACGGTATCGGTTCCATCATTGATTTTTCCGCGATTGAAGGGTATTACATTGAGCCGGATGTATCGGTTGCCGGCGGCTTGGGGTATGAATCGCTTCCCGACGGACTCGGCTCCGCAGTTCCTATTTTCTTCGATTGGAGAACGTATCTATTCAAAGGACAAATTACGCCGTTGCTTTTTTTCGACATGGGCTATGAACTTGTATTGTTGAGCGGTGCGAGTGCGAGCGGCGGACTCTATATGAATGGAGGGGCAGGCGTGCGCGTGTTTGGTAACAATTCCGTCGCATTTTGGATGGAGCTCGGCTACCAATACCAGCCGATGAAATATTCCGTGAATTATTATTCAAGCGGCGGCGCTCCGTTTATTACAGATTATCAGAACATGACAAGTGTATCGCTCAGGGCGGGGATATCGTTCTAACAAAATTGTGCCATTCAGTACGATACTTTTAACGTTATATCAAAACCTGCACGGTGTTTGGACATGGATTAGGAAGCGTGTGAATCCACCGTGTCAATCGTCGAATCATTCACCTAATATATTTACGCATAGATGAATACATTTGCGCGTTCCTTTTTCTTGATTCTTTTTGTTGTCGCCATGAACTCGGTTTTACGTGCCGACTGGGTGCAAACCGGCGGATTAAATAGCGGCACTATCAATGTTCTCGCGGTGAGTGGAACCACTATTTTCGCGGGTACGCCTGCAAATGGTATCGTCCGTTCATCCGATAACGGCTCGACGTGGGCAGCTTCCAACAGTGGAATAACAGATACCAATATTACGGCGCTGACGGCGGTTGACTCGACAATATATGCAGGAAGCTCTACTGGTAACGTATATATATCCACAAATAATGGCGGGATATGGTCTAATATAGGAAGCACGTCAGCTTCCATACCGGTTACCGCGATTGCCATATCCGGAAAATATCTCGTCGTATCAGTAACAAACAATTTAAGAGGTGGTATTTCATTGTCAACAAATAACGGAGCAACATGGTCGGATACAACCTATGGGCTGAACGATAACTCCATTATTTCGCTTGCCCTCAATGGCTCCGCAATTTATGCGGGTACATATTATGGGAATGTTTATCAATCCGTTGACAACGGTACACATTGGACGACTTTAGGAAATGTCGTTTACCCTATACGGTCATTAGCCGTATATGATTCATATTTACTTGCCGGCACTACTGGCGGCGGAGTTTTATTCTCATCGAATAACGGAGCGATTTGGGTTCCCGTTGATAATGGTTTGACCGATTCAAATGTAAACTCAATGCTGGTCAGCGGCTCAACAGTTTTTGCCGGCACCGACAGCGGATTCTTCACCCTTGCTTTTCCCTCAACAACATGGGCGCCAGCAAATACAGGACTTACTAACAGCCATATAAATTCGCTTGCATCCAACTCCACCAACCTATTTGCTGCTACGATTGGCGGTGTATTTAACTCGATAAGTAGCGGTAGCGAATGGACCGCAATCGGATTTCCGCAAAGTAATATTTTCGCGCTCGCTGCTTCAGCCCGCAACGGCAATCTTTATGCAGGAGCGCCCGGCGGCAGTGCATTCGTATCTTCAGATAGCGGTGCAATTTGGGAATTACAAAATAGCGGACTGCCAAAGTCAGATATCCTTTCTCTTGCAAACGTGGGTTCCTATCTTTTTGCAGGAACAGCAAACGACATATATCTTTCTTCCAATAATGGCAGTGAATGGGAGAATACCGACAACAACGAGCTTGTGGGGCAAAGCGTCAATACGATTATTGTGCAAGGAACGAAATTGTTCTCCGGCGCAAACAGCCAGACTTATGGCGGTGCTGTATTCATTTCCGAAGATTTGGGTACTACGTGGCTCGCGACAAACACTGATTTTTCCAGAACCACAATCACATCGTTGGCGGCAAATGGCGCATACGTTTTTGCTGCAACGTTCGGCGAAGGTGTGTACGTATCCAATGACAGCGGAAATGATTTTAATGCCATGAACAAAGGGTTAACGCAACTCTACGTGAAAGCGTTAACCATGAACGGGAATGTACTCATCGCAGGAACAAATGGAGGGGTATTCGTCTCATCTGATAACGGAGCCGATTGGGATTCCGTCGGGCTTGGGAGCATGGACATATATTCTCTGATTGTTGCCAATACCACACTCATTGCGGGAACAAGCGGCGGAGTGTTCTTTTCCGCTGATAACGGCGCGCACTGGACGGCGTCAAACAACGGGCTAACGAATGTAAGTATCAATACTTTTGCCGTGAGCGGCGCAAATTTATACGCAGGTGCAACCAATGGTTACGTTTGGCGCTCTCCCCTCTCCGATTTTATTGTCAAGACGCCCGTGTTTTCTTCCACCGCTGATAGCATCGTCATAAACCTTGCATCGAATCCAAAAACATACACCGATACGATAACCATAAAGAATATCGGCAATGCAACGCTTATTATTGATACTGTTGTCTCCACCAACACTGCGATTACAACAAGTAAGCCGGATTCGATTCTTCCGGGTAATACACAGCAGGTGATCATCTCCGCAAATGTTGCCACTTTAAAAACTGGCACATCATATATAATCGTTTCCACCAACGCCCCTGCAAAGCCCATTGATACAATCAGGGTCGTTGTCCATGGAAGCACCGCCGTTCATGAATTGAATGCGACTGCATCGGAATGGCTTGCGCAGAATTATCCCAATCCATTCGGCACAACAACAACGATTGATTTTTCATTGCCTGCAACGGAAAATGTTTCCCTTAAAGTCTATAATGCACTTGGCGAGAAAGTTGCGACGCTTGCAAATGGTGTATTCATCGCGGGTGCGCATAGCCTTGTGTTTGATGCGCATGGTTTACCGAACGGAGATTATTTTTTCCGGCTTTCGTCGGGTAAAATCGTACAAATACAAAAAATGGAAATACTCCACTAAAACCCAATGTAATATTATTAAAGGATAGATACCAATGAAACACCTATGGATGTATGTGCTGCCCTGTATTTTTACTATTTGTACGGCACAAAATGTATTTGCGGGTTGGACGCTCTTGAACCTACCCGCTAACGGCTACGATGCATTTGCTGTAATGGGGCCATATCTTTTTGCAGGGTCTTACGGCGGTGGAGTTTATCGCACAACCGATGATGGTGTAAGTTGGATGGCGATGGATAACCAGTTGTCAGATAAGAATGTCATTTCATTCGGCGTCGGCGGCGGTGTATTATATGCAGGAACGGATAACGGCATATTCCGTTCAATAGATTCCGGCGCAACATGGATGCTCAGTATTGAAGGATTAACAGGCGAAATAATCGCCAATGGATTCACAAGTGGTGATACGAACGTATTTGCAGGCTTATCGTACAGCGGCACATATATCACAACGGATGACGGTTTGCAGTGGAAACAGTCCATTAACGGATTATCGGATTTGGACGTCACTGCGCTGTTTGCAAATTCCGTTATGTCCCTTGCGGGTACAGATACGGGTGTGTTTTATTCATCGGATAACGGGGCGCATTGGCAAATATCCGATTTGGCGGGAACGACCATACACGCTTTTGCTGAAACAGGTGCGACGCTTTTCGCTGGAACAAACAACGGCGTGTACATATCCGCCAACAATGGCGTGAATTGGGAGCTTGCAAATAGCGATATGACCTATTATACGACGGCGTTAGCTGTCTATGGAGGAACTATTTTTGCCGGTGCAAGCAGCGGCGTTATGCTTTCCTCGGATAATGGAGCAAACTGGACGTCCATAAGCAAGGGATTTACTGATTCCGTTGACGTTTCATCATTAATTGTTTCCGATTCGTCTCTATTCGCAGGAACCCTTACCGGCGGCGTATGGCGCCGCCCACTCTCCGAGCTGATTACTCCGGTTAAAGAGGAAACAGGGAGCTCCATTCCCGCCACTCTCCAACTTTTCCAGAACTACCCCAACCCGTTCAATGCATCAACAACAATTACCTTTTCTCTTTCCGAAATACAAAACATTTCCATAAAAGTCTATAATATACTTGGAGAGGAAATTGCGGCACTTGCGGATGGGGAATTTACACCGGGCGCGCACAGCGTCTTTTTCGATGCACATAATTTGCTTAATGGAGTATATTTTTACCGACTAAATACCGGAATGAATGCACAAACCGGCAGAATGATTGTTCTGCATTGATGTAAAAAACCTTAGCCACTCTCCCTGATTAATCTATTACAAACTCTCCCATGAAAAAGGCTCTACAATATTCTTTTATATTTATTCTTTTTCTCATTGCAGTTCATTGTTCGTATGCGGATTGGTCGGTAACGAATGGTCCCAGCGGCGGCACAATACACAGCATCGTTGCGAATGGCACGAACTTATACGCGGCAACGGATGCGGGTGTGTTCCGCTCTACGAATCAAGGGCAGAGTTGGTTTATTGTCAGTGTCATGCCCGGCGGCGCAATATCTCTTGTAATATCGAATAACACAATCATAGCTGCGTCCGGCACTGCGGGGTTTTTCCGTTCATCGGATAACGGCGGGACGTGGCAATCCGATAGCGCCATAGTCGGCGGCGTGTATTCGACTGTTGCGTTTGCTGCGGATGGACAGAATATTACGGCACAGGTTGACAGCAAAGAATACATATCGGCTGACGGCGGAGTGGGTTGGACGTATTATACACCCGCAGCATATCCAATGAATGTATTTACCGTATCGGGCGGGAATTTGTATGGGGGGAATGAATTCGGCGTGAATGTCTCCACCGATCATGGCGTTACGTGGACGACTATTCAACTAACAGCAAAAACAGTCCTCTCGCTCGTTGTGAACGGCAATGTCATTATTGCAGGAATGGACAGCAGCGCCATCAATTATTCCACAAATGGCGGTAAAACGTGGGAAGCATCGCGAGTGGGAACGCGCGGCAAAGACGTGACCACGCTGTATCAATTTGGCATGTATGTTTTTGCGGGCACGCGCGGCGACGGCATATTTGTTACCTCAACCAATGGTGCAACCTGGTCGTCTGAGAACTCTTCGATGAGCGGCACTGAGGTTCTTTCCTTTGCATCGGTTGGCACGCAGGTGTTTGCAGGATTGAACGGGTATGGCGTCGTTGTTACACCGGATACCAACAAAACGTGGTCTGGAGTGAACACTATATTGAACGGCATGGCGATAAACAGCCTGACCGCGAACAATGGCGGCGTCTATGCCGGCACAACCGGCGGCGGGGTGCAACGCACAAACGACAATGGCGTCACGTGGACGAGTGGGTATGGTGGAATGCAAGATACGAACGGGTACATCCCGCCGGTGAATGTGCTGGCGGATAGCGGAGTTATGCTTTATGCCGGAACGGCAACGCGGGGAGTCTATTATTCGTCGAATAACGGAGTTGGCTGGCATGCCGTCGGGAAAGGACTTCCGGGGATGGATATCCAAGCGATTGCGGCAAAATCAAGTTATGTCTTTGCTGCGGTGGCTGAGAACAACGTCTATCGTGCCTCCAACACAACATTTACGTGGAGCCAAAGCAACACGGAACTCGGCGGAGACTTTCCGTTCATCTACGCTCTTGCAGATGCAGGAAATGGTGTATTTGCAGCCACCGCTGGGGGCATGATGATGACGTCGGATAACGGCGGGAGTTGGTCTATCGTCAATAACGGATTCCCGTGTGCAACGTGCGTCACCAAACCGGTCACCCATGCTCTTATTGGTAGCGGCACGGATGTCTATATCGCAACGGATAGCGGGGTGTTCCGCTCAACTGATAACGGCACGAGTTGGTTCTTGGCAAATAGCGGGTTGGAAGGACAAATCCTTACTTCGATGACGTCGGTTGCCGGGGATGTGTTTGTCGGTACAGCAAGCGGCGGCGTGTTCCTTTCCTCCGATAACGGTGCAACGTGGACTGCGACGAACACCGGTTTAATAGATATGAGCGTGACCGCGCTCGGCATCAGCAACGGGTATTTATATGCAGCTGCTCAAGGCATGAATAGCGGTAGCGCGATGTGGCAACGCGCACTTGCCGATTTTGGGATTGTAGGAGTTCAAGAATCGAAGAATACCATTCCCACCGAACTTTCGCTTGCGCAAAATTACCCCAACCCCTTTTCGTCAACAACAACTATTTCGTTCACAGCCGATAATGTTTCATCGCTGAAAGTGTACGATGCGCTAGGAAGACAGGTCGCGGATTTAACAAATCAAGTAAGTCGTATGGGGCATATTAGTCCGACGGGAAGCCGCACCGTTGAATTTGACGCAAGCGCCCTGCCCACGGGTATGTATTATTACCGGTTAGCTGCCGGCAAGTTTTCGCAATGCGGCAAAATGGAAATAATACAATAACGAAAAACAATGAAAATATTTACTCTTTTATTTTTTGCATTTCTTTTTACCATTACTTCAGCCCTCGCGCAATGGGCGCCGATGAACCTTCCCACAAATTATACGACAGAATCGTTTGCGGCAAGCAACGGCATATTATATTCCGCTGCCGGCGGCGATATTTTCGCATCGTCTGACGATGGGGTAATCTGGGCTCCATTAAACGGCTTCAAATCAATATCCACCGCTGTTACCTGCTTCATCCTCAATGGCAATGATATGTTTGCAGGCACCGTATATAATGGCATATTTCGTTCAACCGATAACGGAGCGACGTGGGCGGCAATAGATAGCGGGCTTTCTTCCCCGTCCAGTCTTAACGTTTATGCAATAGCGGTTTCCGGCAATACCCTTTTTGCCGGAACAGACCATGGGTATTTCAAATCTACGGATCTTGGACTTACATGGAGCATGTCGAATTCCGGGTTCTTTCCGGCAAGTTTCTTGATAAGCGGTAATGCTATCTTAGCCGGGTCGTATCAGACAGGAGCATTCCGCTCTATGGATAATGGAGCGACATGGGATAGCATCGATAATGGTATTACCGGAGCATTCAATATCAAACAAATAAATACATTTGCGTTAAATGGTAACAGTATATATGCCGGAGCGTTTGAAGGCGTGTATGTGACTGTAAATACCGGCGATAGTTGGGCGCCGATAAGCAACGGACTGCCTTCATCCCCTAATATCATGGCTATTACAATACTTGGCAATACAATGCTTGCGGGAACGAACAACGTCGGCATATATATCTCAACAAATAACGGCGCCCATTGGGCGAAAGCGGATTCAGGATTAACTTCTTTACAGATCACGACGCTTACGACGGTTGGCAATGCTGTATATGCAGGGACACAAGCAGGGGTGTTCGTCTCGACGAACAGTGGGCTGAGCTGGGAGCCGCGTAATGCCGGTTTGTCGAATATGGAATACGTGGCACTTGCTGCAAATGACAGCGTGGTGATCGGGGGAACTGGTATTCAAAATGTCGGTGCAGCATATCGCTCTACGGATAATGGCGCAACGTGGGCTGCTGCCGATAAAGGTCTGGCGCAACAAGGCGTGCAATGTTTTTCAATGTCCGATAGCGGTATGTTTCTTGCCCAGTATCCGGGCAATGTGTTTCGTTCTACAAATAACGGCGCTGCATGGGCGCAGGTAGGCACCATTCCGAATCAGATCAGCTCGCTTCTTCCGGTTGGTAAGTATTTGCTGGCAGGCACGATGGAATACTCTGCGTATCGTTCTACAAATAACGGCGCCAGTTGGTCGCTTTCGGATTCCGGATTACCCATTAATATAGATGCATCTGCGTTGATAGCAGTAGGTGGCGACGTCTATGCTGATACATACTATGGCGGCGTATATCGCTCCGGGAATAGCGGCGCAACATGGGTGCATGTTCCCAATGCGCCGGCTATAACTCCGGGCTCTAATGCTCTTATCGCATTCGACGGTAAGCTTTTTACTGCGTTGAATGGGGTGTTTGTCTCAACGGATAGTGGACT
>Ga0206853_1069_pt1 | contig 14219 bp, 15 predicted proteins | sample Alteio_BWOrgCont_52_FD_152859 | JGI IMG/M metagenome (GOLD analysis project Ga0206853, IMG submission 152859) | Enriched cells from forest soil in Barre Woods Harvard Forest LTER site, Petersham, Massachusetts, United States -... | ecosystem: Environmental > Terrestrial > Soil > Temperate forest >... | reverse complement strand
CACATTTGCGGGTAACTTGGGTTCTTTTGCGGGTAACTCCTGAAAGTATCAGTAATGAAAATCGCGTTGGTTGATTTAGGCAGCACAAATTATTCGCCTCTTACCCCCGAGGTTTCGCCGCTGGGCGGCATGGAAAGCGGTGCTGCATATCTTAGCCGCAGTCTTGCCAGGTTGGGGCATACGATTTATCTCTTTAATAATACCCATTTAGAAGGGCAATATGATGGGGTTTATTGTTTTCATGTCGATAAAATTCCCCACTACCATTTGGTGGAAAAATTTGATGTGGCCGTGAGTATTTATTGCGATGGGGAGAGGCTACGATCCTATTTCGGCGATACGCCATTAATACTCTTTACGGGACATAATGTCGGCGCTGAAAAAATCCGGAATTTAAAAGATACAAAAGAGCAATCCTATTGGGATAAAATTGTCTTTAAGACCAATTGGCAGGCAGCTTCATTTATAAATTCGTTTGGAATCAATAAAAGTAAGATAAAAATTATTTCGAGCGCGGCCGCGCCTTTTTTTAATGCCACTCAACCTAAAAAGCATTTCTTTTTTGACGAGAATCGGCCACCCACACTCTATTATTCAAGCACCCCTTTCCGGGGACTGGGTATTTTAATTCAGGCTTTTCCCATCATTAAAAGCCATCTTCCCGGAGTAAAAGCGAAAATCTTTTCAAGCATGTCCACCCATCAAAAACCTGAAGAAGATAAGTATTATGCTAATCTTTATGAGGCATGTATCAGCACCGGAATGGAATATATAGGGTCCTTAAATCAAAAAGACCTGGCATGTGAAATATCGAAAGCCGATATTTTAGCGTATCCTAGCACCTATGCGGAGACATCTTGTATTACCGTTATGGAGGCGATGCTTAATTCGGCGGTGATCATAGCACATGATTTAGGTGCCATTGCTGAAACGTCGGGAGGCTTTGGTCATTTTATTCCCTATAACCAACAAAATGACCACAATGTTATTGTGAAAAACTATGCTTTGGCAGTGGTGCAGACGGTTTTATCTTACCAAAAATTTCCACATGCAGGCCGGCAACGGCTGGGTAACCAGAATGCCTATGCCCGTAGGAATTACAATTGGGATGACAAAGCATTGGAATGGTCAACCTTTCTAAGCGAAGTTGTTTCTGAAAAACGGCAGCGCCAACAAAATATCACCGCGATTGATTCCAGCGAAGAGCCGGTGCATTTTGTATATACGATCACGGGGCAAAAAATCTTTTTGAACCCGAAAGACCGAAGGGCCGTACGGCTAATCTTGTCGGGTGGGAATTTCAATCCCGTAACAATGAAGATGTGGAAGCGATTGATAGCACTCAATGACTGGAATTCCATTATCGATATAGGCGCAAATTACGGAGAAATGCTGGTTAATTGCGAATTTCAAGAGCATGCTGAAATATATGCAATAGAGCCCAATCCATTTATTCACCCATTTTTGAAGAGGACGTTGCAATCTTTTAACAAAGCTCGTTTTTTTGATTATGCCGTGAGCGATATTTCAGGATATGCAAATTTTAGAGTGAATCAGGCATGGTCTGGAATGTCTGGATTATCGGATGCCTGCGAGAATTCGGTTCAAGTAAAAACCATATCTCTCGTTGACTTTATTCAACAAGAATTCACCATTGAAGCTTCCCGCATTGCGCTTCTACTCAAGATTGATATAGAAGGAGGTGAAATTAATGCTCTTCGTGGCATCGATACATTGCTGGAGCAATTTGCAGATTTTGTAGCCTTAATTGAAATTGCACATTTATCGAATGAGCAATTTCACTGGATTTTTGAAAGATTTTTTGTAGTTGGATATAATCCAGCAATTTTGCAGTTTATATCCATTTCAAATCCTGAGCAACTTGAGCAATTCAAGAAAACAGGCTGGAAAGAGGACGTCATATTGTTTAGAAACACAGACAAAATAAGCGATTCGCTCGCATTGCTCAATGCTCATGCGGGATAAGAGGTTGCTAAGCTCTAGGTGCTTGCTGGTTGAATGAATCTAATCGGGTAACGTGCGGCGGTTGTAAATGAAGAATTTTCTCGATCGTACTACATTGCTGATTATCGCAAGCGCTTTTATAATGGTGTTGCTTTGCATTTCAACGGCTTCAAGGGATATATTCCCCTTTTGGGTTATCAGGCGCGGTGCATTCGTGGGGGACGCGCTTTTTCATGAAATGGGGCATACGTTATTCTATTGGCTGTTTGGTCAGCCTGCCATTCCCATGATTTTTACCTTTTTCGGCTCAGATCAGGCGGGTGGGATGTCGATGCCGCTGATGGAACGAAACTGGTTTATGCAAATAGCAATGTTCGCTGTGCTGGCTTATGGCTGTTACTGGGTAAGGAAAAATTATCCCAAGCTATTTATCGCTACCATCATTTTTAGCCTACTTATTTTTGCTGTTGCATTCACCCGGTATACTCCCATCGTCATTGCCTATATGGGACATGGGAGCTCAATTCTTGTCGGCGGATTCTTGCTATTCCGCACATGGATCTATCTCGATGCACGCAATCAATATGAGCGTTGGCTGAATGCTTTTCTGGGATTTTACCTGATACTTAGCAATTTATGTTTCAGCTACAACCTTGCCTTCAATCCTGTTACCAGAGGAGGATATGACGACCATATTGCCTTTGGCGCTTCCCATAACGATTTCTGGATGATGGCCATGGAAATGCCCGGCTGGAGCGTAAAGGGAATCGCCATTTTTACCATTGGCTATTGCCTCGCCGCTATCATTGGCTCGTTTATCCTTGCCATGTATTTGAATGATGCCTTTGAAGAGTAAAGGGGAGATCACAGTACCCGACTTCCTTACACCACGCTTATATATATACCCCTTAATCGTGCCACAACTTTACGCGTGCTCCGTTACTTTGGTTAGATAACCATTACAGCGGAGATTATATATGCGCCTGATCCTACTTATTGTCATTATTTTGCTGCTCGTAGGGGCGCTCCCCACCTGGCCGCATAGCGTTAACTGGGGATACTACCCGAGTGGCGGGCTAGGCACGCTGCTTATTATCATCATTATCCTGATATTGCTTGGCGTACTCTAAAAAAATCCCCCGTGTTTAGCGGGGGATTCTTTATTTAGGCTACTTTGGTCGCCGACGGCGCGCCGGGGCGTTTGCCGAAGCGCTTGAAGCGGTTGTTGCCGCCGCCCGGTTTACCCTGATAGCCACCGCCACCGGATTTGCCTTTATAGCCGCCGCGGCCGCCTTTGCCGGGAACATGGGGCATATGCGGGAGCGGTTCGCCCGGATGCAGGAGCTTATGGATATCGCGCCATTTCAGGCCGTCTTCCGGCGAGATCAGGCACACAGCGGAACCTTCGCCGCCGTTGCGGGCGGTGCGGCCGATGCGATGGATGTAATCTTCCGGGCATTGCGGGAGATCGTAATTGATGACGTGTTCGATATGCGAAATATCGAGGCCGCGCGCAGCAATATCGGTCGCCACAAGAATGCGGAACTTCATATCGCGGAACGCCTGGATCACCTTCTCACGCTTGCGCTGATGCAAATCGCCGTGGATCGTGTCCACTTTATGCCCCTGCTTGTTGAGGCGGTCGGCCATCTTGTCGGCACCACGTTTCGTTTTCACGAAAATGATAATCGAGCCGGTGCGCTCGGTGAGTTGTTTTTGCAGCTCTTCCGATTTGCCGGCTTCGCTCACCTGGATGATTTCCTGCTTGATGGCAAGGATCGGCTGGGTGGTGGAACCGACGGCGATACGCTCAGGGTTGGTCAGGTATTTCGCCGACATCTTGACGATTTCCGGCGGGAGCGTCGCCGAAAACATCAGCGTCTGGCGTTCTTTCGGGAGGAATTTCACAATGCGGTCGATCTGGATACCGAAGCCCATATCGAGCATGCGGTCGGTTTCATCGAGCACGAGGAAGCTGGTATCGTGCAGGATCAGGTTACCGCGTTCCAGATGATCGTTGATGCGTCCCGGTGTGCCGACGATGATACGCGGGCGGGCGCGGAGCTGCGCAGTTTGCTTGCCCATCGGGTCGCCGCCAATGAGCAGCACCGTCGGGATGAAGCTGCGCTTGCCGAGCAGCTGGTTGATGACGGTGAATACCTGCGTCGCCAGTTCACGCGTCGGCGTCAGCACGATGGCCGAACCGCGCGGGTTGCTTAAGATGCGGGCGACCAGCGGAATACCGAACGCAGCGGTTTTGCCGGTGCCGGTTTGCGCCGAGCCGAGCACGTCGCGGCCCTGGAGGGCCAGCGGGATCGCCTGTTTCTGGATCGGGGTTGGGCTTGTATACTCCATCGCCTTAAGATTGGCGGAAAGAGCCGGGGGAAGATTGAATTGATCGAATGTAGTCATAACTATCCTTATAATAATAACGCCCCTTCGCATGATTGCGAATGGGACAAAGTTGATGAAGTCTCGCGTGGAAGCGGTACGACACCAACAGAATATTATTCTGGATAGTTCAACCGCGTCTGATGAGGTAGGGCAGGCAGCAGGCACGGACATCCGCGCGTGCCGCCTGTCATCTAATACCTATATTATGCAGCAGCCAATTTCAGGTTTACTGCAGAGGTCTTGCCTTTGTTGGTAGCAAGTTCGTAGCTGACTTTCTGACCTTCGTTCAAGGTCGAGAGGCCGGCACGTTCCAGCGCGCTGATATGAACGAACACATCGGAACCGCCCTGATCAGGCTGAATGAACCCGTAACCTTTGGTTGGATTAAACCATTTAACAACACCAGTAGACATGCAGAATACTCCTTAAGAAATGTGGCTTGGCAGGATACAACACGCAGCCTGCCTTTTAGAGCTTCGTAATTGCCACACGTCAAAAGGCATGTGACTGGAAACTCCCCGCCACACGTCAGAAGAAACAGACCTTAAAGGAAGTGTCTTACGAAGATATGCAAAGAGCCGTAATACTAAACTCAGCGTCCTTTATATAGATAAACGGCTTGGCAGTCAAGGAAAGAGTGGGGGAAAGGCTGGGCCAACCTGTGAAATCATTAAAGCCCGCAGGGTTGATGGCCTAAAAGCCTTCGCCCCAGTCACGCAATACTGAACGGTCCTTGTTTTCTAAAACCCTCTCGGCATACCCAGCCATTGGCTTCATACCCTGTTTAATCAATTCTTTATTCGTTTCAGACACAGCCTCGTCCTTATCCAGTTCTTCCTGCGTTACTGGCATATCCGGGCGACGGGAATAATCACGGGTAAATGTATACACTCCACATTTCCATGGCTCTCCATCAGACGTTGACCATTCCCCGTTATTATAGATCGGATGAGTGGACACATTTTTATTATCTGGAAAATCGGGAACATCAGCAACCAAACCATACCGATGCTCTCCCCTCGGAAGCGAAAGTACTACCCCATCATTGGTGATATTGCTGACAACCACTTTTCCGCCATCCTTTAATACATTAGAAAATACGGCCATCAGTCCCCATAGATTTTCAGCATTATTTGCTGGCTTCTCTGCTTTGGTTACAGGATCAGTGGTTACAACTACCCCCTTAGCAAATACATTCCCGGCAATGACGTAATCATATTTGTCCTCCAGCGCGCTTTTCAAAAATTGGGGGGTCTTTATACTTACGCGCTCCAAATGCTGGTCATGTAATATATGTGACTTAATGGGTGTATAATCCACATATTTCCCAAACAGAGATAGAAATGGAAATTTCTCCTTTTTCATGGAGTGCTGATATCCAGAAAATTGTAGGACACGCTTATCTTTAAAGGGATTGAGTTTTTCTTTTTGCAGAGAAGAAACCAAGGATTCAAGAGCTTTTGTATTTGGATCCACAAACAAACACATAGTGCTTTTAGCCAGATGCCTAGCGGCATTTTCAGCGTCCTTCTTATCATACGGATTATCGCCTGCGTTCGCAGAAAACGCTTTGATTAAGCAATCTTCTACAATCCGCCATATCGCAAGGCGATCTGTTTCCTCTATATTGAACGCAATATTTTTTGAATAATAAGTATCTTTACGAGGGTTGTAGTCCCCAGATACTCTAAAATCGCCCTTGATAAAAGTCTCAATACTCCCATTAGCAAGATTAGAAAGATATTTTTCTCCAGTAATAAATGCTTTGAGCAAACACCCAAGATAAACTTCAGCATTATCGCCGTCCTTTATAAGCTGCTCCTCGATAAGTGTGATGGCTTCTGAACGCTTATCCCATAAGCACAGTTTCTCCAATTTTTTTGCAAGCTTCAGCCACTTTTGCTGAAATGGCGGAATAGGAGTTGCCGGTTCAATAATAGGTTTGGTAGGATCGTTTGACATGTGTGCCTGTTAACGTTGCTTTTGACCAAGCATGAAGTATAGCCCGACTAAGCTACCAAATAGTTAATTTCTTTCAATCTATTGACATTCCCCCGCGGATGCCGCAATGAATGGCTATGCCAAGCAAACCCCTCCGCATTGCGACATGGAATATCAATTCCGTCCGCATCCGTATTCCCCTTTTAAAGCAACTGGTAGCGGAGGCTGCGCCGGATATTCTCTGCCTGCAGGAAACCAAGGTCGAGGACGCGCATTTTCCGCTGGATGCCCTTAAGGAGCTAGGCTTCCCGCATGTCGTTTTTTCCGGACAAAAAAGCTATAATGGCGTGGCGATTTTATCGAAGGTTCCGCTCGATAATATGAGCTGCATGTCGGTGGCCAAATCCGACCATAAGCGGCATATCTGCGTGACGCTGCCGGGCGGCGCCGAGCTGCATAATTTTTACGTCCCGGCGGGCGGCGATATTCCCGACCCGGTGGAAAACCCCGCCTATGGTTTCAAGCTGCAATTCGTTGAGGAAATGACGGATTGGGCAAAAGCGCAGAAAAAGGACAAAAAACTGATTATTTTAGGCGATTTCAACATCGCCCCGCTGGAAAACGACGTCTGGTCGCACAAACAGCTCCTGAATGTCGTGAGCCACACGCCCCCGGAAACCGAGCGGCTGGACGCCCTCAAAGCCTCGCTGGATTGGTGCGATGTCGGGCGGCATTACGTGGATGCGCAGGAAAAGCTCTATAGCTGGTGGAGTTACCGCAACCGCGACTGGCGCGCCTCCAACCGAGGACGGCGCCTCGACCATATCTGGGTCACACCGCCCTTGGTTTCCAGCCTCAAATCCTTCGCCATCCATCAGGACGCCCGCGACTGGGCCAGCCCCTCCGACCATGTCCCGGTGATGATGGACATTGTTTTGTAATCGAGATATTATAGCCGCATGATCGACACCAGCTCCCTTAAATTCAATAGCGACGGCCTAATCCCCGTTATCGCTCAGGATATTAAAACCGGCGAAGTGCTGATGCTAGCCTGGATGAATGCTGAAGCCATCAAGATAACGCTCGAAACAAGTCAGGTAACTTACTGGTCGCGCTCGCGAAAATCCCTCTGGCGCAAGGGCGAAACTTCCAGCCATTTCCAGATGCTTAAGGAATTCTACGTCGATTGCGACAGCGATACACTCCTGCTCAAGGTCGAGCAAATCGGCCCGGCCTGCCATACCGGCGCAAAGACCTGCTTTTTTACCAAGGTTCTCTAGGCTATTGTCATCAAATGTTCACACAATTTGATGGGATAGAATGCTAGAATAAAAATAGATAATTCTAACTGGAAGCTATTTTTATGGCTGATGATATTATTGGAACGAGCGGGGCAACGTTTTACGATAACCAGAATCAATCGGAATTGCAGCCCATAGGACAAACGCCAACCCAGGACGGAACAACCGGAACGAATGTTGACAACCCACCCGGCGATACTGGCGTAAGTGCGGGCCAAACGACACCTAATCCGCTTGATCCGCAGCAACCCAATCTCGATGTTACAGCGGGAGACCAGCAACCCGAAACGGTGGTCGGGCCCAGCGTAGGAAAAATCATAGAAGGTGCCATTAATGACGCAGAAATACGGGCATCTGAGATTATTGGTGCGGGTTTCATAACTGCGGATCAAAGCCAAAGAGTGGGTAACGAAGTAACAACCGGCTTAAACTCAAGCAGCAAATTATCGGGGGCTTTCATAGCAGAAACCATACAAAATGCGGTCTATGATGTGGCGACCAATAATTCTCCACTCAATCAGGCATTCGGTATCCGTGATCCCATCGCAGCCTCTATGGTGGATTGCAGCGTTGCATCACTCGGAAACTTCACCTCTCCGTCAACCCCGAGCCTCGGACAAACTGTCCTTCGCGACGTAGATACTCCTAACCACTAAACTTACCTCAACCCGTTCAAGAGTCCCTTGAGATTGGTAGTGCCCAGCGCGCCTTTGCTATTTTTGAGCTGGTCTTTGAACTGGCTTGGATTGCTCAGCGCATTCTGGAGCACCGAACCGACATCCGGGCGATATTTCGGATTGTCGAGGCTGCCTTCAATAACCACCGGCACCGCGAGCCCCTGCTTTTGCGTCGCCTTACCGGTTGCATCCTTCGCGCTGGTCACCACCTGCGGCGTCAGGCGATAAGAAATCGTATAGGCCGGAAGATTCACATCCCCCTGCCCTGCGACATTCACGCCGGAGGTATTGGCCGTTAAATCCTTATTAGTGATAACGCCAGCAGTTGCGGTGAAAGTTCCGTTCAGCGCCGTAAATACGGTTTTCGCCGAGGCATCATTGCCCGCCACGCCAAACGCTGACTGCACATTATGCAGCATATCGCCAAGGTTCACACCCTTCAGCTCGCCATTATTGATTTTGAAACTGCCATTCCCCGCCAGCGCCGAAATAATTTCCTTCTGGCTGTGCCCATGGCTGTTGAAGTTCAGGTCTAGATCTGCCGCGCCCGAGAATTTATCGGTGATCGCCGCATCGGAGAGCAGCGGCTCGGCCTGCACACCTTTGAACGCGGCGTTCATTTCAAACGCATTCGCGCTGTCGGCGGAAATATTGATCGTGCCCGTGCCCTGATACAGCACCGCATTGGTGATGGCGAGGTTCAGCTTGCCATTCTCCAGCTTCACGCTGACCGGCGTTTTGCCGATGGTGATTTTGCGGTACACGACGCCATCGGATTTGATATTCGCATTTACATTGGCAGAGTTCAAAAAACTCACATCAATCGGCGCATCGCTCCAATGGCCGGAATCCGCCTGCGCGTCTTAAATCAGCAGGTTCGCATGCTGCGCCGGTTCAGGCGGCAGGAACGGGTTGATGTCAAGCACACCGGTCGTAATATCGAGATCGATGGAAGGCTTCGCGCCGCCGGTCGCCACTTTAACCGTGCCCTGTGCTTTGATCGCATCGAGACTGAGAGTTGCGCCGCCGAGGCTGCATCCACCCGCATTACAAGCGACATCGCCGGCAAGGTTAAAAGCAAGCTTCGCCGGCGTCGGCAGCGGTTTGGCCGCCGGATTCGCCCATGTCGCTAAATCTTTGAGCGAAGAAGATGCCACGGTGGTTTTGCCGGATAATACGTCTTTTGCGATGCCACCTTTAAGCCCCACATTCAGTAAATCGCTGCTGATGGAGAGCGAGACATCGGCGCTGCCATGGTTCATCACCGCATCCAGCGAAGACACATCCGCCGACACTTTCACCATCTTTCCGTTCCATTCGCCGCTGCCCGAGAATTTAAATGGCGAGGTCAGGCTTTTCATATCGACGGTAGTATTCAGTTTGCTTAGTGACATCGTCGATTTCTGCTGATCATTCGTATAGCTCACGAGCCCATCATGAATTTCCGCGCCGCCAAGCACCAAGCCATTCGGCAATCCACCGCCCGCAGGCGCAGCGGGTGCTTCCGCCGGAGTTGGCGCTTGAGTTGCCGGTTGCGCCGCCGCAAATTCCCAGTTTTTTATCCCCGCGGCATTTTCATGCAGGTTGATCTTCGGTTCATCAAGGACAAAACTTTTGACCTCTATATGCTTGGAAAGGAGCGGCATCAGCGCCACTTCCACTTTCAGCGATTTAAGGCTTACAAACGCCGTTTTATCATCGAACCCTTGCGGATTGGAAAGCGAAACATTCTCCGCCGTCACACCAGCGACAGGAAAAAACGTGAGATGCAATTTGCCACCGATGGTGAGCGTGCGCCCCGTTGCGGCCTGCACTTTGGCGATAATTTGCGGTTTGAAACGATCGGCGGAAATAAAATACGGGGCAGCGAATGCGGCTGCAATCAGGAGTACGACTAATACGAGTATAAGTTTGAGCAGCGTTTTCATCCAATTTTCCTTTATCCGTCATTCCCGCGAATGCGGGACTGTATTCGCAAAAATATAAATAATCCGTATGGAAGCGTCAGCTTTTTAACGTCCTGTGCATCAGAAAATGGTCGGCAAGCACACAGGCCATCATCGCCTCGCCCACCGGCACGGCGCGAATGCCAACGCAAGGGTCATGCCGCCCTTTGGTGACGATGGTGGTGTTATGATGCGCAGTATCGATGGTGTCGACAGGCGTGAGGATCGAGCTGGTAGGCTTCACCGCGAAGCGCACGACGACCGGCTGGCCGCTGGAAATCCCGCCGAGTATGCCGCCCGCATGGTTAGATAAAAATTGCACCTTGCCGTTTTTCGCGCGCATGCGGTCGGCGTTTTCTTCACCGCGCAGCGCCGCGGCTGCAAATCCATCACCGATTTCGACACCTTTGACCGCATTGATGCTCATCATCGCGCCCGCCAAATCGGCATCGAGTTTTTTATAAATCGGCGCGCCCCAGCCGGCGGGAACGCCGTCAGCTACGACTTCGATCACTGCGCCGATGGACGAACCGTCCTTGCGCAATTTATCGAGTTTTTTCGCCCAGCGTTCGGCGGTTTTGGCATCGGGGCACCAGAAGGGATTTTTGCCGACCTGTTTCCAATCGTATTTTTTGGCATCCACGACGTCATCACCCATCGCAACCATCGCCGCTTTGATATGGATATTTTTACCAATAATCTTCCGCGCAATCGCACCCGCCGCCACCCGCATCGCCGTTTCGCGCGCGCTGGAGCGTCCGCCGCCGCGATAATCGCGGATGCCGTATTTTTCAGCGTAGGTGTAATCGGCATGTCCCGGGCGAAATTTATCTTTGATCTCGCCGTAATCCTTGGATTTCTGGTCTTCGTTCATGATCATCAGGCTGATCGGCGCGCCGGTGGTTTTGCCCTCGAATACGCCCGAGAGAATTTTCACCGTATCGCTTTCCTTGCGCTGCGTCGTATAGCGCGACTGCGCCGGACGGCGCTTATCGAGCCACGGCTGGATATCGGCTTCGGAGAGCGGAATCAGCGACGGCACGCCATCGACCACGCAGCCGATCGCCTCGCCGTGGCTCTCGCCCCATGTGGTAAAACGAAATAAGTGTCCGAAGGTGTTGAAGGTCATGGCAGAAGCTTAGATGTTTAGAAATATAAGCGCAAGAAAACTCATCATTCAATTCCCGCACCTTGCGATAAATCTGTAGAATTTATACGATTAATTTCCAATGCAAGAGAACTGCCTTCCATTTTGTGCAGCTGATCTTTGGTAAGAAAATTGACGCCTATAAATACCTTATTATCTTTAACATACGCCAGTTTTAGCTTTTCTCCCGACAAACCGACTTTATCGTTGATGAGGTCAGCCACCGCCTTTGCATTCGGCAGTTCATCCGTCTCAATCCGTAATTGCTGTACATTGAATTGGGTATTTTCATAATAATCACTATGCCACCCCAAACCCGTCCACGCAGCAAGGGCAACCGCCGCTTCATCAGCGCTTGTTTGAAAATGCGTGCCATTTTTTACAAGCTCGTCCTGCTTCTGGAATGCTTCTACGAATTGCCGCAAACGTGGCAAAGTGATTTCAGGTTGTTCAAAAAGTGCCATAGAAAAATGAACGCCTTCCCCTGCATTCTCGCGTTCCTCTCTTTCGTCAGGAGATAACTTCCTGCCCAGCACATATTCTTCTATACGAAACACCATCTTTGCAATTTTGGAAATGGGGACGCCTGCGACGATATAAGGCCCCTTCTTTTGCCCGTCTATGAAGTCTCCATTGTGGACAATAAATGCATCATGAAAAAGCGGGGGTGAAAAAATTTGTTCCAATAAATCATGGTAGCTGCAAAAACGTTCCTTTGCCTTCTCACTTGTAAAAGGGCCGGAGGGCTGCAAGTCCATAATGTATTTTTTTACCTTATTTTTGTGGGCGCCTTGAATATATAAAATGGTATCACCGATATCATCTTTCTGCAGTTCCACAGCTTCCTTACCAAAGGCGGCCTGTGCTAATGCTTGCAAATTAGCGGCTTCCTTAGGAGGAATATAAAATCCAAAAAAATCTTTATCATTATCCGGGTGATCGATTGCCTCTCCGTGAAAATTTTTTATCTCGGCGTGAGCTATAAGGCTGTTAATAAAATCTTTTATTTTACTATCGTCATCCGTCATCGCTCTACACCGTCGCGATATCAGGCGCGTCCACCCGCTTCATGCCGACGACATGGTATCCGGAATCGACATGCAGTATTTCGCCGGTGGTACCCTGCCCAAGTTCGGAGAGCAGGTATAACCCCGCGCCGCCGACATCTTCGATGGTCGTATTGCGCTGGAGCGGGGAGTTGAGTTCATTCCATTTGAGGATGTAACGGAAATCGCCGATACCATTCGCCGCCAATGTCTTGATGGGGCCGGCGGAAATGCCGTTGACGCGAATTTTCTTTCCGCCGAGGTCGACGGCGAGGTAGCGGATGCTGGCTTCGAGAGCGGCTTTCGCTACTCCCATCACATTGTAATGCGGCACGACTTTTTCCGCGCCGTAATAGGTCAGCGATATCATACTGCCGCCGTTTGTCATAAGTCCGGCAGCGCGGCGGGCGAGCGCCGTAAAAGAATAGCAGGACACATTCATCGTCAGCAAAAAGTTATCGAGCGAAGTGTCGACGTATTTGCCTTTGAGTTCGTTCTTGTCGGAAAACGCGATGGCGTGGACGAAGAAATCCAGTGTTCCCCATTCTTTTTTCAGCGTGTCGAACAGCGTATCCATGCTGAGCACATCAGTTACGTCGCAGGGAAGCACCAATTTTGAGCCAAGCGACGCCGCCAGCGGGCGTACGCGCCTTTCAAGCGCCTCACCCTGAAAGGAAAACGCCAGATCAGCACCCTGGGCGGAGAGATATTTTGCAATACCCCAGGCGAGCGACTTGTCGTTCGCCACACCCATGATCAGGCCGCGCTTGCCAGCCATCAGCGTGCCTTGCGGCACGCTGGGCTCTTTTTCAGTGAGATCATTCATCAGGCTAAATTACTGCGCAATCTGCCACGTGCCATCCGGTTGACGGCAAGCCTTGCCATAACCTTGCTGCTTCTGGCCACCGACGACAATCGTCTGCTGGTATTCGCGGCAATACTGGCCGGACGGGGTTTGGTAATAATTTCCGGGCGTAACCGTACCGGAATTACCGCTCTGCGGGTTGGTCCACGGCATGGTCTGTCCCGGCTGCGCCGTTTCCATCGCCTTCTGCGAAGTCGCGTTATAGGCCGCTAAATCGGCGTTATCGAGCGATTTGCCGATCTGGTTGCCAATGATGCCGCCAAGGAGCGCGCCGCCGATGGTAGCGGCCACTTTACCTGCGCCGCGTCCCATGGTGCTGCCGATGACGCCGCCACCGATAGCGCCGACGCCGGTGCCGATATCCTGTTTATTGAGGCCGCCGCCGTTCATGACGCCCGGGCCGGGAGGGCCGCCCGGTTGAGCGCAGGCGGTGAGCATCGAAGTGACCACAACAATGGCAAGTATGCGTGAAGTATACATAAAATAGTCCTCTAAAGTTGATACGTTAATCCAGTATTCCTATGAATGAATCATATACACTGAAACCTACACCACTTGCAACTACCAAGAGATGACAACAGCGTTACAAGTATGTAATATACGTGCAAAACCACAGGAATCCTTCGCACTATGATCGGAAAAGTCACCTTAGTCGGCGCCGGGCCGGGCGATCCGGAACTGCTCACCATCAAGGCCATGCGCGCTATCGAGCGCGCGGAAGCGGTGGTCTATGACCGTCTGGTGTCGGACGAGATCATGGCGCTCGTGCCGCATGGATGCCCACGTTTTTTTGCCGGGAAATCCTGCAAGCAGAAAGCGATGACGCAGGACGAAATCAATGATTTATTGGTCGCCCTTGCACGGCAGGGAAAATCCGTCGTGCGGCTCAAAGGCGGCGACCCGTTTTTATTCGGGCGCGGCGGCGAAGAAATGCTGG
>Ga0206853_1068_pt1 | contig 14426 bp, 11 predicted proteins | sample Alteio_BWOrgCont_52_FD_152859 | JGI IMG/M metagenome (GOLD analysis project Ga0206853, IMG submission 152859) | Enriched cells from forest soil in Barre Woods Harvard Forest LTER site, Petersham, Massachusetts, United States -... | ecosystem: Environmental > Terrestrial > Soil > Temperate forest >... | reverse complement strand
TGCAATTTCACCCAAAGACTTTTTCTGCCAATTCTTCATTTCTTCCTCCCTATTTGCTTGAGTAAAGCATTCCCACGCTGAATGATTTCATTTTCTACTTTCAATACTTCGCGGAGGATATCGGCGGGCGCGTCATGGTTCACAGTTTCTGCGGTTAATAATTTATATCTGCCTGTAGCAAGCGACCAACCGTTCTCGCGGATTTTTTCAATCGGTACGCGGTAACTATTAGCGCTTTCTTCTCGCGCCTGCCATTTGGCAAGAACGTCGGGAATGTCGTTTGCTTCAATAGGAGTGCGTTTGTCGTCGAGCGAGAACCCGTCGGCGGTGAGATCGTAGAACCACACGGATTGCGACGGCTTGCCTTTCTCAAAAATCAACGCGGCAGTGCCAACGCCGGAATATGGCTTGAAAACGCCGCTTGGAAAACTGACGATTGCCTGCAAATCGCACTCCGTCAAAAGCATTTCTCGCAATTGCGTTGCGGCGTTCGTCGCGCCAAACAAAACACCATTTGGCACAATCACGCCCGCGCGACCGTTGGGTGCAAGATGGTCAATGAACCATTTCAGAAAGAGCAATTCGGTGGCGCGGGTATTCAATTTGTAATTCAAATCATCGAGAATACTTTCATCTTGAATTTTACCGGCGAATGGCGGATTAGCAAGAATAATGTTATATTTTTCTCCCGGATATGTGCCGCCAAAACCGGACGTAAGCGGATTGAAATGCTCTATCGTCGCGCGTTCCAATTGATGCAAATATAGATTGAGAATGGCGATTTTAACCATGTTGGCGTCATTGTCGAATCCGGTGATTGCCTGTTCGTCAAGGAATTTCCATTGCGCGGTTTTGAGCAGCGAACCGTCGACGCGCCCGCGCGCCAAATCCGCCGGTTTCGTATTTTGCCGCAAGATGTGATTATACGCTGAAACCAAAAATCCCGCTGTGCCGCACGCGGGGTCGCAGATGCGCTGATTCGCTTGCGGATTCACCAATTCCACGATGAGATCAATGATATGGCGCGGCGTACGGAATTGCCCGTTCGTGCCGGAGGCAGATAGTTTAGAAAGGAGATATTCATACATATCGCCTTTCAAGTCATGCCCTTCATGCGCGGCAATGTCCATTTCCTGAATTCCTTGAACGACGGCGCGAAGCGTGGGACGGTCGTATATTTTCAGCGTGGCCCGGTCGAAAAGAAGTTTGCCCGTGTTGGATAAATCGGGCAATTCATGAAAACTCTCGATTGCGTCACGGACGGTGTTGAACAACTCGTCGCCTGTGAGCGTGACAAAATTACCCCACGCGAACCGCGCCCACCTGCCGGAAAAAACGCTTTTGTGCTTTTTCCCTTCGAGCATTGCCAGCGTTTCGTCTTTTTCGGTAAGCAATCGAAGAAAAAGCAAATAGGAAATTTGCTCGATGGAATCCATTGGGTTATTCACCCCGCCGGAATACAGGATGTCCATGAGTTGGTCAACTGTTTGCCGCAAGCCGGAGGAAAAGAAATTCGTGCCGTTGGCTTTTCCGTTGGTTTTTACTGTAGGGTCGAATGCCATGTTTTAGAAAGTTATTATTCGTTGGCGTGTGCAAGCAATGTTGCTCGTACAAGATTTGTTTGGCGTATTGCCTCGAATACTTCTTCGCGATTTTCAAATACCAAGAGCGCATCTATCCCGCCAAGCGCGTTGAATTGGCTGGCATTGAAAATAGACATATCACCCTCCATGAATTTTTTCAGCGCGTCAATATCTTCCGCTATCAATTGCGTGGTGGCGTCGAGCCATTTCTGTTCGTTATACCGCAGATTGAATCGTGAAGCGATAAAATCAACCGTTTCGCTTATAATGGTATCGCGCGTTGGCAATGGTTTTTGACCGACGGCGTTATAGACAAAGGCAGGTGTACTTGCCGGCACGCCATACGATTTGATGAGTTTGTTCACAGAGTAGAACATTTCCGGGCGGTGATAAAACCGCTCGTTGATGATGGTTTCAATTTCTTCATCATCCTCAGCTTCCACGGCAACTTTGAGATCGGGTGTATTCCCCACAAAATCGCGGATATCGCGTTCAAACCCGCCGCGAAACGTCATTACGTCAACTTTCTCGCCGTTCGGTCCCACAATGGTTATCTCGCTGCTGACGAGCGTATCAATTCCTTCCCATATCGGTATTTCTCTTGGTGTTTCTGGTGCACCGGGTTCAGTAGTTGAACCGGGTTCGCTTACAGAATGTCCGCCGCCTTCAGTCGTCGGATATTTTTCAGATGGTTTTGATTCTTTTTTCGGCTGAGGCAATTTTAAAGGAACAGTGTAATCATATTTTTCTTCAAAATATTCAGCCACGGCGCAAAAATCGAGTATGAGGAAATTTGCCTTATTATACTGTTTATTTTCGACTTTAAATGTAAAAAGCCGCGTGCCTCGCCCTTTGATTTGGATGTATTCCGTTGGCGAAAAAATCGGGCGCATTAATCCGATGTTCAGCAGGTCTTGACAATTGTAACCCGTTGATAGCATGTCAACGGAAACGGCAATCCGCTCCATACGTTTGCCATCGCGGAAATCTTTGGCGATAATTGATGAATTCTCAATCCGGCTTGTTATTGTAACGGCAATGCCAGGCTGGAGTTCATTGAATATTTTTGTGAGAGCAGTCGCGTGATTTTGATTTACTGCGAAAACGATAGATTTACCAATGACATTGGACGGATCGCGTTGCGCCTCATTCAAGAATGCCTCGCATAAAACGCGATTGCGTGCGGGAGTGAAAATTTTCCGTTCAAGGTCTTGGATTTTGAAATTTTCTTCCTGCTCATTGATGACGACAGCCCAGCCTTTCTCGGCGAGAGCCTGTGTGGTAATGTCGGTGCGTAAATCAAAGATTTTCGGCAAACAGAGGAAAGGTCCATCCGGGTCTTTCACCGCGTCAATGATATCATACCGATATGTTGGGAAACCCGGTTCGCAGCCGAAATAATTATATGTGTCGCGGAGGAGCCTTGCTTCAAGCGCTCGTGGGTTTTCCTGTTGTAATTCAGCAACGTTTACATTTTTCAAATACGCCTTCGGTGTTGCGGTCAATCCAATGCGCGTTGCTTGGAAAAATTGCACGACTTCGCGCGCGTCGCCATAGATGGAACGGTGCGCCTCATCATTCACGACGAGATCGAAATAGAACGGCGTGAATTCATCTCTATAACGGCTTCCAATCATAAGCGATTGGAGCGTTGCAACGACGACGGATGATCCGAGTAATTCACCCGTACGGCGGGCGGTTCTATAAAGGACCGGCTTGTATTCTTTTAAAACAATATCAAAATCTTCAAGCGTTTGCTTGGCAAGTTCAATACGATCGACAATAAACAGCACGCGCTCTGCATTTCGCGTCTTAAGAAATCTGCGTATGAGCATTGCACAAAGCAGCGTTTTGCCTGTGCCGGTCGCCATTTCCAAAAGAAATTTGCGTTTTTTCATATCATCGAATTGGCGCGAGACGGTATCCATCGTTTCGATTTGGTATCGGCGTACAATCCGTTCATCACGGAATTGTTTGAGATAATCGGGGGTGATGATTTCCGTCATAAGAGGGCGCGGCGGCTGAAGATTTTTATACCGCAATCGTTCCAGATCGTCAAGCGACGGCAATCGTTCAATGCGATATGCGTCTGAATCGTGGCGGGTATAATTCCAAAACCAATGCTCTTTGCCATTGGAAAGGATGACGAACGGCGCTTTTAGATTTTCCGCGTAGCCGCGTGCCTGTTCCTTTGCGTCATACGGGTCAAGTTCTTCCCGTTTTGCTTCCAGCACGCAAAGTGGTCCGCGCTGACCGCTCAGCACGTAGTCGGCGCGTCCGTTTGAGTTATTGTATTCAAAGCGCACCTGATGGTGATCCAGTAAATCCCATTCGCTGAATTCCAGTGCCTTGTCAATGAGCACCCGCGAAAACGTTTCATTTGCCCAGGGTTTCATGAATCGAGATGATGTTTTTAAATTGTTGATAATTTTAAACGATAAGTACATTACAAAATATATTTTTCAAAATTACAATAAACAACATGCCGCCCCTCTGGGGCTTAGGTTTCGTTTGGGGAATCTTTCCATGGGTTAGCACCCGCGGCTTCCATATTTCGCCGCTCTGCGGCTTGGGGGAAATGCGGAATGCAAGAATACCCTCCCCTGCCCCTCTTCCAACGGGAGAGGGGCGGTGATAATAGAACAGAAATTCTTGGCGGGTAGATTGCTTCGCGTTGCTCGCAATGACTTTTTTTCAAGTAACACCTCACACGCGGAGTTAATGCTGAGCAAAGTGAAGTGAAGGGAGAGGGAACACATGTTTGTAGAAGAGTTGTTATCAAATCAGCGAATGCGTGCGGGAAATTAGGTTTTTAGGTTAACATAATATGGCATTTGACGCCATTTTACAAGCAAGAAGAATTTTGTAGTTTGTAACATATAATCTCCGCCCGGTGTCTTTATCGGCGAAGGCAAAATGAGCATTTTAACGACAATTGTGAAAACTAAGCCTGCAAAGACCGCGACGACGTTCGACGAGGTCTATGCAAAGTACCGCCAGCGGTTGTACGTCTATTGCCTGCAATTCATGCAAAACCGCGAAATTGCGGAAGACGTATTTCAGGAAGTTTGCATCAAGATATATCAAAACGAAGCCGAACTTTCAAAAAAAGAAAACATCGCGGCATGGTTGTTCACTGTCGCGCGCAACGCCTGTCTCAATGCTCTCCGCGATGAGAAAATCGGCAGCAAGTACGTAGAATTCGTTGACCCCGAGGACCTATCCTACTTGCCGGATTCGATGCCGACGCTTGAATGCGACGTGAAGGACTATATCGAATGGGCGTTGAAACAACTGCCGGTTGAACTGCGTGAAACGATTGTGCTCCGCGAGTTTCAGGAATTGAGTTATGAGGAAATTGCGAAGGTTACGGCGACGAGCCTGACGAACGTGAAGGTGCGCATCTTCCGTGCACGCGAGCGCTTGCGGGAGATTCTCGCGCCGATACTGCTTGAGGATGAACAGAAAAAAAATAAAAAGAATTGACGTGAAATTATTCGTAATGACGGGAATAGAATGACAGGAACGAACGAAGAACGGATTATCCAATTCGTTGAGCGGGAACTGACGCCGAACGAAGAACGCGCGCTGATGGATGAGTGCGCAGAATCGGACGATATGCGCAGCCTGCTGAAACAGCATGTAACGTTAAGCAAACGAATCGCAACCTCGCTCTCATCCGTGGCAATTCCCATCGGCGTTACGGACAGAGTCGCCGAGGCTGTCAATGAAATGCGCGGTGGCTCTCCCGTACCAAGAGGGTTGAGTAAAACTGCAGCGTTTTCCGGAACCGGCGCGGCGCTTGTTCTTATTGCGGGTATCATGTATTTTGCGCTTCGTCCAAGCGTACAGTCCAAGGCGCTTCCGCCCGCCGCCGAGATAGTTTCGCAGCTTCCGCCGTTGCCGGTGATAAGCCAGCAAGCGGTCGTTGCAACCACGGCGGTATCCTTTGAAACCGGACCTGAAAAAACGACAATTGCAACGCATCGGTTGCATAACCGCGGCATTCACGAGCCTATTACCGCGCCGAAGTTGGCGGAAAAGTCAACGCAGAACGAACCCGCCGCTCCAAAAATTCAAAAGAAACAACCCCATTATGTTCCGTTAGGTAGCGGCGACATTCCAAAGCAGTAAGCGTCAATTTCATATATTTGTCCTATGTTGCGCGCAGGGATATCGTTTTTCATGGTTATTGCCATTACCGGTATCGTCATGGCGCAATCGGCAGGGGGAGCGGCATCTACATCACCCCAAAGTGCGGCGCTGCAAGATTCCGTGTTCGACGCTGAATTGATGAAGGTTTTGGTTCAGGAGAGCGGACGCGGCAGTTCGATTGAATTTCCGTCGCTTTCGCTTACAATGGAATACTCCCGCCACCGCCAATTTGAAGACCAGCCCGTTTACTCCCGCGGACCGTACGATCTTGACCAACAAATTTTCCGTTCGTCGTATTCGTATAATCTCTCCTTGAATTCGCCGGATAACCATGCGTATGACAAGCTGAACGGCAATGATTTGCACACGGCTCCGCCGGCGACTGCGTCAATCGAAACACCGCCGGGACTCTCAAACAGAGAAATCACCATTGCGCCGTCCCCGGTCGTGTGGTACGTTGGGGCTATGGAAGTTCGCGGGGCGCGCATCGGCGATGCACCCGCGATTCAGGATATCGGCAATAATTATCTGATTCGAGCGGCGGTCGTGCCGATTCGTTATGTGAACGATACGCTTTGGGTTACGACTATTCTCCAACGCGCCGTTCTCCCGCCTGCGGAAACAGCAACAGGCGCAGTATCGTCGAACGATGTAAAGAACATATCCGTCGTGTATAAAAAACGTGTTGATATATACGGTAAAGAGCCGGTTATTTTGCAGCTCCCGCCAATCGCCGAGCATGACGAAACGGAGGAAGATATTACGCTGACGCTCGAACCGCCGCAAGGATATGGCTTGGCAAAAAATGTGCCCGACCCCGTTACGACGGGCGCGATGTTTGCATACGCCGTTCCACAACAAAGTACTATCTTGCTCACGGTCGCCAATGCGGATGGCTCTGCGGTGGATACGCTTGCGCACGGTAGGAAAGAAGCGGGCGTTTACCGCAGCGTGTGGCATGCGGAAAAACGCGAGCCGGGCTCGTACTTTTGTTCTTTGGAGGCGACAGGCTTACCCGATGGTGCGACGTTTTACAAGCAAATTCCCGTGACGAAAAGCAGCGCCGTTTCGCAATCGGAAGTCAGCGATATTCCGGTGTCAGCTGATTCGGTTATGGAACGCTTTCCCGTGGCGACTATCAATCTTGAACGGCAGCGCGTCGCCCATATATTCAGAGTGCTCTTGGAGGGAGGCGCTTCATATACAGAGCCGGTAAACCCCGAAAGCCCATTTGACGATATGTTTGCCCATGCAGCGGTCGGTATCGGGTTTTCTGTAACGAGTATTTTTGAAACGGGAATTCTCTTTGGGCAGGATGGGTTTCATCGCCAGCGACAGCAGTTGAATCCATATATCATTCCTTCCGCGAGCGGCTCCATAGAAACGTATACAGTGCCCTGGGTAGGCGGATATGGCAGGCTGTATTTTGCGGAAGTAGGCTTGCGCGGATTTGTCCACGCCTCGTTTGCGGCGGCTAACGGAGGGCTTGTAACGGTGTTTGGGATTGGCGCATTAGTACCCGTCTCCAGCGGCTTGGCAATGTATCTCATGCCGATGCGTACGGATCAATGGCAGGTTAACCCATCTACAAAATGGGGAGCCGAGTATGGCATCGAATTTTATTTTTAAGTCTGCGGGCTTCCCCTGGCTCGCCGTCGCGATAGTTCTGCCCGCTTTCTTTGCCTTTCAATGTGAATTTCCCCCGGATACTCCCGTCGAATTCGTTCAGCAGGCTGTTTCGCCTCTTTCGCTTCGCATTTCAATTGAAAAAGAAATCGGCGCGCCGATTCACGGAACACCACAGCTTGCGTTGAATTATTTGTTGTTTTACCAGCAACCGGATACCCAGCTATCGGTAACATTGTATCCTCCGACCCCTATAACTGCGTTTCCTGCTCTCGATACAATTACAATATCCGGCATCATTCCTTCGGAATATCTCAATCCCGGTTTTGCACTGGGATATGGCAATTATGTGCTTGGCGTAGCGGAGTTTATCGTGTATGATGATATTGCAGGCAGCGGCGTTTATGCACCCGGCGATACTATTCTCGGATGCTCACAGGGATTTATACTCGCCTATTTGCAGGGCGCGGCAACGCAAGATTTGGAGCAACAATTTGGCGCGCTCAACCAGGGTTACAACTTATGTGAAACGCTGGGGGAGTTGAACGGCGTCAATGATTTTATTACGATAGCACCAAGCGATACTACTGTTTCCATCACGCTTTACAAAGATCCCTCCGAAGTTCAATTCCCCGTTGTGCATTGAGAGAGTGTAGTTCACTATTACACAATTATTCATTGTTGTGTTAATGAAAAACATAAAGGAAACAGTCATTGCGAGCAAAGCGAAGCAATCTACCCGCCATTACCTTCTATGCAGGTGGATTGCTTCGTCGCTATGCTCCTCGCAATGACTGTCCGAGATTGTGTTGTCTAAGTAATACAACAGTCAGTAGGAAAATGTGAAAAGCGTTTCCCGTTCGCGGATGCAGATGCACTGGTTCCCTTCAATAAGAATTTCTGCCGGGCGGGGGCGCATGTTGTAGTTGGATGCGAGAGCATAACCGTATGCACCGGTGGTCATCACCGCAAGCACATCGCCGCGGGTGGCGCGTGGCATTACGCGGTCGCGGGCAAGAAAATCCGCCGATTCGCACACCGGTCCTACCACGTCGGTCTTCGTCGTCTCCTCCGTTGTGATGCGCGTTGGGACAATCTGGTGATAGGCGCTATAGAGACACGGTCTGATGAGATCGTTCATTCCCGCGTCAACGATTGTAAAATGTTTTACGGGATTATGTTTTGTGTAAAGCACACGCGTGAGCAGCACGCCGGTGTTTGCAACAAGCGCGCGCCCCGGCTCGATGATAATCGGTGCGCCGGTCTCGCCGATGATTGGCAGAACGGCATTCAGATACTCATCGGGCGTGGGAATTTTTTCCTGCGAAACATGCGGAAGCGCGGGGTGGCGGACTGCATTGTGATACTCGACGCCGATGCCGCCGCCGATGTTAACGTGATGCAGTGGGATATTTTCCTTCTGTAATTTTTCCACGAAACTGACAATTGATTTTGCCGCCTCGATAAAGGGCACGACGGTTGAGATTTGCGAGCCGATATGCGAATGTAGCCCGGCAATCTTGACGTGCCGCATCGTAGCCGCGGATTTGTACAATTCAAACGCCTCCCCGATGGGAATGCCAAATTTGTTGTGTGCCAAACCGGTCGTAATATACGGATGGCTTTGCGCATCTACGTCCGGGTTAACGCGGATGGAAATGTGCGCCTTCTTTTCTAATTTTTCCGCAAGGGAATTGATAACCGTCAATTCTTCCGCGGATTCAACGTCGAATGCAAGGATATTTTCTTCGATGCCGCGAATGATTTCCTCATCGCGTTTCCCGGCGCCGGCGTACGTTATTGTATCCTGCGGGAATCCGATATGCCGGGCAAGAGCAAGTTCGCCGGCGCTGACAACGTCAGCGCCGGTGTTTTCCTTTTGAATGATGCGCAACAATTCCATGTTCGCATTCGCTTTGAACGCATACGAAAGCCGATGATGCGGAGAATTGCCGGCAAGCGTTGCGCCGATTCCGCGGATGTTTGCGCGGAGCTGCGCGCCTGAATACACGTAGAGCGGCGTGCCGAATTGCTCCGCGACGGATTCGAGCGCGACGTTTTCGCAATAGAGTGCCCCGTTTTTGTATGTAAATGAACTTTGCTGCGCGGTATTCATTCACGATATCACCGTAAAGCCGGTGTACGGCTGGAGCGGCTTTGGAATCAGCACTGTGCCATCGGGGGTTTGGTGGTTTTCCAAAAGCGCGACGATGAGCCGCGACGTTGCAAGCCCGCTGCCGTTGAGCGTATGCACAAATTCCGGTTTCGATTTGGGATCGCGCTTGAACCGGATGTTTGCCCGCCGCGCCTGAAAATCGAGGAACATCGAACAGCTGGAGACTTCCAGCCATTTCTTCTCCGCCGGTGCGTACGCCTCCAAATCGAACGTCTTTGCCGAATGAAACCCGGTGTCGCCGGTGCACAAGAGAAGCCGGCGGTAGGGGATGGAAAGTTCTTCCAGAATCGTCTCCGCGTTGCGGGTAAGCGATTCGTGTTCTTCCAGTGTATTTTCCGGCGCAACGTATTTCACGAGTTCCACTTTATTGAACTGATGCACGCGCAGGAATCCTTTGGTATCCTTGCCATAGCTGCCGGCTTCCCGGCGGAAACATGCGGAATACGCCGCATACTTTATCGGCAATTGCTCCATTTTCAGTGTTTCGTCGCGGTGAAAATTTGTCAACGGAACTTCGGCGGTCGGAATGAGAAACAGGTCGTCGTCGGCGCACCGGTACATGTCGTCGCGTGATTTCGGCAATTGCCCTGAGCCGGTAAGCGAGGCTTCGTTTGCGACAAACGGCGGATAGAATTCGGTGTAGCCGTGCCGTTTCGTCTGGATATCGAGCATGAAATTGATGAGCGCGCGCTCCAATGCGGCGCCTTTGCTAATATACACCGGGAATCCTGAACCCGCGATCTTGGCGCCGCGTTCAAAATCAAATAAATTGAGTTGCTTGCCGAGTTCAAGGTGGTCGAGCCGCGGGAAATCATCGGCGGGTATTTCGCCCCAAACTTTTTCGACTCTGTTGTCATTCGCCGAGGTTCCGAACGGAACGGTTTCGTGTGGAAGATTGGGAAGCCACAGGAGCACGTTGTTCAAGTCCGATTCAACGTCGCGGAGCGACGTGTCGAGTTCTTTGATGGATTGCGAAAGCAGAGCGGATTGTTCGCGCAGCGGTTCATCAATCGCTTCGCCTGCCTGCCGCTTTTTGCCAATGGTTTCCGAGTGCTTATTGAGAACGGATTTTTTTTCTTCGACGTTTTTGATAATTTCGCGGCGCTGCTTATCGAGCGCGATGATGTCGTCGAACCGTTTCACGGCGTATTCTTCCTGCCGGCTTTTGATGCTTTCCAGCACCCGTTCCGGCTGTTCCCGTATGAGTTTAATATCAAGCATAATTTTTTTGAAATATTGCGCAAGTTAGCGAGATTTTAGTAACGCGCAAAAAAGATTGTGTTTCAGTTTCACGAGATGCAGGAACCATCAAAGATGTCATTCTTGGTCCTTCGCATTCGCTCAGGGTAAACTCCGCGAAGGTCCATCATGATTATACAAATAAGTTACATGGATTCTTCGGTCGCTTCGTTTCCTCTTAAATGACATCTACAAACTGATTTATTACTGCAAAAAGAAGCAACGGACAGTAAAATCCATTTTAAGAAAAGAACGAGTCCTCAATTCAGCAAATGCGCATTAAGGGATGAGGTCTATGCGGCGTTTCAAGAGTCGCAGCCCTTCAGCGATGCCGCTGAGGCGGACGCCAAGCTCAGACTCGGCTTTGAGCGTTATGAGACCGGCGTTTACAGGGCGGAGCGCTTTTTGGTTGAGTTCAGCGGTGGGAACGGGGATGAGGAAATTTTCGTCAAGATCGAACACGCGGACGATTTCCCGTGCGAATCCATACCGGCTGACGATATCCGGTCCGGCAACGTGGTATAAGCCTTCGCACCCGCGCTCGATCACGCGCGTTACAGCAGCGGCAAGCTGATCTACCGGCGTCGGGTTGCTTGTTTGATCCGTCGCGGCGCGGAATGCCTTGCCGCTTGAAAGAACGCGGACGACGCACTGAACGAAATTTTCACGGGTGTTGATTGCCGCGCCGTATAATGCCGCGGTGCGGATGATGGCGAACCGTATGCCGCCCATTCGGCATGCATTCTCGCTTGCAAGTTTCGTCCTTCCGTAATATGAGAGCGGCGCCGGCTTATCGCGTTCGTTATACGGCGGGTGTGTGCCGTCGAAAACGTAATCGCTCGAAAAATGGATGAAACGCGCGTCAGTGGCGCGGCATCCGCCGATGAGGTTCTCAACGCCTTTCACGTTTGTTTTCCATGCCCGTTCGCGCTGAGTCTCGCAGCCGTCCACGTCGTTCATTCCCGCGCAATTGATGATGACGCCGGGGTAATAACGGAGTGCAAAATCTTTCACGGCGGTACGGTCGGTAATATCCAATTGCACGTATTCGGTTTGGTCGGCGGGTGCGGATGAGCGCTCGCGCTGACCGGCGCAAATAATTTGCGAAGTGCTTTCCGATGCAAGGACGCGCGCGAGATTTTGTCCAAGCAACCCATTACTCCCCACGATCGCGATGCGCGGGAAACCCATCAGGAGCGTGGGTATTGTTGAATATACGTTCGCAACGTCTCAAGCCCATCTATGCCGGAAGCGAGCGATTTTGCCGCCCCGGCAAAATTTCCGAATTGCGCCGCGATGACGGGATTTCGTTTCCATGCATAACTCGCCATGAACGCGGCGCCGAACACGTCGCCGCATCCGGTGCTGTCGAGCGCCGGACCGAGTGAAACAGGGGGAATATCAATGCGGGAAAACGTATCGTTCACGGCGGGCAGGTCGTTCCCGTCGCGGATGAGGATGGTGGAGCCTTGCGAGCCGCGTGTAATAATAATTGCTTCGACGCGACGGTCAATGGCGGCGAAATCGGCTATCGCTTTCGGGCTTCGCCCGAAATACTTCGCTTCGCGTTCGTTCAACTGCACGAAATTTACACACTGCAGCCATTCGCGCCAATCAACGACGCGCTTGAATCTCCGTGCTCCGTCCGGCACGAGGTCGCCGAGCGCCATTGCGTGCACGTCCAAATAAATCGGCGTATGCCGGTGTCCTGCTTTATATATTTGCCGGATAGTATCCAAAGAAAGCTCGAATCCCGATACCATATTGACAAGAACGAGGTCGTTCTCCTGCATCGGCTCGCGCAATCTTTCAAAATCAATTTCGGGGAGTACGCACTCGCAATGCTCCTGCCGTGCTCCATGTTCATCTCCGTCGGGATAGAACAATCGCACCCGGTTTGTCGGCCCATCCACGGGGTACACACCGGATGCATCCACGTGCCGGAATCGCGCAATAAAATCCCTGAACGCCCGTTCATCATCCTTGCAGATGGGAAAAACGGGATGGATGACGTCTGTCCCCGATGAGGCAAAGTCTAATGCGGCGATTGCGTAAATTATCCCGCCCCACGACGTAACTACTTTGCCGCCTGCCGTATGGATCTCATCCAAACATGGGTGACCAATGACGAGATAATTCATTGCCGAACGCGAGCACGCATTTTCACCGTACCAATAACATTGTTCGCGAAAGCTCTTGCCGTCCGGTGTGCAGGCGATATACATACATTCCGCTTGGCAGACCCGAAGCATCGAACGTATAGACGTGCTGACCGGGGCTTGCGACTCCGTCGAACAGCGTCTGCACCAACGCGCCGTTGACGTCATACACTTTTAAAGTTGCTTCGGATTCTATCGGCGCATCGAATCGGATTGTTGCAGTGGACTGGAACGGATCGGGGTTGCTGGGATACAGCATGAACCCATCGGCTGATACAGCCGGCTCATTGACGGCGTTCGGGTTTTCGATAGTGAACAAATTACTCGTTGATTGAATTGGGTTATTCCCGCCGCCCGAAGCAATTGCCCGGATTTTACATTTATTTGCTGTTGCGGCAAGGGTCGGAACGGTCCATGAATACGTTGACTGCGTTGTTGCTCCCACCGTCGCGGCTTGAACCACAGTATTACCGATTACATTCCACGTAGCGCCGTCATTAGTCGAATAGGATAACGTGACTGTATCAATGCGCTGGCTTGAAAACGTAATGGAAGCCGTTGAACCCATGACTAATATAGAGTTATACGCCGGGGTAATAATGTTCAACGATTGCAGATCGAATCCCACGACTCGGTAAATTGTGCCGTTGTTTCCCGTTCCGAAATCCGATACCCAATACGCGTTCGGATATCGTGTATCCTGTGCGATGCCGCGCGCATTTATCGTTCCGCCATTGTACGTCAAGGGTGTTGAATCGGTAATGCTTAGTTTAGGTGGGTTAACATTGAGATTCAAGGACATGCGGTACATCGTTGAACCTGAAAAACTTGACCCGTTTGAGGCAAAATTTGTAAAGACGTGCATGAACAATTCATTGCCCGAAGCGCCGATGAATGCAAGCGTTCTTGCGCTTGGCTCACCAATTGGCGGGCCGATATGGTTCACGAATCAAACGTATCCTATTGTATGGTACGGCATTCCGACGGCGACGATTTCCTACAGCACCGACGGGGGCGGCACGTGGATAATTATTGACGACAGCATTAATGCGCCATCCTATCAATGGAATATTCCGGGCGGCATTAATTCAAACAACACAATTATTAGGGTTATCTCAGGGACTGATACATTGATTAGCACGCCTTTCACAGTCCGCCCGCCTGCCGCGGGTGATGTGATTGGAACGGCGTCCGAACCCTGGGTTCCATACGGGTTGGCGTTCGACGGATACAATCTTTGGTCAACAAGTTTTGCCGAGTCAAAGCTCTACAAACTCGATCCCGATTTATTGACGGTGCGCAGCACTATTACAACCCCATCCTCAGCTGATAGTTGTACGGGTTTGGCGTACTCGTCAACTGATGCCTCGTTATATATCCATGAAGACCGATTTCTCGGCAACCGCCTGTTCCATTGCGATACAACGGGCAATAATCTTACAAATTCGCCCGCCAAATCGTTGGCAACATATCCGACCGGCGTTGCAT
>Ga0206853_1067_pt1 | contig 14611 bp, 12 predicted proteins | sample Alteio_BWOrgCont_52_FD_152859 | JGI IMG/M metagenome (GOLD analysis project Ga0206853, IMG submission 152859) | Enriched cells from forest soil in Barre Woods Harvard Forest LTER site, Petersham, Massachusetts, United States -... | ecosystem: Environmental > Terrestrial > Soil > Temperate forest >... | reverse complement strand
TATCGTCGAGGTCGCATCGTAATTTTTTTTATAAAAATGAATAAATCAAGAATTATTGCGTCGGTTTGCGCTGCATCCGTCGTGATGGTGCTCTTTGCGTGCAATAAAAATATTACACCGGTTTCGAGTAATGGCGGCGGCGGTAATAATAACAATACCGGCGGATCAACGACGTTTGCCTTTGCCGTCGGTGATGATTTCCAGTATCAGCAATATACCATTGACTCGACGGGCGCGGAAACGCCAACCACGACGATGCACGAGTATATCGCATCAACGCTGTCAATCTACGGAAAATCGAATGTTTTTCTTGCCATTGATTCGACCTTTACGGCGGGAGCATTATCATCGGTGGATACAGTATATTATTATACCGATGGAATCTCTGTCTCCCAATATGGTTTGGTATCCTCGTATGAGAATAGTACCCTCGGCGCTTTTGTGTCTCTTCTGGGTACAGGAAGCGCGGTAACGTTGGACCCTCAATGGAATATGCTCATAGACGCCGGCAGCCGCTACCCCTGGATTGTTGATACGTCTCATTCATCTATTTCCCTCAGTTCTTATGGGGTAACGATACCGATAACAACCGATATAAATGGTACGGACGTTGGCGATACGACGATGATAATTCCAATCTCGAAATCGAAGGCAATTTCGGGTTCATCGTTGAATACAGATCAATCTTTCGGAACTGGTAGCCTTTCTTTCGATGCGAACATTTTAATAATTACGGTATCAGGCTCTGCTACGATTGATTCGAGATATTACATGTCCTTTAGCCCGACGTGTATCGTCAAAGCGGTTACTTCACCCACGACGCTCTCAATTTCTGAAAGTGGCTCAACAACGCCATATCAAATACCCGGTGCGGAACGCGATTTGATTTCGTGGTCAAAAAACTAGCGGAATCGTAAGAAACAGCTATAAGGTGCTATTTATATCTTACGGCAAGCGTACCCGGATTGACTCCGCATGTTGCTGAGTGGAGCATGTTTCCCGATTCATCATATTCATAGAAAATTCCGTTTTGGGTATAGTTCAACGCATCGGCAAGGTAGATGTGATGGTTTGCTGTATCCACCGTCATGCCATATAACGCTTGAAACGAAGCGTTGACGATTGTAGTATCCGCCGCAATACGCGTTGCAACATTAACTTTCAAGACGTTAGTTCCATTGAGTATATAGCAATTATTGCCGTCAACGGAAAGCTCCGTAGGATTTCCCGTGAGAGAAATCGAAGTAAGTACTGCGCCCGTTGATGCTGAAATGAAATATAAAGCCGCACCCGATGGCGATGTATATGCGCCGCCGCAAAGCGCAAGTACCACCGAATCGCCCAATGCCGTGAGAGCGACGGGGTTCACGCCAATATTCATGTAAATGTCATTGCCGGTAAAAGGATTGATGACGTCAAGCCTCTTTTCACCGCTCTCGCCGGGGCACGCAACATAAAGGTTGCCGTTTGTGTACACAATTGCCTGCGGATTATCACCAACAACAACATCCCGAATCGCTTGCTGTGACCGGAGGTTGTAAGTCGTTACTTTATTGTCATTATATTCTGCAACCGCAGCAAGCGAATCGTTTAATAACCACATTTTATATGGGGAGTTGAATGACGATGACGTGTACGTCGTTATAATACCGCCAGTATTATCCGCTACGGCATATATGCTGTTGGCGTTTTCAACAACCATATACATCGTGTCGCCGCCGCCGAATTGCAAATCATTGCCGTCAGTTGCCAGCGATGCGCCCGGACCGATGACGTTGCTGTGATACGAATTCGCAGTTATGTCATAATAATCCAATGTCGTTGGGCTTGGGCTGCCCTGATTGAGAATAAACACACCCGGGGCGTTCAGCGTTGCCGTAGTTGTAACAGGGCTTGCCGGATTTGACTGACATGCGATGAACTCAATACACACGCCGATAATAATAATGGTTGAAATAGCTGTTATTGCTTTATTCATTGTTTGTATCCTTTATTTGAAAAGTAAGTGAAAGAAGAAACATTCGTTCCGGCATCGGGTAACCCGGAAATACCTGATATTCCGTATTTGTAAGATTATCGCACATGAGGGAGGGTGTGATATTCACAACCCCGGCGGATAGGCGAGTCGAAACGGCGATGCTAAAAAGAGTATATCCCGGAATGTATTGGGTGTTGTCAGACGTGATATACCGGAAACTTGCATAGTCGGCATTCCCGCGAAATGTAAGCATGTTGTGGAAAAGCGAGACTGTAAGATTCGCGTGAAACGTTTCGCGCGGAACGAATGGGAGTTGCTTGCCTTGAGAGGCATCGCCCGGAAACGACGCGTCCAGCTTTATTGCGCTCGCGAATTGTTGCGCGAAAGACGTGGAAATAAATTCCGTTGGCTGCCATTTTGCAGACCACTCGAAGCCCGACGAGCGGACGGCGTCAATATTTATCGGCGACCATATTCCGTTTGCACCGGGTTCCCAAATAATAAGGTCCTTTGTATTGATGATAAAACCGTCCGCATCGAGGGCAATATTTCCCAATATATTTTTTTCATAATGACCGCCGAATTCCCCTTTCACAGAGTGATCCGGCTGAAGGTTCGGGTTGCCGCCCGGAATCCAATATAATTCGTTGAGCGTCGGCATGCGCCCTGCCGTACCGATGTTCGCGCGAATGGCAGCGCTGCGGTCGTCGAAAAGTGTTGCCACTCCCCCGAAAGAGCCTGTAACGAGAGTTGCACCGTTCCCTGAAACACCGGTGGTGTGGTCGCTGTATGAATCAACGCGACCGATTGCCCGCATCGTTATAAGCTGCAATAGCCCCCCGCCCGTGTTTATTGTATAATCACCGTTTGCATACGATTGCCCTTGCCCGCGCATGGTGGCAAGCACGTCGCCGCTGGAAATGGACGCAAACAAACCGTGTATCCCGTAGCGCAGAGTCCAGCAATCGCCGGGAAGCCATGAAAGACGCGCTGTAAAATCTATTTGCCTGTTGAGGTAATCCGAGAGCAGCGGCTCGCCATCGGAGTATAACGTGGAATCGAGAAACGATTCCCGTGCGTAAGCCGCATGGAATGACGTTTCAAACGGCAACGAATCGGCAAGCATCCAACGGGAATGGAGAAGGGCAAAAAATATTTGATCATCCTCGCGCCCGCCGGTCGGTTGCACTGCGGACGTTACTGCGCTCGCCACTCCTTCGTTTGAATTGAGATATGAAAGTATCAAATCATGCGACTCGCCGTCGTTTGTCGGCGAAGGCGCCCAAACGGTATGCGTTGTGATATACGAATTCTCATAATCTGAGCCGATGCGCTGATAAGATGCCCCATTGAGTATGTAGGTAAAGTTATTCGTCGCTGTATTATATGATGCGTCAATGGAAGTCGTAACGTTTCCCGTTTTCACCGGCAGCGCAAACGAACCTGCATGTTCACCATACGAACCGTCCTGAAGCGTAACGGATGGAATAAATGATGAAGGGGGTTGAGCAGTGGTCAGTTCAATCGTGCCGCCTGCGGTTTCGTCGAATCCCACCGTCCCGCCGCCGCGGCTTATTTGCGCTGTGGAAAGGCCCAGCAATGGAATTTTGCTGAGATCAACAACGCCGTTTTGCAGCGAGTTGATACGCACACCGTCAATAAGCAGCGTCGTCTCTTCCGCGTACATGCCGCGCGTCGTGGCGGTTGCAAGCGCGGTGCCGCCGCCGTAATTGCGAATGTAGAATCCTTCCGCTTCGGTGAGCGCCGAAGTGAGCGGAGCAATAGTATTAAATTCCGTCAAAGGAATCGTTTGAATGCTCGCGATGGAGTGCTGCCAATCGAACGGGGGGGTGGCGGTAACAGTAACGGTGTCCAAGCGATACACGCGGGTTTTTGTGGAATCGGCGCGGTGAGCGGAAGAGGCGTCTATTGCGGCGGGTGCGCCATCCGGTAAAGCGGCGCTGGCAAGGCATACAGCGGAAAGCGACAGAGCAACCGTCGCGAAAATTCGTGCACACCCGAAAAAAAAGATTAACCCGAATCGCCGACAATCCGAGAAACGGCGACCGCCGCCATTGGCGACAGCACAGCGCTGCAATAAAAAATCCATAGACCCTTCCCGCGAAGGTAGTATGCGTATGTTACGCTTGGCAGGTTTCCTGGCTTGCGGGCATTGGCTACTTGCGCCTTCCCGCCCAATGTGGATTGGGGCAGTGGCATCGTGCAAGCGCCTTCCCGATTACAGTTGCGGGGCAGCCGATGATTTACACATCGTTCCCTTTCACCCGGCAGTTATTTAGACTACCGGCACCGAAGCGGTTAAAAAAAGAACGTGCAAAGTTACGGATACTAATGCTACCGAGCAAAAATTATGGTAGTGTATTAGTTGGTAGATTGTCATTCAGAGGGAGCGAAGCGACCGAAGAATCCATGTAGCCTACTTCTATAATCATGATGGATTCATCGCTGCGCTCTGAATGACAATTATGGTTGTTTACTGTATTTTTTGAAATTGCTCCATTATTGTACATTGCTTATAGTATTCAATAAGGCTACATTCGCCCGACTTTCATCGACTACATTCCATTTTTCGCTTGCAACTTCTTTCTTATTTTTCAGAATTAATTTACAGCCAAAGTCATTCTCCATATTTTATTAATACACGAGCCTGTTGCTGGAATTTCTCAAACATCATTAGTCTATGTCAAGTGCGGCGGGTGAAGTCTTATGCGGAAAATCCAATGAAATCATTTCTGATTCTTGCGGTAATATTTTTTATGATTGCGTGCCATACAAGCGCTTGGGCGCAGTTTCTCGCGAACACGCAAACCCTAGGCGTAACCGCCGGGATGCCGTCGCTTGGCAGGGACGCCGAGGTGGGAGTTGACTACGAATATTGCGCCGCGTCGTCGAAAATTGCTGGGGGCTTGGGAATCGGTGGATTATTCCGATATTACAACAATGTTTCCGATGGCCCGAATTTCTCGAACAAACTCGATCGTTATACCTTCGGAATCACCGGCGAATATCATCCGCTTATCGGCAGCGGACGGTTCGATCCCGAATTTGGCTTTATCGTGGGTTACGAATATTGGACTCTCTATAGAACGTCCAATTTTCCTGCGGTTTCCCCCGATTCAACTTCCAATGAACCTAGATTGAGCGCAGGGGTTTCAGCCGGCGTTCGTGTATGGATGAACGACTGGCTGGCGTTCCGGCTGCGTGTTTTTGTGGGTGATTCATACAGCCTCATCGGATACAATAATATTCTTACAGCCGCCGCCGTGCCAACCGCGGCGCTTGAACTGGGTATAGATTTCGGTATCCAACCATCCCATGCAACGCCGTTAAGCCGATGAATGTTTAACAATTATTTTCGCCCCGAGCGTTTCACTCTCTTTTGAGAGAGAGAAATAATAATAAATAGGGGCGCTGAATCCGCGCCCCTACACGATTTTTGCTATTAATAATTCAGAATGTCGTTCCTCTACACCGTGTGCGAGCCGACCTTTGCCTTGATGTATTCCCGGTTCAGCCGCGCGATGTGCTCCTGCCCGATGAGTTTCGGACATTCGGCGGAGCAGGCGCCGGTGTTGGTGCAGCCGCCGAATGCCTCAGCGTTCATCTGAGCAACCATTTTCTCCACGCGGTCTTTGCGCTCAACCTGCCCCTGTGGGAGCAAAGCCAATTGGGAGACTTTTGCGGAAACGAACAGCATCGCGGATGCGTTCTTGCACGCCGCAACGCACGCGCCGCAGCCGATGCACGCCGCGGCGTCCATCGCGATATCCGCAATCGGTTTGGATATTGGGATGCAATTTGCGTCCGGCACGCCGCCGGTTTTCACGGAAACGAATCCGCCCGCGTGCATGATGCGGTCGAACGCGCCCCTGTCAACCACCAAATCTTTCACAACGGGGAACGCCTTTGCGCGCCACGGCTCAACGACGATAGTGTCGCCGTCTTTGAATGAACGCATGTGCAACTGACACGTCGTAACCCCGCCGAGCGGACCGTGCGCCCTGCCGTTTATGTACATGCTGCACATCCCGCAAATCCCTTCGCGGCAGTCATGGTCGAACGCGATGGGTTCCTCGCCCTCGCGGATGAGGCGTTCGTTCAGCACATCGAACATCTCCAGAAACGACATGTCCGGGGAGACGTCGCGCGCGTCGTAATCAACGAGTTTGCCGGGCAGCGAAGAATTTTTCTGGCGCCAGATTTTCAATTTCAGGTTCATCGTTTTCTGTTGCAAAGGGGCGGACATTATTTGTAACTCCTTTGGCTCAATTTCACAAATTCAAAATTCAATTCTTCCGTGTTTCGTATTTCGGGTTTGCCTGCGCCGGCGTATTCCCACGCGGCGGCATGGGCAAAATGGTCGTCGTCGCGGAGCGCCTCGTGTTCGGGCGTCTGGCTTTCCTCGCGGAAATGGCAGCCGCATGATTCCGTCCGCTGGAGCGCGTCATCTACCATGAGTTCGCCCAATTCCAAAAAGTCCGCCACGCGTCCCGCGCGTTCCAGCGATTGGTTTAGGTCTGCGTCCTCGCCCGGAACGTTCACGTTCTTCCAAAATTCTTCGCGCAATTGCGGAATAAGTGTTTTCGCTTTTTTCAAGCCCGTTTCATTGCGCGCCATGCCGCAATATTCCCACAATATTTTTCCCAATTCGCGGTGGAAATGGGTTACGGTCTGCTTGCCGTTGATGCCGAGCAGTTGCTTTTCGGATTCGGCGATGTTCTTTTCGGCTTCCGCAAACGCGGGATGCTTTGCGTTCACTGGCGCCATGCCAAGATTGGCAAGATAATTCCCGATAGTATAAGGGATGATGAAGTAGCCGTCCGCAAGCCCCTGCATCAGGGCGCTTGCGCCGAGCCGGTTTGCGCCGTGGTCAGAAAAGTTCGCTTCGCCAAGCGCAAAACATCCGGGAACTGTCGTCATAAGGTTGTAATCAACCCACAATCCGCCCATCGTATAATGGATGGCGGGGTATATGCGCATCGGCACGGTATAGGGGTTTTCACCGGTGATTTGCTTGTACATATCGAACAGGTTGCCGTACTTTTCTACGATGGCGTTTTTCCCAAGCCGCTTGAGCGGTTCTGCAAAGTCAAGATACACGGCTTTCCCTGATGCGCCGACGCCTTTTCCGGCGTCGCATTCTTCTTTGGCGTTGCGCGAGGCTACGTCGCGCGGAACGAGATTGCCGAACGACGGGTATTTCCGCTCGAGGTAATAATCGCGTTCATCTTCGGGGATTTCATTCGGGTTGCGGGTGTCGCCAACTTTTTTCGGAACCCACACGCGCCCATCGTTGCGGAGGCTTTCGCTCATCAAGGTCAGTTTTGATTGATGGTCGCCGGAAACGGGAATACACGTAGGATGGATTTGCGTGAAACATGGATTGGCAAAAAGCGCGCCGCGCTTATGCGCCCGCCATACCGCCGTTGCGTTCGAGTTCTGCGCGTTGGTGGAGAGGAAAAAGACGTTGCCATATCCGCCTGTGCAGAGCAGCACCGCGTGCGCGGCGTGCGATTCAATTTTTCCCGTCGTCAAATCGCGCGTTACGATGCCGCGGGCGGCTCCGTCGGCAACCACGAGATCGAGCATTTCCATGCGGGGATACATTTTCACCGTGCCAAGACCAATCTGACGGCAGAGCGCGCTGTACGCGCCGAGAAGCAATTGCTGACCCGTTTGCCCGCGCGCATAAAACGTGCGGGATACCTGCGCGCCGCCGAACGAGCGGTTATCCAACAGCCCGCCGTACTCGCGCGCAAAGGGCACGCCCTGCGCAACGCATTGGTCAATGATGCTTGAACTCACTTCCGCAAGCCTGTGCACGTTTCCTTCGCGGGCGCGGTAATCGCCGCCCTTTATTGTATCGTAGAACAGGCGCCACACGCTGTCGCCGTCGTTGGGATAATTTTTTGCGGCGTTGATGCCGCCTTGCGCGGCGATGCTGTGCGCGCGGCGGGGGCTGTCCTGAATGCAGAATGCTTTTACGCGGTAGCCGAGTTCTGCAAGCGACGACGCAGCCGATGCGCCGGCAAGCCCGGTTCCCACGACGATAATTTCGTATTTCCGTTTATTCGCGGGGTTGACGAGCTTCATGGTCGCCTTGTGATGCGTCCACTTTTCCGCTAATGGTCCCTCGGGGACTTTCGATTCTAACTTCATCGAATTATTGGTTTATTGCTGGGTGAAATAGATATACACAGGGATGAACGCGAACAGCGCCGGAACGCCGATGGAAAAAAGCCTGCCCACAACTTTGATGAACGGCGTGTATTTCGGGTGGCGCATACCGAGCGTTTGGAATGAGCTTGCAAATCCGTGATTTAAATGGAACGAAAGCAGCGCCATCGCAAGCACGTAGAAGCCCGTGTAGAGCGGATTTGCAAACGCGCCGTGGGCAAGGTCATACAGAGTTGCCGTTGCGGTGTGGGTAATTTTTGCCGGTATAAAAAACGTATTGAGATGCACCACGAGAAAGACGAACAGAATGCTGCCGGTCAATCCCATGTTCCGCGAAAACCATGAGCTGTTTGCGGAAGGCTGGTTCACGGCGTACCGAACCGGTCTCGCCATCCTGTTCTGCGACGTGATGATTGCCGAGAAAAGAATATGAATGATGAATCCGCCGAAGAGTACGTATTCCATTACGCGCACTATCGGATTGTTCTTCATGAATTCGGCATACCCGTTGAAATCCGTTCCGGTGCTTTCAAGGAGCATCATATTGCCAAGGAGGTGCTCTATCAAAAAAACGATAAGGAACATGCCGGAGAGCGCCATGATTAGTTTGCGCCCGATTGACCCGGAAAACGATTGTGTCAGCCAGCTCATTGAGAATGTGCGATGGGATAAACTGAATGGGAATTGTTCGCGGCGTTTATTGCATACCGCGCGTACACGCAAAAACACAGCGCAAAATTAAGAATAAATTGATGGATATGTTTGCGCTGAGAGGGGATATCTTGAGCGCTGAACGAAAAAATGTTCAATGCGCGGATATTGGTGAATATTGTGGGCCCTGTAGGACTTGAACCTACAACCAACGGATTATGAGTCCGCTGCGCTAACCAATTGCGCCAAGGGCCCCCCTTAAATATGAATTGCCAAAATTACGAAACTAAATACGAATCAATAATTGATTGAGGTGGCTTTGGCTGTAATGCAGCGCTGCGCAGCCGCATTATATAGTCACCTTGCCCTTGTTAGTGAAAAGGGAATTATGAGAAGCAAACATTCGATAGGCAATGTTGAATATCACGGTATTTAATTCGCAAGAAATAAATAATTTGCGAACACACGTGAAAGCTATCCGGCGCTGCTACCGAAGGAGAAATAATAGTGCGACGGCGTTGCCGCACGCAAATTATGGACGCGGCGTTTTTGTACCGCAATTATGACAATATATGCTGCCGGGTACCAATTTGGTGCCGCAGTTATAGCAAAAATTAATTGTCATGACTGCAATTTTTTCAACGGGACGTATAGCGGCGGCTATTGCCGTTGAATTAGCTCTGCGACGACGGCGGCGCACTTTACGACCGGCAGAGGCAATAGGTTGTTTGGTCGCTCCGCCGATTTTCTTGGGTCTGCCCGGCTTGCGTTTCTCGCCGGTAGCGGGAGGCATTGTTTCCATTGATTCGTTTTTCGGAACGATTTCGCCGGCTTTGTCAATATTGTGAATAAAACGTTTGTGTGCGCCCAGTCCGCGTGCATCTTTAAATGATTTGCCGCAAATGTCACAAATAAATCCTGTTGCTTCTGCCATTGAATTACCTGAATGATAATGTATGAATTAATTTGGGTGCAAAAATATCAATTTATTCGCTTGCGCCAAAGTATAGTAAATATTGGTAGTATATTAGTTTGAATATTGTCATTCAGAGGGAGCACATTCGCTGTGCTCAGTGTAAACTCCGCGACCGAAGAATCCATGCAATCTACTTGTATAATCATGATGGATCCTTCGCTGCGCTCTGAATGACATCTTTGAGGGTTGCGGCATCTTTTTTGAAATTGAGATTCAACCAAATTATTATTTACATAATTAGTAATGTTGGAAATATATAATTATGAGATCTCTGAAGAATGTCGATGAAGAAAATATCCTTGATTAAAATCATAATCTAGAGTCAGAGTCATTGCGAGGAGCACGGCGACGAAACAATCTTCTAAGCATTACGGCTGAATAAATACAATGATATTTGAGATAGTTTAACTTAGGCATTTGCGGTTAGGGGAGTGCTTTCCTTCGCTTCGCTCGGGAGAGGCTCTATTCGCATTCCGCGCATTCCTCGCAATGACTGTCCCCAGAGCTTTTTATTCCTCATTATTCCTTTCCGTTGCGATTCACGCGTGCAATAACGGGTGCGCTTTGCAATTCTCGCAGCGCGTCGGCGGCAATCCACCGCGCGCTTGGAGTTCCCTGCGATTGTATTGTTTCCGCAACGGTAATAGCCTGTTTGTGAAGCCGATTATTTCGTTTCCCGATTTGCCGCAATGCCCAATTGACAGCTTTTTTCACAAAATTGCGGTCGTCGTACGCTTCTAATTCTATGGATGGGAAAAATAAGGTGAATTTCATATCCTCTGCCTTTTTATCATGTACTGCAAGCGTCGCCATCAAGACGAATCCCGCCCGTTTGATGTATTCTTTATCGTGGGTGCTCCACTGAATCGCCATTTCATACGCAAACGGCGTTTTATCGAATAAATTCCCGCAGCATTGGTCGCAAATATCCCACGAATCGAAATCCTTCACCCAGCGCTCCATTTGTCCTTCGGTGACTTTGGCGGGGTCGTCAATCATTGTCGCCAATAATTTAGCCTCATGAACGTCGCTTTCCCATAATGAAAGCGCAAGGGCATGATTGTTTTTTAATTTCTTTGCATATTTGCGAAGCGCCGGAACGGAGACGCAATAAGTAGTTGTAAAATGTATACCGAATCGTTGCATCCCGGCAATATTGGCGGGGGTGGGATTGCCGAGTGATTGCAATTCGCACAGAACTTGTTCAGCGGTATTAGAATTTGACATTATTTTATTCTTGGACGGAATTCTTTCTAACTTTTATAAGAATATTGATTATCACTTCCCAATTGCGTTAATATCCATTCCACAAGCGAATGACTGTATTGAGAGGAATCACGAGAGGCGCAAATAATGGATGATAATAAAAATCATATTTCCATCAATACAATACAATTTTCGGTAGTGGGTCAGTTTGTAAATTGTCATTCAGAGGGAAGCACATTCGCTGTGCTCAGTGTAAACTCCGCGACCGAAGAATCCATGTAGCGTACTTGTGTAATCACGATGGATTCATCGCGGAGTTTATCCAGAGCGAATGCGAAGGACCAAGAATGACATCTTTGATAGTTATAGCATCTATTGAAACTGACCCACTACCCAATTTTCTTATAATTATGTATATCAAATGAATTAATTTGAGTATCTCTTGATAATTGATGATTCACTTCTAATGATAATGTATAATGTCTTTTTTGCCGTAACGGGTGCGGATAGCAGTGGATGGAATTTGTCATGCTATAATTTCATTTTCTTAAACGCCCATGTTCCGGCGGCAATTAGTGCTGCGTCGAACGCGAGAAGGATAAGCATGTTCGTTGCCCAGGGCAGCGTTGAGACGCCGAGTATGACGCCGCGCAAACCGTCCACTGCATAAGTGCCGGGGTCGAGAAACGTTAAAAGCCGCAGCCATGCGGGCAGTCTATCCAATGGATACAACGCTCCCGAAAGAAGAAACAGAGGATAAACCGCAAAACTCGCCACCATGCCGAATCCCTCCGGGCTTTCCATGAACGCGCCGACGATTAAGCCGAGGCTCACCACCCCAGCCGCGAAAACGCACAGGGTGAGGATAGACAGAACAACGCTGACGAGCGTGAACGGCACGCCGATGATAATACCGAGTACAAGCAAAATGCACGATTGCAGCAGCGCGTCCGTCATCCCGCCAAGCGCTTTGCCGGTGAAGATTGTTGCGCGGGAAAGCGGCGCAATAAGCACTTCTTTCAGGAAGTCAATTTTTTTGTCCCACACCACGTACGCGCCGTTGAACATTCCCGTAAAAATGATCGTCATTGCAAGAAAGCCGGGGAATATGAAGTGGCGATAATCTCCGCCTGCGCCCGTTGAGACGATGGAGCCGATGCCGTACCCGAATATGAAATACCAGAACAACGGCATGAATATTGACGATATGATGCGGCTTTTTTCGCGCGTGAAGACCTTATATTCGCGGTACCACAGCGCGTAAATGCCTTTCAGGATTTTTCGTGAATTCATGTGCGGTTCACTATTTCTGATTGATTTTGGATAAATCACGCAGATGATTCATCGCATCCCCGGATTCATCACGTATTGCCGAGCCGGTATAGAAGAGGAACACGTCGTTCAAATCGGGCGCATGGGACTCGACGAACGCAACGTCGCCGGCGGTGCGAAGAATTTCCGGCAGGTTTGCGCGGGCGTTCTCAACCGAAAGTATCAGCCGCCCTCCGCGTTCCTCAACGCGGGTAACGAACGGGAGCCGCCGTATATCGTCCACGCGGAGCGTCGCGCCTTGCAGCGTAACGGCGTCCCCGCCGATGGAATGCCGTAAGTTCTCCGGCGTATCCAATGCGACAATTTTGCCGTGGTCAATAATTGCGACGCGGTCACAAAGCGAATCTGCCTCATCCATATAATGCGTCGTTACGATTATCGTCGCGCCAAAATTGCGGCGCAGTGATTCAACGTATTCCCAAATGTGTTCGCGCGTTTGCGGGTCCAAGCCCAGCGTCGGTTCGTCGAGGAAGAGCACCGCCGGCTTATGAAGCAACCCGCGCGCAATCTCCATGCGGCGGCGCATCCCGCCGGAATATTTTTTCACAACGTCGTTCTTGCGCGATTGTAATTCCACAAGTGCGAGCACGGAGTCTATCCGTGCGTCAATCTCTTTCATTGGCACGTCGTACATCAGCGCGTGGAGTTTTAGGTTCTCGTAGCCTGTCAGCACGTCGTCTGAACTGGGGTCTTGAAATACCATGCCGATGGAATTGCGCACGAGCGAGGGTTGCTGCCGCACGTCGAACCCGTTGACGGTTGCCGTGCCGCTCGTCGGCTGGAGTAAGGTGGAGAGCATCATCAGCGTTGTTGTTTTACCCGCGCCGTTTGGTCCGAGCAAGCCGAAAATCTCGCCTTTTTCTATAGTGAGATTCAGCCTGTCAACGGCGATATGCTCGTCGAATTGTTTCGTAAGGTCGGATGTTGATATGGCTGGCATGGTGCAAAATTAGCGGATTTAGGCGAACATACGGAAGCTGTTTATTCTTGGAATCTTTATTCAATTATCTCCTCCCCAAATCGGAGTAAATTGCCGTCAATATCAAGCGCGGCAAACTCTTTCATGCCGTATGGTTTGGTTTCTAATCGCCCGTTCGGGTGGATGACGTTCTGCCGGGAAAATTCGTCGTACAGCTCTTCAATACTATCGGTGTAAATATAGCACGATGATTTTTCGCAAAGGTTTTTATCCGTGCAAACCCAAAAATGGAGCAAGACTCTCTCGCGTTGGACGAGTGCGTAATTTTCAAACTTTGCCGCAATTGCAAATCCCATTTTCGTAGTATAAAACGCGAGCGTTTTTTCGAGGTCAAGGCAGGGGAGAACGGGAGAGGCGGCAAGTATTCGCATCCCTATATCTCATATTGATAAAAACCTTCGCCTTCAATTTTGCCGAATTTACCGGCGCGAACCATCCGCTTGAGAAGCACGCACGTGCGGTAACGGTCGTCGCGATATTCATCGTACAAAGCGTCCAGCGTCAGGACGATGTAATCCAAACCGATTTCGTCCGCCCACGTCAACGGTCCTCTCGGATAATTCGTGCCGAGCGTCATCGCGCGATCAATATCTTCCTTTGTCGCAACGCCTTCGAGCAAGGTGAACGCGGCTTCGTTTATAATCATGACGAGGATGCGGGCGAAAACGAGCGCGATGCCGTCCTCGACAATTTCCGTTTCTTTTCCGGTGCGGGATAGCAGCGTTTGTAAATCGGCGAGTGCTCGCGGGTCGGAATGCGGCGTTCGGCAAATTTCAATGGTGGACATCTGCGTTGCCTGCGTCGGCAGCACGCCAATCCCCACGACCATCGGTGAATCTTCCGACCAGCTTGCCGCTTCCGTTGCCGTGCATCCGAGTACATTCGTAACAATGACTGTGTCGTCGTCAATGAATTCGTCGAGAAATTCAAACGCGGACATCTTGTCTTCAAGCGAGGTGAACATCTCGAAGACAAAATCGGGAATCGGGGGCTTGCCGCGGAGCGAGCCGCCATTGCTTCGGTAGCTGTGCGTTGCCAGATCCGACATTTCATCGAGCGTGAGCGTGCTGCACTGGTTGCCGCTCAATACCGTTTGCCACTCATCCGTCAATTCGGGATCGCCAATCAATAATATTTCTGACATAAGGGGGAAATTTCTTTAGATGCGAAAAGTTGTGGGAAAAATCGAAAATAAAAACGAGAAGTTACAAAGATACATTCTACAGCCGAGTCCAATTCCCCAATTATCATTATACTATTGTTGCGAATTTATAAAAAAAACGCCAATTGC
>Ga0206853_1054_pt2 | contig 15385 bp, 15 predicted proteins | sample Alteio_BWOrgCont_52_FD_152859 | JGI IMG/M metagenome (GOLD analysis project Ga0206853, IMG submission 152859) | Enriched cells from forest soil in Barre Woods Harvard Forest LTER site, Petersham, Massachusetts, United States -... | ecosystem: Environmental > Terrestrial > Soil > Temperate forest >... | reverse complement strand
AATGCACCATACAAATCGCAGACTGAGGGATATTAAGCTTTTGTAGTTCGGCAGCAACCAAAGCTGCGGTATTTACTTCCTGTTTGGATAGCTCGGGGTGTGTATGGATCTCGCGGCGAATGGCCACTACCTGCGGGTAATATTTGGCGGCAAGCTGTTGGATCTTTTCCTTCATGCTGATGTTACTTGATCTTCACTCTTGCCTTTACCACAAATGCACCCGGATATTTGGTGATCACAGTGCGAAGCTTGTCATAGGCCTGGAGCCTGGTGGTATAATCGCCTATGCGCAGTTTGTAGTATGGCTCTTCATACTCTATATAGCATTTCTCGTCAGGCAATTCTTTATAGAGTTTCGATTTACCATTATATGCCTCCTGACGGTCGTTGCTGAAGGCTATTTGTATCCTGTATCCGTCGGCTACATCGTTCCTTTTGTTGTAGTTCTTATATACATCGGTCAACTCTGATACCTGGCGGTCCTGATTGAAGGTCACATTATTATTCTGTGCGAATGCCGCAAAAGAAACCAGAAATAATATGAACAGTATTCCGTTTTTCATTTTATTGTTCAGTTGCTGTTTTGAGTTCGGATACTATTTTAACGCCACTTGAAGTACCTATACGGTCAGCCCCTGCCTCTATCATGGCCAATGCCGTAGCTCTATCGCGTATCCCTCCGGAAGCTTTTATTTTGATATTCTTAGCCAGGTGGGCACGCAGCAGTTTTACGTCCTCTACCGTGGCGCCTTTTTCTATATAGCCTGTAGATGTTTTTACATAGTCTACACTCAGTTTATTGCAAAGGTCGCAGGCTTTGATGATCTCGTCTTTTGTAAGCAGCCCTGTTTCTAAAATCACTTTAAGCTTACCACCGCGCAACTGGACTATAGTGCCGGCGCTGGTCAGCTCATTTTTAAGGTAATTGTAATCGCCGGCTTTGAGGGCGATGATGTTGAGCACCATATCGATCTCGGCTGCTCCCTCGTCAATGGCCCTGCGCGATTCTTCCACCTTGGCAGGCGTGGCCGAATAGCCCATAGGGAAGGCCACCACAGTTGCGATCTTGACCTTCGAGTCGCGCAACTGGTTCTTGCATTCGCGCACCCAATAGGGCGGCACACATACCGAGGCGAAGCCATATTGCTTGGCCTCGTCACACAGTTTTATGATGTCTTCTTTAGAAGTATCGGCCCTGAGTAAGGTATGGTCTATTTTGGAAGCGAGATTCATTTCGGAAAATGAAGATAGAGATAAATTTATATTTACAGAGTTTAGATGCCCGGAATTTACATTTCTATGATGTCTGTTAAGACTTTGGTAGTATTGTACTTAATCATAATTATATATCCATATGCTCGGCCTTAAACTTCCTACCGATCCCCGCTGGGTCAACCTTGCTGAAAAGTCTATTGAAGATATCCTGACCGATCATGCCTATTGCGAGCAGAAGGCTACTTCAACCGGAATATCGCTTATTCAAAATTATCCTGAATATGAGGATATGGTAGATGCCGTTTTGCCTATCGTAACAGAGGAATGGGGGCACTTTAAAATGGTGCTTGACCAACTTAAAAAGCGTGGTCTGAAACTTGGCCCGCAGCGCAAAGATATATATGTAAATGAACTGATGAAATTTGTGCAGAAAGGCGGTAATCGCAAACAATCCCTTACTGATAAATTGCTTTTCAGCGCCATGATAGAGGCGCGAAGCTGTGAGCGGTTTAAGTTGCTATCGAAAGAAATAAATGATGAGGAACTGCGTGAATTTTACAAAAGACTAATGGTGAGCGAGGCAGGACACTATAAACTATTCCTCGACCTATCCATAGCCATCAGCGGAGATGAATTTGTAGAAAAACGCTGGCAGGAATGGGTAGATTATGAGGCGGGGGTGATTGAGAAAATTGAACTGCGAGGGGATAGGATGCATTAAGATATTTATTTTTGATAGCGTCATTGCGAGGAGGCCTCCGACGAAGCAATCTGGAATGATAGCCAAGAGGCTCATTCCATCGCCTAGTGTGATAATTATTAATAAAGTTAACTAATTATTTTTAGCTTTGCCACATGGCAAGGAAATCCATCCCGATCACAGCAAGTGCAGATCAATTGCAAGAGCTTCTATTGATGAAACGCTCATTAAAAATTGAAAAACGATACAGTCAAAGGGCAGATGTCATCCTATTGAGTTTGGAGGATAAAACGCTGGAAGATATTATTGAGGCAACGGGTATGAGCAGACCCGTCGTAAATAAATGGCGCCAACGCTTCCGCACATTTGGCATTGAAGGGCTGAAGGATGCGCCGCGAAGTGGAAAGCCATCAGTGATAACAGCTAAACAAAAAGCAACAGTCATACAGAAGGCTTGTGAAAAGCCAACCGGGGGCTATACTAATTGGTCGCAAAAACGAATAGGCGAAGTAGTTGGGATCAGCCAAAGCAAAGTCTATCAGATTTTGAAACGAGCGGATTTAAAGCCGCATAAGATTGAATATTGGTGTGGCAAAAGTCCTGACCCTGAATTTGAATCGAAAATGATAAACATTGTTGGTTTGTATATGAATCCTCCCGAGAATGCAATAGTATTATGCGTAGATGAAAAAACGCAGATACAAGCTTTAGATAGAACACAACCTGTTTTACCATTAAAAGAAAAGGCACCTAAGCGACTTACAGCCACTTACAAGCGTAATGGCACAATTGCATTGATAGCAGCACTTGCCGTGCATACCGGAGAAATAACGGCACAGACCATGCAGTCCAATAATGCTGAAAACTTTCTTGGGTTTCTTAAAAAATTAGACAGGACATATCGGCACAAGACTTTGCATATAATTGTGGATAATCTTACCGTGCATAAAGACCAGAGAGTTAAAGAATGGCTAAAAGGCAAGCGGAAAATAAAACTGCACTTTACCCCAACATATTCCTCCTGGCTCAATCAGATAGAAATTTGGTTCAACATCCTCTCCAAAGATGTATTAAAGGGAGGCATCTGGAAATCCGTAGAGCAATTAACTGCGCAACTGCTTGAATACATTGATACCTATAACCAGACAAGAGCAAAACCCTTCACATGGACTTATACGGGTGATGTGTTGAAGATTAGTTAGCTTTCTATGTAATTATCACACTAGCTTGCTACTTTATATGATTGCACAAAATAAATGAATGGTTCATAATGTTTATCCTGTAGTCCTATATCTTCAGATCCGGATTGCTTCGTCGGAGGCCTCCTCGCAATGACGTCGTTCTTATCAATCATCCACTAATCCGCACATCTTTCACAACCATTTGCAGCGACACTTTCTCATTCCATATGTTTTCATCTATCTGGTAGCAGATATCGAAGAATTCATCTTTCACCATATGGAATTTATAGCCTAGTCCAAAACCTATGCCGTCTATATTGTCCATTTTATGCGGCCTGCGGATGGAGAATTTGATGTGGTCTTCTTTTACCAGTTTGCTCCATTTGCTATCGCGCAGGTGCTTTGACAGGAACATGGGTTTCATATTACCGGGCCCGAACGGGGCCATTTGTTGTATGATACTATAGAACTTCGGGCTTATATCATCCAGCGCTAATTCTGCATCTATTTCTATAACCGGTACCTGCTGGTCAGGAGTTATTCTTTCTGACACTATTCTTTCAAAAGCTTCGGAAAAATCCTGTACTTTTTCAGGAAGCATGGTGAGACCTGCGGCATATTTATGCCCACCGAATTGTATCAGGTGATCGCGGCATTCATAGATAGCTTCGTAGAGGTCAAAACCTTTTACAGACCTGCCTGAGCCGGTTACTTTGCCATCAGACAAGGTGAGAACAATGGTAGGCCGGTAATAATTCTCGATAAGACGGGAAGCAACTATGCCTATCACGCCTTTGTGCCAGTGTTCGTGATAAAGCACCGTTGATTTGCGCGCGATCATCACCTCATCGGTTCCGATCATATCAAGTGCATGTTCGGTAATGTTTTTATCTAGGTCTTTGCGCTCTTTATTAAATTGCTGAAGTGCATCTGCATTGTCATCAGATGCAAGGTCCTCCTCTTCTGCAATAAGCAATTTGACCGCATGTTTGCCATCATCTATACGTCCGGCGGCATTGATACGCGGGCCGATGATAAAGACCACGTCGGATATATCCATGCGCTTTTCAATAGAGGCCACGCCCATCAGTGAACGTAAACCCCTGCATGGTGAGGTGTTCAATTTTTCGAGGCCATGATAAGCCAGTGTGCGGTTCTCGCCGGTTATGGGAACTATATCTGATGCTATGCTTACACAAACAAGATCGAGGTATTGATAGACTTTTTCTTTTGGTATGCCTTGTTGCTGGGCGAATGCCTGAATAAGTTTAAAACCGATGCCACAGCCGCTGAGTTCCTTGTATGGATAAGGGCAATCATCCTGTTTGGGGTCTAATACTGCAATGGCTGCGGGGGCCTCTTCGCCGGGTGTGTGGTGATCGCATATTATGAAATCAATGCCCTTGCTATTAGCGTAATCGATCTTGTCGTTCGACTTTATGCCGCAATCAAGCGCTATGATAAGCGAGAAATTATTCTCTGCAGCAAAATCAATTCCCTTGGATGATATTCCGTAACCTTCAGAATAGCGGTTTGGTATGTAGTAGTCGAGGTTTGCATAAATGGTGCGAAAGAAACTGAACACCACAGCTACGGAAGTGGTACCATCCACATCATAGTCGCCGTATATCAGGATCTTTTCACCTTGCGATATTGCATCGGTGATCCGATTGATGGCCTTTGCCATACCCTTCATCAGGAAAGGATCGTGCAGGCTATTGAGTGATGGACGGAAGAAAGCTTTGGCCTCCTCATACGTATCTATGCCGCGCAACACAAGCAGGCGGCAAAGAGCGGGATGAATCTTTAGTGACTGATGGAGGTCGGCGACTTTGGTTTCATCTGCGGGCAATAATTTCCAGCGTTTTTCTAAGCGAGGCAATGGGGAAGCATTAATTTGAACTGCAAGAAAGAAAAAATATCATTAGTGTGGGATTCAAAAAACGAGGAGAAAACAGTGACATATAACAATTCAATCCGCCTATTGTAAAAGATACTGTGTTTCATTGATCAATAGAAACAAAAATCTCCTTACATTTAGAGCTAAAATCGGCAGTGATGAAGAATTTGTACATTCTGGTCTTGTTTGCTCTTTCCGCGTTTGTGGTTAATGCCCAAAGATCGCCTGTGGCTGTAAATGACACTGCGAGTATATATGAGAACGGCACTATATTGTTGAATGTACTTGCGAATGATTCTAATTTTAATCCCCAGGATTCTGTTTGCCTTACCAGCGTGTGGAGCAGGTACACAGGATGGGCGGTGATACAGGGATGCAGTAAAGTAAAGTTCCATCCTCTGAATGCATCTTTCGTTGGTCTCGATACTTTTTATTACCGTTCTGCCGATCAGCAGTTTCCCAGTTTGTTTGATACGGGAATGGTAATAGTGAATGTAAAAATACTTGCGCCCAAGGCATTTCCTGACTTCGAGGTTTTGATAAATGGCCAGATTGATAGTATGAGGGTGTTGGTGAACGACTCTAACTATAATCTCTCAGATAGTATCAGGATAACGAATATCTGGGGTGCACCTGCCGGCTGGGCAAGCGTACTTGATAGTACGCAGATAGTGGTGCAAGCGCTTAACCCCCGTTATTATGGGGTAGTGAATATAAACTACAGGGCATGTGACTGGCGCATTCCGACACTTTGTGATACAGGCTTGCTGGTGGTAAGCGTTGTGCGGACGCCTAAAGCATATAAAGACATTGCGGCGCTTACCCAACCTGACACTGCATTTCTGCCTGTAATACCCGATACAGTTTATATCAATGTAACAGCCAACGACTCTGACCTTAATGTTTTTGATTCGACCTGTGTGACCACAATATGGGGAGTGGATTCTACCTGGGCCAGTATATGGGACTGCGGGCAGATAGCCTATTACCCCGATTCATTCCATTATGCCGGAAGGGACACTTTTTATTACAGCGCCTGCTATACGGAGACGCAGACGCTCTGCGATACGGCGATGGTGATAGTGATCGTTACTTTGCCCAAGCCGGCAGTCGATTTTACATGGTATGAAGATACGCCCTGTGTGGCGCAGGTCTATAATAATAGCGCGCTTGCCGATTCCGTGATATGGACGGTGCATTACCTGACACCGGGAGGCAATAATCAAACGCTTACGAACGTCAATCAGCTATTCCTTACTTCCAACACTGCAGATTCGGGTTTCCAGGTGCAGGTGTGCCTGCAGGCATTCAATCCACAGGGTGATACTTCGGTCTGTTATACTTTCTGGGTGCAATGTACTATTACAAACGGCATAGCTGATATAGGGACTTCACATCTGGCTGTATATCCCGATCCTGCGTCTGATCGTATTCAATTAGACTTTTCTAAAACCGATCCGGGTATTATTAATGAGGCCTCCTTTATAGTGATATATGATATGACGGGCAGGGAACTTGAAAGTATTCCTATCAGCGAAAAAGGCAATGCTATAGCTGTGGGAAATCTGAGCCCGGGTATATACTTAATAGGCTTGCTGGATAATAACCAGAATAAGAAACTGCTGAGTAAGTTTGAGGTGATACACTAAGTGTTGTTCTTGCGTCACTCACAAGGTGCGCTTTTCCACCCCCGGCTGCGCCGACCCCGCCAGCGGGGTACAAATTCAATGCACAGCCTTGTGCGAGCCGTCGCAGAAGGGCCACTTCTGGCTGAGGCGGCAGCGACAGAATGACATCTGTTCCTTTTTTTCTAATGTCTTTCCATCTTCATCGAGCACTTCAAAATCGCCTTTGATTACTAAAGGTCCATGCGGGCGAAGGGTGACTTCTGTATGTTCTTTTTTATCGTATTGCAGTTCTTCCATTGGCACAAATATCGGGTAAAAACAGGGATATTTTTTTGCCAACAAATCCTATGATCACCGGCGTCCGAATCTTCTTATCCCATCATAAGCCAGGCCCAGCGCTACACTTGATAGTTTGTTTTCTTCTGATATCTCAGCCGTAGGGAAAACCCTTTTGACATGATCTCTCAGTAGTGGGATTTCTGTGGACCCTCCTGTCAGAATGACTAAGCTGATATCAGCCGCTTTGACCCCTGCCTTAGCCAGACAATCATTTATACAGGTAATGATCTTCTTATACTCTATATCGATCGCCTCTTCAAACTGAGCCCTTGATACCTGCGCATACAAGTCTTCTTCTATAAAATCGATGTCCTGATTGTATACCAGGTTTGCTGTGAGCTCGATCTTGGCATTTTCTACCTTGGCTAATAGCAGATGCCCATTTTGTCTTTCCACTATTTCAAGCAGACGTTCATACTTCTTTTTCTCATGTGCTTCGTGAAGGATTGTTTTAATGGAATTGATCGTTTTAAATGTATACAGGTCATTGATTTTACTCCATGTGGCGAGGTCAAAGTAATGGGCTGTGGGCACATCTAGTTTTTTCTTGCCATAGGTGGTGCCCATGCCCAGAAGAGGCATGAAGGATTTTAGTGCAAGGTTTTTATCAAAATCATTGCCTCCTATCCTCACACCGGTATTGGCTAAAATATCTTCTCTTCTGTCTGCTTTATGAATGTAAGACTTGGAAAGCTTCATCACGGTGAAATCGGAAGTGCCGCCACCTATGTCTACCACTAAGGCGAGTTTTTCAGCAGAGAGTTTTGCTTCATGTGCGAATGCTGCCGCTATAGGCTCATATTGGAACTCTACATTTTTAAACCCAACGTCCAGTGCTATTTTTTCAAGGGTTTGTTGAGCCAGAGCATCGCCTTCCGGATCATTATCATTGAAATGCACCGGCCGGCCCATCACTACATCATTGATGTCCTGTGTAGTTACCTGATCCATCCGGTCTTTCAGATTCTGCACAAATATTTTTACTACATCGCTCAACCTTATTGATTGGCCATTGAGCCTTGTCGGTTTATTCATAATGGACAAACCCATAAGCCTTTTCAGGCTTCTCATAAGGCGTCCGTGTTCACCACCTGTAAACCGGCTTATGGCATCACGCCCGAAGTGTGGCCCTGATCCTTTGATCTCCGGAAAAAAGATAGCAGTAGGGATAGTTTCACTATTATTTTCAACTTTGATAAGATATGGTTCCCCTCCATCGGCTACAGCTATAGCCGAGTTAGAGGTGCCAAAATCAATTCCACATACTGCTCTATGAGACATAATTTCCTTTTTCAAAACCTATGAGACAGGCATCAAAAAGGCGTAAAGAATTTCTTCCTCACGCCTTTGATATTTTTCAAATGAAATTTTTACCTCGCCACGTTAACGCTTCTCTTTTCGCGTATAACTGTCACTTTTACCTGACCGGGATAAGTCATTTCTTTTTCGATCTTCTGTGCTATTACGAATGATAGTTCTTCAGATGCTTTATCGTCTACGCGGTCTGCTTCTACTATTACGCGAAGTTCACGACCTGCTTGAATAGCATATGCTTTCTCTACACCTTCGAAATTTTGTGCGAGTATCTCCAGGTCTTTGATACGCTGTAAATAACCTTCCATGATCTCGCGGCGGGCACCGGGACGGGCACCAGATATGGCATCGCAAGCCTGCACGATAGGAGAGATGACATATTTCATTTCCATCTCATCGTGGTGGGCACCTACAGCATTCACTATTGCCGCATGTTCGCCATATTTTTCGCAAAGTTTTGCTCCGAGCAAAGCGTGAGAGAGTTCAGACTCTTCATCAGGCACTTTACCAATATCGTGAAGCAAACCTGCACGTTTAGCTAACTTAGGATTAAGGCCCAGCTCTGCTGCCATGGTGGCGCAGAGATTGGCTACCTCGCGTGAGTGCTGTAGCAAGTTCTGTCCATAAGATGAGCGGAAACGCATCCTGCCCACATAGCGTACGAGTTCTGAATGTAAGCCCTGAATGCCAAGGTCAATAACAGTCCTCTCACCGATCTCGCGGATATGGTCGTCGAGTTGTTTTTTAGTTTTAGCTACCACTTCTTCGATACGGGCGGGGTGGATACGTCCGTCGGTAACCAGCCTTTGCAGAGATAACCTTGCGATCTCGCGGCGGATAGGGTCATAACCAGAGATGATGATAGCCTCAGGGGTATCGTCTACTACAAATTCGCAGCCTGTAGCAGATTCCAATGCGCGGATATTCCTACCCTCGCGGCCTATTATCTGGCCTTTCATTTCATCACTTTCCAGGTTGAAAACCGAAACTGTATTTTCTATTGCATTTTCAGCGGCTGTACGCTGTATAGACTGGATAATGATCTTCTTAGCCTCCTTATTAGCGTTCAGTTTGGCATTGTCTACTATGTCTTTCATGATAGACAGGGCACTTGCCTCTGCTTCCTTGCGCATCGAATCTACCAGTTCTTTTTTTGCATCTTCTTTAGAAAGCGAACTTATCTGCTCTAGTTTTTTAACAAAAGTCTCGTGGCTTTTTTCCAGTTGCTCTTTCTTGGTGTTCAGTACGTCGAGTTGTTTGTTAAGATTGTCGCGTATAGCGTCGTGTTCTTTATCTTTTTTGCTTACTTCAGCTTCCTTTTTCGAGGCTTCGGCCAGTTTGCTGCTGGCATCCAGTTGTTGCTGTTTGATCTGTGCTTCTTTCTCTACCAGTTTCTTATTTCGTTCGGCTGCTTCCTGGTCGTTTTTGGCTTTTAACTGCAGGAAGTGCTCTTTGGCTTCCAGTTGTTTGTCTTTTTTAGTGTTTTCGGCTGTGCGGTTGGCGTCGGCTATTAGTTTTTCTGCGGCTGCTTTAGCATCTGATACTTTTTTATCTGCTTCGGCTTTGGCCTCGGCTTCTATCTTTTCCACACTGCTTTTGGTGGAACCTTTACCTGCAAAAAATCCAATAGCACCCCCTACCACTACACCGAGAACAGCGATAATTACGATCGTGATTGTTCCCATTTACTGTGCTTTGTTTTTATAATTAATAATAAATAAACTCCTCATCCTGAGCCTCTCGAAAAGAGAGGGCGGAATACAAAATGCGATAAAAAGTACATGTTTATGGGAGAAAAGCGCCTTAGTGCGCTTGTGTGAGTATCAGTTCCAATTCTGACAATTTCTTTTCAAAGTCGGTATCTTCTATGATGATCTTCTTTTCATTCCTCATGTGCTCTACTGCGAAGAGCAACAAAACCATGGCAAGATAATCCTGCTTGTCCTTTCCATCATACAGCCGCTGGTATTCCCTGATCTTTTCATTAACCAGTTTTACCGCCTTCAGTACCTCCTCTTTCTCTTTCTCCAACACCCTCAGGGGATAGATCCTATCGGAAACCGTAACATTGATCTGCACTAGTCCATCCATCACTTAATCATTTAACAATGCTATACTATGGTCTATTTCCCTGATGTACTCGTTTATCTTCCTTTTGAGCTCGGCAGTATCCTTACCTTCTTCAAAAGAACGTGCTAACTTAATGATTTTTATCTTATTATTTAAGTCCTCTATCTCAAGTGCTTGATTATCAATTTGTAATTTGAGCCTCTGTGCCTCTTCCCGGGCCCGGAGGAGGGCCGCATCCCGTTCCGCAACCTGACGAAGCAACCATTGGGTACGGCGAATGATGAGATCTAAGCGGTCAGAGAAAGTCATGTTACGGTTAAATATTTACGGTTATAAAGTTAATCAGGAAATCGGGAACTCTGTATAATGCAATGCACGCTTTGTGGATTTCGTGAAGGAGCGCATCAAATTAATAAGGGGTGGTTTAAGATTTCCATCTGCGTCACACTTTCTATGTCTTCATATATATTAGGACGCCTCTAAAATCGTGAATCGACAAATTTTGATTCAAAAGACCAGGAACTCTCCTCCAAGCATAATCTATTGCAGATTTTAAACAATGTCTTGTATAAGGAAGGTTAAAAGGCGCCTGTAGTTTTAACATACGGTTAATTCACTATACTTTTACGGGATGAAGTTTTTTATTGTCGTAGTTGTAATGTTAAATGGCCTGATGGCCTTCTCACAATCCAATTCAGACTACTTTGTAAAAATGGCGACTCAGGCGGGTATTAAGCAGCCTGTTCCTAAAGCATTTGCGAGCCAGGTGGTGCGTGTACCTATTAAAATGGATTCAATATCGTTGGCGAAGTGGCACCATGACTATGTTTTGAGGATGCAAGTAGGTACGGGGCTTTTGAGCGGGGGCATATTATTGGTGGCCGCTCATATATTTGTAGTTGCCTTTGTACCGCATTATAACAGGAATGCAGTGATCGCCACTGCGGCTATTGGTGTTAGCGCTATGAGCCCCGGCAGCCTGTTGCTGCCCATTGCGGCATCAGAGCGGCATAGGTATAAAAAATCGTTGCGGATAGAATTGGCGAAAAGGGGTTTTTAATATTCTGGAGCCTTTATCAATTATGATGTATCTTTACACTCTGCTATACGTTTGATGAAACACTTCTAACCTTCATTGTTTTTTGCCTGCGTAGCATTATATTTTTGCCCCTTTCGTTTAACGGGCGTTGCATCTGAACACGAAAGAGGCCTTCTTTGCGTTTAATGGTATTAAATTAAATTATTATATGCGCTTCATAGCTTTAGTATTATTTCTCGCCGGTTTTTTTTCCGCCCAATCTCAGAAACTGAAATTCGGTGAGTGGGAAAACCTCACCAAATCGGGCAAACTCCCACCGGAGTGTAAACTGATGCACAGTAACAACAATCTTGATCTCGTCAAATACAAGGGCAAGTACTACATGGCATTTCGGACAGCACCTACACACTATGCCTCCAAAAAAGTAAAAATGTATGTGGTCAGTTCTTATGATCTTAACACATGGGAGTATGAGACTGAGATCGCTCTGGACCGCGATGTGCGCGAGCCCAAGTTTGCAGTTTACCACGATACATTGAACCTCTACTTTTTTACAGGAGGGCAGAGTATATTCAGTTTTGAGCCACATCAGTTGCTTATGTGCAGGTCTATAGGCTCGCACTACTGGAACCGTCCCATCTCAACCAATCTTGACGGTTTTGTGCCCTGGAGATTGCGCGAACGCAATGACACACTATATATGTCTGCATACGATGGCAGGAACCTCTACAATACGAAACACAAATCAGACCTTCGCCTTTTCTATGCTACCAGCAGTGCTACCAACTTTCAGCGGTTCTCGGTGGCCCCACAGATAGATGCAGACCATGCCGAGGAAGGTGAATTTATTTTTGACAAGAAGGGTGACCTCTTTGCGACAGTGAGACTGGAATCTTCAGGTGCCCTGATCTGCAAAGCCGACAATACAAACATAGGAAGCTGGAGCAAAGTCAAAACCAAAAATAAGTATGACAGCGCCTTGCTGTTTGACCATGATGATGACCTCTACCTGGTATCGCGCAGAAATAAAGACGGCGAGATGAACAGGTACTCTGACTCGGTGCTGACCAAAAGACAGCAGATACATAATATGGTCAGGTATTGGTTTACGAAGAAGGTGACCTCGATCTTTAAACTTAACAAAAAGGACCTGAGCCTTACGCTTGTGTCTGACCTGCCCAGCACAGGAGATAATGCATTTCCGGGTATCGTGAAAATAGACGACAATAACTATGTGCTCATGAACTACTCAAGCAATATCAAAGGGCGGAAGAAGATATGGTTCACGGGACAACTGGGCAGGACTTATATCTATATGTCGAAGATGACCTTCGAGCCGGACGCATTGGGGCTGAAGTAATGCTTGGTGGTCTTACTTCTGAAAACAAAAAAATATTTATTCGCCCTGAACTTCAATACCTCTCTTGAATTTTTGTTTCTTAATGATATTCCCCGTTGAATCATAGTAGGAGCGAATGCCATCTTCAAGCGGCTCAAAATAGGTTTCCACGCTGATCCATTCCTCAAGAGTTACTGCATTTATATTGGTCGTGTACGCTTTCAATGTACCAAGACTATTAATGAAATATTGACGAGCAATTAACACCCTATCCTTGTAGGTATCCATGTGGCCTTGCCCCATACAATCTTCTACATGAAATTTAAAAGTGATCGTATCATCGGAGCGATAATAGTCGCGGAACTTCCATTCAGGATTGGCATAAGCATAAATATTGACCCCAAGAATGGTTTGGTAGTGAAGGACTATTTTGCAGTTGTTGGAATCCTGTGCTGAACTGCTCAGACAAGCGAATATTAAAAGTATGGCAGTTAAATATCTCATGATACTTACTTCCTCACCACCGCCCCCAACTCACTTTCCAGTTTCTTCATCAGCTTAGTCATCACCTTATCAATATCCTGATCGGTCAAAGTTTTTTCGGGATCAAGGAAGGTGAAACTGACGGCGTAGGACTTTTTGCCTTGTTCGATTTTATCGCCTTTGTAGACATCGAAGAGCGATACTGCATGAAGCAGTTTCCTGCCTTCCATTTGTGCTATCTTTTCTATCTGCTCGAAGTTTAAAGCAGCATCAACTACAAGTGCGAGATCCCTGCGTACTGATGGGAACTTAGGCAATTGCTGAAATTGTATCTTATTAAACTGTGCACGCTCTATCAGGTAGTCCCAATCTATATCGGCGTAGAATACGTCTTGTTTAATGTCGAAAGCTTTCAGGATGCTTTTATCTATCTGGCCGAAGGTGACGAGTTCTTTTTCTTCTACAATAAGTTTAGAGGCAAATGTAAATGGCGTAGTTTCTATCACAGCATTGGTATGCTGATGAATGCCAAACCTGATAAGCAGGTTATCGACGAATGATTTAAGATGATAGAAATTATATTTAGCGCCTTTTTCGAGCCAATTATCTTCCGCATTTGCCCCTGTAAGGAAAAGCGACAGGTGTTGTTTTTGTATATAGCCCTTATTGCCTTTGTGGTAAGTTTTGCCTATTTCATAAAGACGGAGATCGGCGTTTTTGCGGTTCTGGTTATGGGCTATTACTTCCAGGCCTGAATAGATCATAGAGGTGCGCAGGCTGTCGAGTTCTGCGGTCTGGCTATTGAGCAGGAGTATCTGTTGTTTCTTTAGTTCTTCATCCTGTTCGAATGTAGATTGAGAAACGGAGTTTGTCGTGATCTCATGAAAGCCCGCGCCGGTAAGGAAATTGGCTGCTATGTTTTCCATCTTGGTGTTGTCTATCTTTGTTGAGAAAGACAAAGATGAGCGCAAGCCTTTTGGCATAGGAATGGTATTGTAGCCATAGATTCGGAGGATTTCTTCGAGTATATCTGCCTCGCGTTTTACATCTGCTTTGAAAGTAGGGACCAGCAGCGAGAGTTGATCTCCCTTGTCTTCTGTAATTGCAATTTCAAGTTTGCCGAGAATATTTTTTACAGTAGCAGCAGGTATTTCTGCACCTGCCAGGCGATTGATTCGTGCTAATGAAATATTGACAGGATAACCTTTTACTGGATTCGGGTATACATCTATTATATCAGAACTGATCTCTCCACCGCATATCTCACATATCAGCGAAGCAGCGCGTTTCAGGGCTTCTACGGTTATATTGATGTCGGTTGTTTTCTCAAAGTGCATAGCTGCATCGGTCCGTAAATTATGACGCGCGGCAGTTTTGCGAACGCTTATCGGATCGAAGTATGCCGACTCCAGAAATATATTTGTAGTAGTATCAGACACGCCGCTATCAAGGCCGCCGAATACTCCCGCTATGCACATGCCACCTTCGCTATCGCATATCATCAGGTCTTCTGCAGAGAGTTTTCTGTCCGTTCCATCCAGCGCTTTGAAGATAGTTCCTTCAGGTAATTTTTTTACTATCACCTTACTGCCTTTTATTTTATCCGCATCAAAAGCATGCAGTGGCTGGCCGTATTCATGTAGCACAAAATTGGTGATGTCGACCACATTATTTATAGAACGGATGCCAATCACCCTAAGCCTGTTTTTAAGCCAATCAGGAGATTCAGCTACTTTTACTTTAGATATGTTGATGCCGCTGTAGCGAGGGCAAAGAGAGCTTTCTTCCACACTCACTGTCGTCTGTCGTCTGTCGTCTGTCGTCTTGTTGACTGTTGACTGTTGACTGTTGACTGGATATTTTAACGGCAGGTCTATTTTATACACTGCACTCAGTGCTGCTGACAGGTCTCTTGCTACACCTATATGCGAAAATGCATCAGAACGGTTTGGGGTAAGGCCGATCTCGATGGTGAAGTCTTTTTCTACTTTAAAATATTCGGAAGCTGGCGTACCGATCTTTGTGTTTGCATCCAGTTCCATGATGCCTGCATGTGAAGTTCCGAGGCCTAGTTCATCGTCAGCGCATATCATGCCGAAAGATTCTACTCCGCGTATCTTTGCTTTTTTGATCTGTAGCTTATCTCCCGATGATGGATAAAGTGTGGTGCCTACAAG
>Ga0206853_1065_pt1 | contig 15450 bp, 12 predicted proteins | sample Alteio_BWOrgCont_52_FD_152859 | JGI IMG/M metagenome (GOLD analysis project Ga0206853, IMG submission 152859) | Enriched cells from forest soil in Barre Woods Harvard Forest LTER site, Petersham, Massachusetts, United States -... | ecosystem: Environmental > Terrestrial > Soil > Temperate forest >... | reverse complement strand
CTAGTGAAGTGTCCATTCTGTGCGCATCTGGATGATAAGGTGATTGACTCGCGTGAGGGCCGCGGGGGGGACACGATCCGGCGGCGGCGGGAGTGCCTCAAGTGTAGCCGGCGGTTTACGACGTACGAGCGCATCGACGAAATACCGTACATGGTGATCAAGAAAGATGGGCGGCGAGAGCGGTTTGAACGGCAGAAGATTTTGCAGGGATTGTTGAAGGCTTGCGAGAAGCGGCCGGTGGCTACACCGAAACTCGAAGCGATTGTGGATGAAATTGAAAGCGTGGTGCACGAAGCGACGGAGCGGGAACTCACTACCACGGAAATCGGCGAAATGATTATGCACCGCTTGAAGAAGCTGGATAAGGTGGCGTACGTGAGGTTCGCGTCGGTGTATATGGATTTTAAGGATGTGCAGGAATTTATGTCAGAGCTGAAGAATCTTTTGAAGGACCGGACGAAGAAGTGAGCGAGATCGAAGAGGGAGGGGCAAGCCCCTCCCCTACAGAGTCGTTGGGATTCAGCGGGGCCAGAAACGCGTAGGATTCAGCGGGGCCAGACACCGGCTGTGAACGTTCGAATCGTGGTGAAGCCGAGTTTTTCGTAGAGCTGGACGGCGCCGTAGTTTTCCGAAGTGACGGTCAGCGTTAATTCCTTAAATTTCATGCTGCGCAAGGTTTCGCCAGAGGTCTGCATCAACATGCGGCCGATGCCGTGGCCTTGATAGCCGGGGAGTACGCAGATTTGCGTGGTGTGGCCAACTCCAGGAGAGACTTCGCTGGTGAGGACGGCGGCGATGAGGTCGTCGCTGCCGGGCTGGCGAAGGACGAAGGAGGCTCCGGGCACGAAATGGCCACAGCCGGGAAGCAGGATGATGTTTTTCAAAAATTTGAGGGCGCCGGAGCGGCTGCGGTATTGATCGTTGATTTCGCCGTCGATGTGGTTGGCGTAGGCCAGATAAATCAGTTTGGCGCAGGGCTCGAAGAAGCGGTCGTTCCAGCGATCGAGGCGCATGCCTGCGGAGACACCAGGCTTGGCTTCGGGCAACTTTTGCAAATCCTGCAGCATAAATTGGCGCGAGTAGAGGCGAAAGCCTTGTTCGCTGAGTGGGACTTCGACAGGTCCGCTGAAGGGCATGAGCTGAGCTTCGATACGGGATAGCTGAGGGATAGCGCGCATGGAGTAGAGCATTTCATCCAGGAGCCGCTGGCCAATGGTGGCTTGCGAGAATTTGGCGGACACGTAGAGGCCGCCGATCAATCCTTTTTGTTCCTCCAGCACGTAGAAGGAGTAGCCCGCCGCGCTGCCATTTTCGAAGGCGACGCAGCCGGCCAGAGCGTGGGCTTCCATGAACCGCTTGATCAATTCCAGAGCGCTGCGGTAATCCCAATGGAGTTCGTCGCGCCAGTGCCGCGCTTCTTCCTCAAGGAGCGGCTCCAGTTGGCGGACCGTCGTCTGGCGCAAGTCGATAATATTCATGTGGAAGAGAGTTGCCGTGCGGCCCCTGCTCCGCAGGGTCTATGATAGCCGAATCCGCGCTTGCGCACCCAAAAGGGGCGTAGCGAGGATACAATTCCGACACAGCGGGCGCAGGGTTCAGGAAGGCGCGCTGAAAAGGTGTGCTAACATCGCGCGTGTCACGTTTTATTATTAAAGGATAGAGACCTGCGGCGGTGGCCGCATGTTTGCGCAGAATACGAATGTCGATCCTCTACGAACTCCGTTATCCAACCAAGTGGTATACGAAATTGTTCACGGCGGTGCTGGCGCTGGTTTTCTTCGCGGTGCTGGCTACCACGGCCATTGCGGGGTTCCTCGTTTACCGGATCGTTAAGCCGCAGCGGACCAGCAGTGAAATCGACATGGAGAGCTTTCCAGGCAAGCCGGACCTTGTGGATTTTACGGTTGCGGGATTGGGAACGCGTCACGGGTGGTTTTTCCCAGGGTTGCGCGGCGCGCCGACGATTATTTTGTGCCATGGCTACGGCTCGAGCCGCGGGGAACTGCTGACGCTGGTTTCGGCGTTGCAGGATCATCAGTACAACGTGTTTGTGTTTGATTTTGCGGCGCACGGTGGAAATGCCGGGATTACCACGTTTGGTTATCGCGAGACGGATGAAGTGCGTGCGGCCGCGGATACGGTGGCGGCGCGCAATGACGTCGATCCTGCGCGAATCGGGTTGTGGGGTTACAACCTGGGGGCGTATGCCGCCTTGCGCGAGGCGGAAAACGATCATCGCATTCGCGCTATCGTGCTGGATTCGGTTTACGACGAGCCGAAACAGATGGTGAAGATTGGTGTGCAGCGCACTGGGCTTGGCGGATTCCCGTTGATGGCGCGCTCGGCGCAATTTAGTTTTACATGGCTGAATTACAAGTACCGCGAGGATCCGCCGATTTCGAAGAAGCTGAATGCTCTGGCGGGCGTCCCGAAGCTGTTCATTGAGGCTTCGGATGATCCCGGGCTTGCGGATATTACGGGGCAGATGTTCATGAAGGCCCCTGAGCCGCGGGACCAGACGATTATTCCGCATGGAAACTATGTGTCGATGGATGACGCGGATAAGCGCGATTATGAGAATCGTGTGGTGAGTTTTTTCTTATTGAGGCTTCCCGCTACCGGCGGGCCCGTGCATTAGAACTGGGTCGCCTTTCGAACTCTCGCAAACCCAAACTGCGGGAAACGCGATGTAATGTGGGCACCAAGCTCCCAAGCGCACAAGATCCTGCGAGTTCTTGTAATCCGTGAAGATCAATGAATGGTTCTCAAGGCCGGGAGACCACTCCTGCGTCTCTCGATGCAGATAGAAATCAACCTGATACTTATAAGCACGGCGCAGTTTAAATATAGTTGCTGCTGCGGCTTCTTTCGGTGTGATGTGTTCGAGAGCAACAAGGACCATGGGGCGCGCAGAAACACCGTCGTCTAGTTCCCAAAGATCTCCGGTATCTAAGGTCAGAAAAGAAAGCATCGTGACGACCACGACAAACGTAGATGCGCGCGCGCGCCGAAGGAATGCTAGCGCTGCGGCTAGCACGCCACCAAAAATCGCCAGGGTAGCGAACTGCATGACAGCTGGCGATGGTCGCATGTCCGTCACGAAGGGGATGGACTGATTGACGCGATAAACCGTCGCACCTAGCAGCACGAGCGTGAGTCCACCAGCCGCGAATAGCCATTGCGCGGAGCCAGGCTTGCCGAAGCGACGCACGATTTCGCGGGCCGAAAGCAGGACTATGGCGGGAAGGGAAGGAAGAATATAGCCCGGAAGTTTGGACTTGGAGACGGTGAAAAACAAAATGGTGAAAACGGACCAGCAAACCAACAGCCCATCGAAATCGTCCAGATTGCGTTTCCGCCACATCTTCATGGCACCCGACACCGCGCCCCATAGGGAGAAAATTGACCAGGGAAGTAACGCTGCCAAAAGCACCGGTGCGTAGAACCAGAACGGCTGGATGTGCTGTAATTCGGGCGTGAGGAAGCGTTTGAAGTTGTGTTCGATAATGAAGATGCGGAAGAAATCGGGGTTGCGGCGGGCACAGAGTACATACCACGGGAGTGCAGTGGCACAGAACGAGACGAGAGCAACGGGATGCAAGAGGCGGAGGGCGTCGCGCCAGTGTTTTGTGAAGAGCGCCCAGAAAAAGACGGCGCCGCCGCTGAGGATGATTGCCGCGGGGCCTTTCGCGAGGACGGCGAGGCCGAGGAAGAAGCCGAAGAGAAGGAGTGCGAGCCACGGCGTTCTGGGGAGTATGGGGGAATTTTCGTTGCGGGTGAGGCCGAGGACGACGGCGGCGCAAACCATCGCGATGGTCAGCATGCCGCTGAAGGGCATGTCAGTGGCGGCTGCGTGGGAGAAGCCGATCATGCCGACTGAGGTGGGAAGGAGAAGCAGCAGCCAACGTGCGGTTTCCGCGCCGTAAAGCCGCCACGCCAGCCACGCCAGGGCGAGTGTCGCGAGCAACGCGGAAATCGCGCTGGGTAACCGCGCCGAGGCTTCGCTCACGCCAAGAAACTTAAAGCTAAGGGCAGCGCCCCAATAGAAGAGCGGCGGCTTCTCGAACCACTGCTTTCCGTAGAGGCGCGGCGTAATCCAATCGCCGGTTTCCGCCATGTCGCGGGCAATCCAGGCATAACGCGGCTCGTCAGGCCCGACGAAACCGATCGCGCCGAGATGGCTGAAATAACAAACGTAAAGTGTTGCGAAAATGAGAAGGGCCCAGCCAATGCGGGCGGCGGAACTGGCGCTGCGATTCTCAGCGATGGCAGTAGGCGATTCGCTCACGGAAGGGAAAGTCTAGCATTGAAAGTCTATCTTCGAAGCGGCGACATCTTGCATACTGTCGCGCGTCGGCCTTGCTACGACCGCAACGAAACCGCATGAAGGAATGGCTCGAATTCGCCGCCGTCTGGCTCATCTTGAAAATGATTGGTGGGCTGCCTCGTGGCGCCGCGCGGGGCCTTGCGGCGTTCGTCACGAAATTGCTTTTTTCCCTGCAGCCGCGGTTGAAGAAGACCGCGGAGTTCAATCTTCGGCTCGCCTTTCCGGATTGGACGGACGCTCAGCGAACCGAAGTGACACGCAAGATGGTCCGGAATCTTGGCTGGATGGCCGCGGGATTTGCGCGATTCCCGCGTCTCACGAAAAAAAATATCGAGGAGCTGGTGATTCTTGACGGCCACGAAAATTTTCTGGAAGGGCAGCGGCGCGGCAAGGGGGTTCTTTATTTGACAGGCCACATTGGTGCCTGGGAACTCTCTTCGTTTGCCCACGCGCTTTATGGTTACCCGCTGCACTATATGGCGCGGCCATTGGATAACAAGCGCCTGGATGCGCTTGTAAATGAATACCGCTGCGCTTCCGGCAATCGGCCTGTCTTCAAGAACGAATCCGCGCGGGTGATGCTGAAAATCCTGAAGGAGTCCGGGACCGTTGGCATTCTAGCGGATCAAAACACGATGCCGGAAGAGGGCGTGTTCGTCGATTTCTTCGGCAAATTCGCGTGCACGACAACTGGAATTGCACGCGTGGCCCTGCACACAGGCGCGGCCGTGGTGCCGGGATATGCCTATTGGGACGAGACGATCCAAAAATACCGGCTCCGTTTCGAGCCTGCTCTGGAATTGGTTCGCACTGGCGATTCCGAGCGCGATGTCTTCGAAAATACACAGCGGTTTTCCAAAACGCTCGAAGAGATTATTCGCAAGCATCCGGATCAGTGGGTTTGGGTCCACAAGAGGTGGAAGACACGGCCCAAAGACGAGCCTGCGCTGTATGATTTTTGAGAGAGGTCTTCGATGATGCAAACGGCAAGTGCGATAGCGGCAGCGGTTGGCGCAAAACTCGAAGGGGATGGCAGTATCGAACTTCGCGGGGTTGCAGCGCCGGAGCGCGCGGGACCGCACGATCTCATCTACCTGGAGAAAGCCAAACATGCGGATCGGGCCGCGGCATCATCCGCCCTCTGCATGATTGCGCCGGAGAATATCGCGTTGCCGGGAAAGACCGTCCTACGAAGTTCGCATCCAAAAGTTGCGTTTGCGAAAGCCGCTGCCTTGATCCTAGAAAGAGTGCCCATAGCTATAGGAATTCATCCGACGGCGATCATCGCGCCCTTGGCGAAAATCAGCTCAAGCGCGGGCATCGGCCCGTTTGCGGTGATCGGCGAAGACGCGCACATCGGAGAAGGCACACAAATCGGGGCGCACAGCGTGATTGGAGCGGGATCATGGATTGGAGAGCACTGCCGCATTCACCCGCGCGTGACTCTCTATGCGGGCGTTCGCATCGGCCACCGCGTGGAAATTCATTCCGGCGCGGTCATCGGCGCGGACGGCTTCGGCTACGCGCAGGGAGAAGGCCGCTACTGGAAATTTCCGCAAGCTGGCATCGTGGAGATTGCGGACGATGTGGAAATCGGCGCGAACACCACCATCGATCGCGGTTCGCTGGACGACACGCGTATCGCCGAAGGCGTGAAGCTGGACAATCTCGTACATATCGGCCACAACTGCCAGATCGGAGCACATACTGTCATGGCGGCGCAAGTCGGCCTTTCCGGTTCCTGCGAATTCGGCAAGCATGTGGTTGTCGGCGGCCAGGCTGGTTTCGGAGAACAGTGTTATCTGGAGGATGGCGCGATCATTGGCGGGCAATCCGGAGTTCTCGGAGGCAAAACGGTTCGCAGCGGACAAACGGTTTGGGGGACGCCGGCGCGTTCGCTCGAAAAATTCAAAGAACAGTTCGCCTGGCAAGCGCGTTTACCGGAACTCGCCGCGCGCGTCAAAGAGTTAGAAGCGAAGTTGGAAGGCAAATTAGAAGGGAAGTGACGTAACGTGAGCGCGTCGCAGCGATGGCGAGTGATTGTGGTTGGCGGCCACACCCGCAGCATTGGCAAGACGCAACTCGTGTGCGACATCATCAGCGCCTTTCCGAAAGCCAACTGGATCGCGGGAAAAATCACGCAGTACGGTCACGGCGTCTGCGCACAGAACGGTAATGATTGCGATTGCGCTCCCGACGAACACATTTGCGCGATCGAATGGGAAACGCTTCCACAGTCAGGCACAGACAGCGCGCGGTTTTTGGCGGCGGGCGCAGAGCGCTCGTTTTGGCTGAGGACGAAGCAGGGATTCCTTGCAGAGGGTTTGCCTCTGATGCGAGAGGCTCTCAGTCGGACACTTTCGCCAACCGATCAAGATTCTCCTCCGCTCATCGTCGAAAGCAATTCGCTGCTGCAATTTCTGAAACCCAGTCTCTATTTTGCGGTCATCGATCCTGCACGCGAAGATTTCAAGGATTCCGCTCGCGTCGCCCTCGACCGCGCCGATGCCCTCGTTCTTCGCGGCTCCATGGATGCTCCTGACGCCACGCCGTCCTGGTTGAAGCTCCCGGCCAATTTGCTGCGCACAAAGCCTTCGGTTTCGCAAAAAGAAGGGGAGTCTCTGCCCGAGCCGCTCCACGTTCTTGTGGAGCGTGCGTTGCAGTCGCCGCCAAGTATCACCCTCTGACAACGATTTTGTAACTAGCCCGCATCTTAGACGTTGACCCATTTGCGGAAGACGGCGATAATTCAGTGGTACTGGTGTTACTCGGTTGAAAAAGAGACCGGCGCTCGTGCCGAGGCTCACCGGGAAGTCACTAGGAACACAGCAGTTAGGCCGGTTTTGGCGGTTAGCAGATAATTTGAATCGGCCCGCGGCGAAGTTTAGTCTAACCTCGGGGGACGCATTTTGGCGACAGGAACACGCATAGGACTGGATAGGCCGGGACTCGAAATACCACCGTTCTGGCACGAGAAAGATCTCTCCACGTCGCTGGAACAAGCCATCGAGAACGGCGCGAATCATCTGGTGTCTTTACAAGCCGAAGAAGGCTTTTGGCTGGGGGAACTTGAAGCCGATACGACTCTCGAATCCGATTACATCTATTACTTGTACGTCCTCGGCAAGGCCGATCCGGAGCGCATCGCCAAGCTCGCCAATTATGTTCGTCGGCGCCAACTGCCTGACGGCGGCTGGAACATTTTCCCGGGTGGACCTTCCGACCTCAACGCCACTTGCAAAGCGTATTTCGCGCTGAAACTCGTCGGCGATGATATGGAAGCGCCGCACATGAAGCAGGCGCGCGAAACCGTTCACCGTCTCGGCGGTCTGGAATACACAAATTCTTACGTGCGTTTTTATCTGGCGCTGATCGGTGCAGTCGGATGGAATCTTGTTCCGTCGATTCCTCCGGAATTGATGCTTTTGCCGGCCTGGTTTCATCTCAGCATTTACGAGATGTCGTCCTGGACGCGCGGCATTGTCATACCCATGGCGATTCTTTCTGCGCTGCGGCCTGACTGGCGCTTGCCGGAACGGGCGCGCGTGGACGAGTTGTTCAAAGATATCTCCCACAAAGCCGCCGCGTTTGACTGGAGCAAGCAACTCATTTCGTGGCGCAACGTCTTCCTGGCGATCGATCGCGCATTGAAACTCTACGAAAAACTTCCCTGGAAGCCGCTTCGGCGTCGCGCGCTGCATGAGGCGAAAGCATGGATGCTTGCGCACATGGAGCGCAGCGAAGGACTTGCTGCCATCTATCCCGCGATGATGAACTCGATTTTTGCGTTGATGGCGCTTGGACATTCACCAGACGATCCGCTTACCGCGCGCGAGATTCGCGAATTTTCGCGCTTCGAGATTGAAGAAGGCGACACGATTCGGATGCAGCCTTGCGTCTCGCCCGTATGGGATACATGCATCGCCATGGTCTCTTTGGAAGAGGCCGGCCTGCCCGCGGATCATCCTTCACTCGTGAAAGCCGCCGACTGGATGCTCTCCAAGCAGGTGCTTGGTCCCGGCGACTGGCAGTTCAAGAACAAAGACGCTGAGCCAGGAGGCTGGGCGTTTGAGTTTCGCAACGACTTCTTCCCGGACGTGGATGACACCGCGTTCGTGCTGATGGCGCTTCAAAGAGTGAAGCATCCCGACCCAGAACGCATGGAGACCGCGATTCGGCTTGGCCTGCAGTGGCTGCTGAGCATGCAGAATAAAGATGGCGGGTGGGGCGCGTTCGATCGCGATAACGACCGCAAACTTTTGTGCAACATCCCGTTCGCCGACCACAACGCCATGATCGATCCGTCCACGGCGGATGTGACGGCGCGAGTCGTCGAATGCCTCGGACGTTTCGGCTGGCCGGCGGAGCATCCAGCTATCCAGCGCGCCGTGAAATTCTTGCTGAAGGATCAATGCGAAGATGGTTCGTGGTTCGGGCGCTGGGGCGTGAATTACGTTTATGGCACGAGCGGAGTACTGCGCGCGCTGGAAACGGTTTCGCTCACGGCGAAGGAATTTTGCCAGCGCGCGGTAGGCTGGCTGCGCGCAGTACAAAAAGAAGACGGCAGCTTCGGCGAATCTCTCTGGAGCTATACCGATCCCTCCACAAAGGGGCAGGGAAATAGCACCGCGTCACAAACCGCTTGGGGCTTGATTGGACTGCTCGCCGGGGCCGAGCCCAGCGATCCTTCGATTCAGAAATCGGTGGCTTATCTTGTCCAGCAGCAGAATTCGGATGGCTCCTGGAGCGAAGCCGAGTTTACTGGCACAGGATTCCCAGGCGTTTTTTACTTGAAGTATCACTTGTACCGCAATTCTTTCCCGCTTTATGCGCTCGCGCGTTTCCGTACCGAGGTGCAAGGTCCTCACGAATATTGCGCCATGAAATTCCAGCCAGCCGAATTCCGGTTGCGGAGCGGGTTCTAGAGCCCGCGATGACGTTTACACTGCGGCTTACCGCGGACCTCACTCTCGCTCTGGCCGCGCGCACACTAGGGAATAAAAACGTTGATTCGCTGATTTTGCAACTTTCGCCGGACACTGACTTCCAGATTGGCTCTGATTCCTCCTCGGGGAACGCGCGCCCGGGCGGCAATGGTCCTTCGCAATCCGGTGCTCTCGTTCCGCGTTACCGGTCGCCCATACTTTGGATTGCCGGTCCCGAGCCTCTGGATTATCCAGAAGTCGCGCGCTTCACCAACGCGCTCGCCGCTTCCGATCGTCATGTGTTTCTCCAGACTTCCGGCGCCGCACTGAAACGGCGCTTGCACGAGTTTCAGCCGTCTTCGCGTTTTTACTTCACGATTCGCTTTGATGGAACACAGCCTCAAGGTGAACAGCGGAATGGCGCGGATGGAGCCTATCGCGTCGGCCTCGAAGCCATTCGTATGGCGAGGCTGGCGGGCTTTTTCACTTGCGCGCATCTTGTCGCGGCAACCGGCGTTGCAGCAGGCGATCTGGAGGCTCTCCACGCAGAGATCAGCAAACTCGACGCGGACGGATTCCTGATCACCAGCGCGGCCCGTGAGCCCGGCCTCGAGAAGAGCGTCAAAAAACTACGGCGTCGTTTGCTAAGCAGACGCTGGGCGCTGCTTTCGGATTTGGTCGAATCCGCGGCGCGGCCGTCGGCCTCACCAGGTTCACGGCAGATCGATCGCCAGCCTGTTTCAGAATCGCAGCCGGGCGGTTTTGAGGAAGGCACCGAAGCCGGATGACCACTTTGGTTACAGGAGCGTCGGGCTTTCTGGGCAGCCACGTGGCTCGGCAACTCGTGGCTCGTGGCGAAGATGTGCGCGTTTTGATGCGCTCCTCCAGCACCAACCGGGCTGTTGCCGACCTCTCTCTGGAATACGTGACGGGTGATCTGCGCGACCCGGCGTCTCTCGATCGTGCCCTGGCTGGCGTGCAATACGTTTTTCACGTCGCTGCTGACTACCGGCTCTGGGCGAGGAAATCCAGCGAGATTTACGACTCCAACGTCGGGGGCACGAAGAATCTTCTCGATGCCGCGAAACGCGCGAAGGTCGAAAAATTTATTTATACCAGCACGGTGGCGACAATCGCCGTGGATCGCCCAGAACTGCCCACGGAAGCCACTGACGCGAGGCTCGAAGAAATGGTCGGGCACTACAAGCGCTCGAAGTGGATGGCCGAGCGCGAAGCGCTGAACGCCGCGCGCGAGGGGCTGCCCGTTGTAATTGCTATGCCGACGACTCCCGTCGGTCCAGGCGACTGGAAGCCCACTCCAACTGGAAAAATCGTGCTCGATTTTCTCAATGGGAAGATGCCCGGATACGTGGAGACCGGTCTGAATTTTGTAGGCGCGGAAGAGTGTGCAGAAGGCCATCTGCTGGTTGCGGAAAAAGGCAAAGTCGGCGAGCGCTATCTTCTGGGCGCGGAGAACTTGACGCTGAAACAGATGCTGGACGCTCTGGCCAAAATAACCGGGCTGCCTGCTCCCAGCCTTAAAATTCCTCATGGCTTGGCGTTAGGTGTAGCCTACATGAACACGATATTTTCGCGGCTGGTCGGGAAGGAGCCGCAAATCCCCGTCGAGGGTGTGAAGATCGCGCAGCACATGATGTTCGTGGATTGCGGCCGAGCACGGCGCGAATTAGGATTTAAGCCTGGTTCGGTGGCGGCAGCTCTGGAACGCGCGGTACGCTGGTACGAAGCAAATGGTTACGTAAAGCCCCGCCGCGCCAGGAAAATGCTTCGCGCCGCCGCGTAGTTCGGCGCAACTGGGGACTTGCCGGCTGGTTATGCGGCATATGCAAGATGTAGTCTTGTTCCGACGTCCGGCATCATAGACATACGGAAATATGCGCATCCTCGTCACCTTCGCCATCAAAGCCGAGTTCTCCCCATGGTCCTCTCGCCATCCCTTCGTCCCCTACGAGTTTGAGAATTGGGAGACGCGCCGCAAATTCGACCTCTTCAAAGCCAACATCGGCCCCGACGAAGTAACCGTGCTGCTGACAGAAATCGGTGGGGAAAATGCCGCTAAAGCGATGTTGTCCATTCCGCTTGAGGTCCACGATGTTTGTATTTCGTCGGGACTCGCAGGTTCCCTCGACCCCGCGTTGAAGCCCGGTGACGTAGTTGCCGCGCAGAGCGCGGAAACCGTGGATCAGACTTCCAAGGCCGCCAGTGACCCAATTCTTGTTGAACTTGCCGGCGCATCGGGCGCAAAACCAGTAAATGTCTTTCTGACTTCCAAGAAAATTATTGCCACCGCCGAAGAGAAAGAATCGCTCAGCCAAAAGGGAAGGGTCGTCGAGATGGAAACAACTCACATCCTCGCCGCCGCAACACAAAAGCATGTTCCCTGCGTGGCTGTTCGCGCTATCAGCGACGCTTCCGACGAAGATTTGCCCGTGGATTTTGCGCGCATCCTCGATTCTCACGGTCATCTGAAGATGGGTGGGCTGATCAAGGAAGTCGGCCTCAGCCCGTATCGCATCCCGTTGCTGGTACAGTTCGGCCGTCAGAGCCGCAATGCCGCCAAGTCCTTAGCCGACTTTCTGGACCGCTACATTCCTGCCATCTCGCAAAACTGGTCCAGAGTGGCTCATCCAAAAGTGGAAGAGGTCTCCGCTACATGAGCAGCGCCGGAACAACAGCAGAAACCTTGCACTCGCTTGGACCAATCCCGAAGACCATGCGCGCCGGCGTCTTCCGGGACAAAGGTGTCGTCAGCGTCGAAGAAGTTCCCGTTCCGGAAGTTGGCGACGGTGAAGTGCTCATCAAGGTCGCCGCTTGCGGTATCTGTGGCACCGACATCAAGAAAATTTTCCACCGTTATGTTGAACCACCGCAAATCCTGGGCCACGAGCTTGCGGGCACCGTGGTCGCGGTTGGACGTGGTGTATCCAAGTGGATCCCCGGCGATCGCGTCATGAGTTTTCACCACACGCCATGCGGCAGATGCTTCTATTGTGAGAAGCGCCTCTTTTCCCAATGCCAGCAATATAAGACGACCGGACTGACCGCTGGGTTCACCCCCAATGGCGGCGGCTTCGCGCAATACGTCAAAGCGATGCCTTGGGTAGCCGAACGCGGCATTGTCGCCCTCCCCGACGACGTCACATTTGAAGAAGCCACCTTTATCGAGCCCATTAATACCATTGTGAAAGCCGTACAAAAAGCCCGCATCACGGCAGGGGAGACGGTTCTCATCCTGGGCTGCGGCCCCATTGGCCTGCAACTTCTCATGGTCAGCAACCTCGAAGGCCCGAAGTTGTATACCAGTGATCCAATATCCCAGCGTAGACAAAAGAGCCTTACTCTCGGCGCACTGGAGTCCTTTGACCCAACCAGTGGTAAGCTGATAGAAGAGATTCGGGCTCGGACCGACGGGAGGGGGGCGGACGCTGTGTTGGTTGCGGTCGCGCATCCGTCGGTAGTGACGGATGCTTTGGCGGCGGCCAGACCTGGCGGGCGAGTTTTGCTTTTCGCGGCCAACGATCCCGTCACCAAGATTGAGTTTCCTGCTGCAGCCGTGGGCATCGACGAAAAGGAAATCCTGGGCAGCTACAGCGCCGCTGTGGACATCCAAGAATCAGCAGCGGAGCTGTTGCTGGGAAAGAAACTGCCGGTGATGCAGATTGTCACACACCGTTATCCCCTGGATAGAATCCAGGAAGGCTTGGACCTTGCGGCCCGGCCAACGGCCGAATCGCTTAAGATTCTGATCACGCACGCATGAAAACAAGCACACCAAAGACGCAGGAAGTAGGGGAAGAGGTGAAGTTCGCCGCCGCACCGCGAGTCGCAGTGCCATCGAAAATGACGGCAGCGGTCTTGTACGGCAGCGAAGATCTCCGCATCGAGATGATCGACGTTCCGCATCTCGCGGCTGACGAGGTACTTCTCCGCGTTCGTCTCGCCCTCACCGATGGCACCGACCTGAAAGTTTGGAAGCGCGGCTACCACGCCAAGATGATTCAGCCGCCGGCCGTTTTCGGACACGAAGTCGTGGGAGACATCGCCGCAGTAGGGAAGCGCGTGGATCCTCGTTGGCGCGTTGGAATGCGAGTGGTGGCTGCGAACTCCGCGCCGTGCCTGCGTTGCTATCACTGCCGCCGTGGCCAGGAAAATCTCTGCGAAGACCTGCTTTTCAACAATGGCGCGTACGCCGAATACATGCGCATTCCCGGCCGCATCGCCATGGAAAACATGCTCGAAGTGCCGCACTCTGTTGACGACGGCAGCGCCGCACTCGTCGAGCCGCTCGCCTGCGTGCTCCGCGGCATCCACGAAATGGAAGTCCGCAATGGCGACACTGCAGCCGTGATTGGCTGCGGTCCCATTGGCCTGACGTTTGTCCGCATGCTCTCGCGCCGCGGCGTGCGTGTTATTGCGCTGGCACGTCGCTCCGCGCCGCTGGATGTAGCGCGCAGGCTGGGTGCGGTTGCCACGATCAATGTTGCGGAGAGAACGGACGTTGTCGCCGCAGTGAAGACTTTGACCGAAGACCAACGCGGTCCGGATTCCGTCGTCGAGGCCGCCGGCAATCCCGCGACCTGGCAACAGGCTCTCGCCATGGTTCGCCGCGGTGGCGTCGTCAATTTTTTCAGCGGCCTGCCATCAGGCACAAACGTTTCGATCGATCCCGCTGCCATTCACTATTCCGAGATTAAGTTGATTTCGCCCTTTCATCACACACCACGTTTTATCCGCGAAGCGCTCGAAGCCATCCGCCGGGGCGATATCGTCGGTCAAGACTTCGTGACGGAAGAAATTCGATTGACCGATCTGCCGCAGGCTTTCGAGCGGATGAAGAGCCGCAGCGGCGAAATCAAGCTGGCCGTTCGTCCTTGATTGCCTTGAACTTAACAGCACCCCAGATTGTCATTCCGAGCGAAGCGAGGAATCTGCTTTCTTATGCTGCGTCCCGGTGAACTCGAAATTGCCGAGCACGCCCCCGCGGACAACTGCTCCGTCGCCGAGGCGCAGCAATACACGCGCTGGCTCGCAACCCATCACTACGAAAATTTCAAAGTAGTTTCCTGGCTCCTCCCCAAGGATTTGCACCAGCATTTTTACAATGTCTACGCCTATTGCCGCTGGGCCGACGACCTCGGCGATGAAGTGCCAGAAAAAGAGCGCGCCCTCGAACTGCTGGATTGGTGGGAGCGCGAACTCGACGACTGCTACAACGGCCGCCCCTCCCATCCCGTCTTCGTTGCACTCCGCGAAACGGTCCTCGCGAAAAATATTCCGAAGCCGCCCTTTGCTGATCTTCTTCGAGCGTTTCGCCAAGATCAAAACGTCAAACGCTATGCGACCTGGGAATCGATGATTGGCTACTGCATCTATTCCGCAAATCCTGTCGGCCGTCTGGTCCTTTATCTTTGCGGCTACCGCGACGAAGAGCGCCAGGCCATGTCCGACGCCACCTGCACTGCGCTCCAGTTGGCCAATTTCTGGCAAGACGTCAGCCGCGACCTCGAGAAGGGACGCATTTATATCCCGCTCGACGTCGCTGCGGCCCACGCCCTGACCGAGGCCGACATTGTCGAACGCCGCTTCGACGATCGTTACGTCAACCTGATGAAAGATCTTATCGCTCGCACGCGTGTTCTCTTCGCCAAAGGTGCCCCGCTTGCGAAAATGGTCAGCGGCCGCCTTAGCGTCGACCTCGAAATGTTCAGCCGCGGCGGCATCGCCGTCCTCGACGCCATTGAAGCCATGGGCTACGACACCCTCCACCACCGCCCATCGATCAGCAAAGCAAAACAAGTGGGACTTCTGGGACGTTCTCTCTTAACGCATCTGGTCGCGAAGCCCGTGCGACCCGAATCCGAGGCAGGCGGCTTGACCATTGTAGGGGCGCAGCATGCTGCGCCCCACTCGCCCCAATCGACCATCTCCGTCTCTCGCTCCTATGACGAATGCCACCGCATCGCCCGCGCCGCCCACAGCAATTTCTACTACGCCTTCTTCCTCCTGCCGAAACCCAGACGCGACGCTCTCGCCGCGCTCTACGCCTTCATGCGCCTTGTCGACGATGTCGCCGACGAAGGCGACGACCTTGCTGCGAAGCAGCGCGTACTGGCGGATTGGCGAGCCGCCTTGGACGACGCCGTTACCGGAGAACGCAAAGTTGTAGACGGCTCCGCC
>Ga0206853_1064_pt1 | contig 15531 bp, 15 predicted proteins | sample Alteio_BWOrgCont_52_FD_152859 | JGI IMG/M metagenome (GOLD analysis project Ga0206853, IMG submission 152859) | Enriched cells from forest soil in Barre Woods Harvard Forest LTER site, Petersham, Massachusetts, United States -... | ecosystem: Environmental > Terrestrial > Soil > Temperate forest >... | reverse complement strand
TCGCCGTATATCCTCTGCCAACCATCAATAATGTTGCCACTTGGTTTAAATAGTATTTTGTCCACTTGTAATGCGGGGCAAGGGTTGTTGTTATTGAAATCAGTTGCCAAAGGATCGGAAACATCGCGAACCCAAGCAGAGACGGCGTATCGCTGACCTTTGATTGGGTGGAACATACTTGTACAATTCGTATCGGATAATGAATGGATTGTGTCGGGAGGAGCGTATATAATATGTAAAGAATCGCGGATTATATGGTTAGGACCGTTTAATGTTATTCCGCTTCGACTTATGCCATGACTAGCGTCTGCTGTGTCATTGGTATTCGATACACCTCTACCATTGTCATTGGCCGTGTATGATTGAAGAGCATCAACGGAATTATTCGCATATGAGCCATGAATGTTTACGTCGTATATCCTTTCAACGGGGTCATACTCTGCAGGCACTGAAACAGCAGAAATAATTATTGTCCCGTTTTTATTCAACAGCCCTGAATATTTACCCGTGTGTGATTCTGTTGAATCTGGGGTAAATAAACTATCTAAGGGTGGAAGATTCTGTACACAATTCATAGACATGCAATCAGCCTGAGCTAAATAATTCCAATCTTCAAATCCGGTGTATAATAATTCATTCGTCATTGCATTCCCTGCCTCTGCTACGACTAACGTATTGTTATAACCTGTCATCAAAGAGTTGTGTCTGTCAAGGACATCTCTGCTTTCAATTGTCATACCATTGATGTCTTTTTTCGTGACCGTTTCAACCCATTGCCAACCAGCTGGCGATAGCTGCCATTGCTTATTTGGGCATATCCAGAAATTATTATAATTAGTGAAATAACCATCCTCTCTGATATTCGTTGTTGGAAAAGTTGTATTCCCACTTCCTCTGGCCCTATCCGTAAGAAATGACCAAGTTGTTGATGGATACCAAGTTCCCAGTGCACCCGTTGCATATGGGTTGTTAATATGAATAAACTTATTCACATTAACAAATAAGTGAGTTGAATCACAACTGCAATACGTTACGCAAGTGTCATTAAATTCCTGCATGCGTGCGTTTATTATGTGCGAATTTGTATCCAGAGTTAATGTATCCAAAGGCAATTGCATGCTTCGAATTGGATTGAAGTTTGAAACAACCGAACCGGCTTTCTGCATTAAGACATTCCTTCTTCCTGGCCGAAGAACTGTGTAAGGATTATTTATAACAACAGGTATTCCGAGTATGACAGGCTCCAGTTGAATCTGGCATGCTGTTGCATCAGACTTGTTTGTTATCCAGTATGTATTCACCGAATTTAAAGGTCCAATTATTTGATCTCCAATACTCAACGCATCAAAGACAGCAGGTTGTACTTGAAAATAATTTTTTCCCAGAGGAATTGTGGGATTGCAGCAATTAAATATTAAGTCAGAAGAAATATATCCTTGCGACATACCCGGATACATCCAATATGCAGGATATTGCAGTTTGAACAAAGTATCATTGAATTCATTTGTCGTTTTGCTTAACACTACATCTCCGGTTTTATCATCAAATAGTAAATTCTCGGTGTTGACTGAAGCTCCATTTTCCGTAACTGTTTTCTTTGTAAGTATCCCTTTTTTGTAAATGATTTTATTAAAAGCCACAGTATTAAGCCTGTTTGAATCTGTTGCTAAATTTGGCAATGGCACAACGAGAAACAATGGAAATATTCCGGCAAGTGCCACGTCAAAATTAACAGTTAGACCGGTAACAGTAGTCGAATGTTGGGTATTGCGAGAGTCGCATATTGCCGAAGTACTCACACCAAGCCTGTCTGAGGCATAGATGCTGTCCTTGTGATTGATGAGGTTGAGTGTGCCCCCCAACGAATATTCGAATTGCTCCCCTGATACCAACGAGCCTTGACTATTGTAATTGTAATTCGCTTTCGGTTTTCCGTGCATGTCATTCAATGTAATTTCAAAACCTTGCGAGATTGTTACGTAGTCATAAGTTTGAACGACCCCTAGCAATGACATACCAAGGGCAGCCCAAAAATTTGTTTGCTGTTCATGGTTATCACCTAAATCGGTTATATCCGTCGTAACCGGATAATCTTTTGCTGTATAGCAATCATTTTCCTGATAACCGGTTCCGGGGACACTGGTGTCCGTCTTATTTGACGTAACCTTCACTTTTAGAATAGATAAGGTTTGATGCAGGATATAAAGATTCGTTAAACGGCGTTTCGACGTACAGCCTGTTGTCGGGAGCCATCATAAATTGTTGAGTCATAAATTTCGGACAACGCAAAGGGTTTTCATCCTCACCCGTCTGCGGTTCATATTCCATGACCCCTGTGCTGACCGTATCCGTAAGTCCGGTAACAGGATCAGTCAAGGTATCTGTATAATCATAATCGGTGGTATAGGTCTTGTTCGCGGATTCCGCGTTCGTCTCAGTGCTCCAGTTATCATCCGTAATAATTCGTTTTACTCTCGATCCGCCGATGATTTTATTTTGTGTTGGACAATAAAATCTGAAAAACGATTTGTCAAGTTCAAGAGAACTCGCAAAATTATTGCCAATTGCATATCCATTAAAACCATTCGTAGAGAAAAATGCAGTGATTTGATTGTTCGCTGCTGAAATTGCGGTGGATATGCCGTATAGAAACTCCATTAAATTTGTATCACTCTCAGATTGATTTCCAAAACACAAATTAGGTCTGTTCATTCGCATAAATTGCCATGCACTTTTAGAGATGGGATTAGCTAAGGCTCCATTACAATTACCGCTATAATCACTATCATTTTGGCATACGGGTTTAAGATGAATATAAAAATCGGTTATTGTGTTTTTTTGAACATTATTATAGATAGGGCCGAGACCGTCTATCACACAATATCCGCTTATCCATTCCGGATATCCGGGGGTCAGAGACACTAAGGCTTTATAATAAAAATATTTGTTGAGATCGTTATTAAAAAACTTGTTTAGCAATAATAAGGAATCATTTGTCAGCAATCCAGTAGATGGAATTGGTTCCTTCAAATTAAAATTGACATAATCATTAATACTGTAAGGATTATTATAAATCGTATTTTTACCTATACTGTTGATAGACTGTCCAATTCCTTCCATCGGGAACATTTGCATACATCGTTGATCTTGAGTATAAGCGTAATGATGTGGCTCATACTCTACTCGGATAGTCCCGCCGCTCGGTAATGTAATTTTCGTTAAACTCCAAGCGTATGCCGTATCGGTCATTCCAGATTCATCCTGTAAAGGATAGGGGAAATCATTATTTGAAAGAGAAGAATGGGCTGGAAGTGGAGGAATGGGGTTATTTGGGTAGTTTGGATTGGTTGAAATATCTTCAATGTATTTCGCTAAATCAATATCTGACGTTCCGCTATTTGGCTGTACGTTTCCAAACCTGTTTACGTTTCGCGAATTATACGGAGGATTAACCTTTATGTTTGAAGGCAAGTCGTCGCCATAGCTGAACATGTAGGGTGAAAGCAATTCCTTGTAACTTGAGCCGGATGAGAACGATACTTTTTTAAGTGTTAGCTTACCGCTGTCATTAGCAGAATTATTAATTCCTGGGCATAATTCATAATCAAAATCAAAATGAATGACGCGGATCGGTTCTGCATTCACGCCATTGTTTATACGGTCATTGATTGAATAAACCTTGATGCTGTCTAATTGATAAAGTTTCTGCCACGGGTCCTTACCTCCCTCTTCGCCGAGCACACCTAATCCGTCTTGTCTTCCACTCGTATCATAATAAAATTCGGCTACTTCAGTTTTGCTCTCGATGGAATGGACGTACCACAGTTCCTTTATACCATAAACGTAGCTGCCTTTATTATCAAGATTATCGCTTAATAATGCTTTGTTGAATGTAGCAGAATCGAAGCCATATGGCGTTCTCCATTTATGCAATCCGGCATACGTATAATTGAATTTTACGTAATTGCCCGCGTCATTTATGGAAGGTCCGTTGTTATCAACATCAACATAATCAGAACTTAACACTGCCGTAAGCAGATGGCTGGTAACGTATGGAGGCAATTGTGTGCTTTCATAAAAGCCGTCTCTGCCATATGTTTGCATTGTAATCGTATCAGGATTGTAGTTCACCAAACCATTGCTGCCTGGTGTTGACGATGTGTCCAGTGTGAATGATACCTCTTTCTGTGTTATACTATAAGTCGGCAATCCAAATACAAATCTCATTCCGTCAGTATTGGTTGCAGTTATTTCGGAAATATGATGCGCCTTACGGGTAGTGCCAGTTCTGTTTATCGGTGTGTCAATAGCACAGCCAAAGTTATTCACAGGATAATTAAATATTGAATCCTCTAAGCCGTATACTGACGCTTGATCAGCCCTCAAATATTGGATGTTAATTGTTCGAGGATCTCTCTTTTCTTTAATCGGTTCAGGGGAAGTTCCATTATTGTTCGATGTGCTGGATGGGTAGACTGTATTATTCTCATTATCCACCAAGGTGCTCCCAGTGTTTAAAGGATTTTCAAAAGAATTATTATCAAGACTAACTTTTATCGCTTTATCTCGACCAAGCTGTCCAAAAAAATCATTTTCATCTACCGATACATCGGAAGCATTTTTGAAGAACGCTGCTTGATATAGATTATCCGGTGAATTAGATTTGAAAGCAAGGCTTGGGGTTATATTGGAAACCCATTCACCGCAAGATGCATTTGTGCTTGTCGTTGATACAGCCGCGCTCGCATGAAAGAGATTACCAAAGCCGAGACCAAAGCCTATATTTAATGCAGAGCCGCCGCTTGCAACCTGGTTGTCGAAGATTACTCCGATGTCGCTTCTGTTGAGCTGAAAGGAGCCACTAATTCCCTGGGCATTAACAGAATATATATCGTTCGTATAATAAGGTATGCCTATATTGATTGAAGCGTCTTTGATATACGGTTGATCTTTCTCCCTGCTGAAATCTTGAAGAACATTTTGATTCCCCTGCGGCACAGAATCCGCGTATAAAAAACCATACGCCGGGGTTACTACCGTGTTTGTCGAAAGAGCTTGAGAGTTATAATATCCGCTCAACTGTCCATACGGATAGAGGAAAAAAACCGTGCCACCAACCTCAATACTGCCGCTATAGGAAGTTGTCGTTAATGGATACGTTACGCGGGGTATTTCCGGAGATTTTGTGAATGTATACGAAAAGGACTGGAAAGTTTCCTGTGGGTTCTTTACTATTTTATTCGTTTTTATATCTTTCATCATATCCGATACGGACATTGAAGTATTAACGGATGCTTTGAGCCCTTCCCTCGAATTAATGTCAATTACTGCACCAAACGAGCCACTGGCGGATAATGAACTCTGATTTTGCATAGACATTGACATTGAAGGTTTCGCATAAATATCAACCCCGGATTGAGTATTGGATTTTATACCTAACCCAAGTGTGGTGCTCACAGCATTACTTGCATCATCTACGTCAGGAATGGTTAAGCTTACACCAAAACTCTCCTCTGCGCCAAATCCGTTATATGTATTATAAAAAAGACCGAGACCAGCATTTACACTCAAGGGAACAGGCACATCAGCAAAAGAAAGTCCTAGGTTGATGTCGCCGCCATACGTTGTATTCGGTTTCATGTAAATATTTCGGGTGACAGAATCGCCTTCAAAATCATCCGGTAAGCCTCTCATTTGAATATTAATGGAGCCAACGTTGATGTTCCATCCCAGTCCGACGACGGAGGCGACATCTTCCATTAAGGGTCCTGACTGATATGAGAGATTGATTGGGTATCCTCCCACGTCGAAAAGAGGAATATTGTAAGAGAACGTTCCAGTAGAGGGGTTAACTAAGTTCGAGGCACTTGCCGGTTTAAATTGCATGAACTCTGGTTGACCAGGTCCGCCGGTCTGAGCCTTCAAGGCTGTTGCGAATGTAAGCAGAGAAAGGAAGACAAATGTATTTTTATTCATTTTTCAAAGCTGGGTAGGCAGATGAAGTGAAACTTAGCATACATATATTCAGAGTAGGATGAAGGTCTTAAGCCGGAAATTTTGTAATGCTGCATCGCTTTGATAAAAAAGACGAGAGAATTCGTGATGAAGGACGGTGAATATTCAACTCCATAATTACTCTGATCCTGTTACAGTACACATCACCGCCTCCAGTTTTCACAGTGGTTTCGGAGCGCGCGAATTGTTTTGTGGACATCAGACTAAACAAAATCTTTCGGTGACACTAGATTTCATTGAGGGGTATCTGTTTCAACTTGGACAGAAATACAAGCCAAAACGTTATTTTCTTAATCCAAACTGAATGCTATTCGCTAAGAATGCAAGCCTATAATGAGGTATCATGTGGCTAACATTAATATTATCAATAACAAAAAGTAAATCTCCGTTATAGATGTTGGCATCTCTCATTGAATTGCCCTTCACCCTAATGAAAAAGGTGCTATCCTTCACACCCTACACTTTTTTACTTGTCTGAGGGGGGAATGGGGGCAAAACAGGGAAAAAGTAGTTTTCAATGAGTAGGTGTAGATTCAACTCCATTTCATAAACCCATCCCAGGCAGTCACAAATGTATCTGGACATGGAGAGCACAGTACTTCACGTCCCCAAAATTCACCTCATCCAACGTAATGCATCAGGACGCAACAGAATCATCGGTCGTCATTTGTTACTTGCCGTTCCTGCTTGCCAATAAGTTTCGATGACAAATAAAGATATAGGCAAAATATTTAACGATACCCAGACTCAATCAGCATTTGAATAAGACTATTGGCATCTCATATTTTTCATATCCATAAACACCCAAAAGCTCGCCTATACTATCGAATTATCCTTATAAAATAAGGCTTTTATCCGCCACCACGGAATTGCATATCATTATATCGTCTATTATTTTGAGATTTGTTTTTAGAATATAAAAGGGATTTATATCCTTCTTATTTACCTTTACAAATATGAAGTAATAATCAGAATCGACAAGAATCTCTGGGCTGGGAATAGAATATCCCGGCCCATTCTATTTTAAACCAATTCTAAGGAATAATTACGATGGCGAAGACAAAAAATAAATCATCAAACCCCGATTCAAATGAGGTTAGCAAACGAACTGCTCAGAAAGCTGCAAAGCGAATTGAGAAGATTCTTGAAGGAAAACTCAATCAAATTGCCGTTAAGAAATTGATGGCGATTGGAAAAGATGGTCTCCGTTGTTTGGAAGAAGAAGTACAAAAACTTACACCCGAACAGCTTGTATTCCGATTAAATTCTGCTCTGAGATTAATTGGGTGCATAAGCGTTAACATCGATAACGAGACTTACGACACCGACACTGAGAATGCAGAAGAAGAAGAGGTTGAAGAAAATATAACGGATGAAAACACATGATACTACTTTCTAAAAAAAATTAAACAACAACACTTGGCTTGTCATAACGACTGAAGGAACGATAATTTTGACGAAAACGCTCAGGACGGAAACGAAAATATTTGACCCGGCAATAGGCTGCCAATCAAAACGGGTATGGAATATGACAGCAATAAGACGAGATGGGCTGACAGTCCAAAAGGACTTAATTGAAGAGCTTTGCTCAAATTCTCTTCAGCTACTTTATGAGGATGCCGCAAAGCAATTAGAATGTTTCGCATTGAATTTTGACCAATCTCCCTACGACTTAATATAAGCCGATGATAAAAATGTACCGGATAGAAAAAGGGACGAGCGTCCTAAATGGCAATTGGAGATTTCCTCTTCGGACGAGACATGAATACGGAGATGAAAGAACCCTTTTTTACGCAAGACAAGATGCACAGAAATTCATAGATGAGCATTCCGAACATCTTCCATGCTACTACGTCGTCGAAGTTGATATTGATGAGAACTTACTCGCTCCGATAGACGAAAAAACGGGCTATACTATTTCGATGGGATTGGCTGATGCTCTGGAGATTGCGAACCTCGTTGTGCTGATGACATCATTGCCGGCATAATAGTTGCTGGAATGAAAGTGGTAGTGAATTGATGCTTATTTCAGCAGCGTGAAGAAAACAAACTTTCAACTTTAATCAAATAATTCATATTCTTACGATACAAATGACAACAGAAGAAACGACAAATCCAAATATATATCAGTGTGATGTATGTGAAAATTCATTCGCATCCGCTTCAGCGCTCGCATCCCATAGACGGAAAAAACATCAAGCATTGTTGACCGATGTCACTACTCTCACTGCAATAGAAGAGCAGCTAGAAATTGAAACTCTTGATGACTCACACAATTCCGGTACCGCCAATGATACAACGATACTGGAACAGCAAACAGCACAATCTGGAATCGAGTTGGCTGCTTCACGAACAACTATCGCAAAATCAAAAAAACGTAGCAAACGAAAGAAGATTCAAATCGCAATTCCAGTTGTCGAGAAACCCACTAAAAGGAAATATCTGCGTCGTCTTAAAATTGCAAAAAGAGCCCATAAGAAAAAAGAGGGTACAAAGGTTGGAGACAACTATGGTGAGATACATTTCTGTTGGAATTGTGGTCAAAATTTACGCAACCCTTCATAAATTATCCAAATGGAAGAATTAGGAAAACCCGAAGAAAGAGAACTTGAAGGAATAACTTTGAAAGTTACCGGAACAGATGATTTTGGTCGCATAACCTACAAAAGCACAAATGGTAAACGGTACGTAGATGTTGATGGTGTGCCAAATACGTGTTCCCTAGACGGTGAGCCAGACACTCCTATAAAACCAGGAAAATGGCGCATTCGCTGAAGATACGATATCAATCTGAAATCATTACGACTTTGTTGATTGTTTTTCTTCCGGTATAGGTAGAAACAAAAGATATAGTTCGATTTTCAATACTTTGCAAAATTTCTCTAATGTTTGGACACCGACGTTCTCCAAACCGCGTTCGAGACAACTAATGTAATATGAGGATGAATTCGCCTCATCGGCAAGCTGCTCTTGAGTCAACTTCGCCTCTTTGCGGTAATGGCGAAGGTTCTTCCCTACTATCTTGCTTACTTTACTGACAGGCATATACAAAAATGGACAAGAACCGTCCCCGATGACTTGTGCTATACCTGTAATTTATTGACTTGCGTTATACCTGTAATATTATTAGTTTTTAAAAACTTTAAAATTTGAATCTTTAAGAAAGGATGAAGCTATGAATGAATATAGTGGTGTATTTCGTTCAACAGACAACGGAGCCAACTGGACGAGATTGAATAACGGATTACCCGATAACGGGTCTGTGCTCGCTTTTGGTGTAAGTGAGAGTACCATTTTCATGTCTATGCATATTGAAGAAGGCATATTCTGTTCTTCCGATAACGGAACAACATGGTCAAAAGTTAACACGGGAATGAATAAGGATGATCGTTTTGTAACCTTTGCCGTGAACGGAAACACTATATTTGCTGGAACGGGGTTCAATGGGGTATATCGAACGGAGAATCGAGGAAACACATGGACGCGAGTAGGCAACGGGCTGTCTGAAGATGAATGCATTATAGCATTTGCACAATTAGAGGGAACTATCCTTGCGGGGTCGTCGGAAGGTGATGTCTACTGTTCGTCCGACAATGGAGACAGATGGGATAAAATTTCAAAGATTGCAGAACACACTAACCCACTTGGATTCGCCGTGAATGGGACGACCATTTTTGCTGGTACGGCGAGCGGTGTATACATATCAATGGATCAAGGGAATACCTGGACGATTGTGAAGAACCTGCCTTCCAACGAAAGCCCATACATAGAATCGATTACCTCAAGGGGGATGAATGTTTTTATCTCCACCAGTCATGATGGTGTCTTTCGTTCATCGGACCAGGGAATCACGTGGATTAAAGTTGACAATGTGTTACCTCCTTGGTTGAATGAACGCGAATTCATTCGCTCCTTTGCCGGTAGTGGCCCAACCGTCTATGCGGTGGGAGGGTTGGGGAATATATTTTCTTCAGCGGACAATGGTGAGAAATGGAGACATGTCTATAAAGGAAAGGATATTTTAATATCAGCCTTCGCTGTTAGCGGAACAACCCTTTTTGCTGGATGGGATTCTCTCAATGAAGATAGTGTCCGTTAACAATAAATACTCGTGTTAAGTATATAATCATATGAGACTAACGAGAGAAGAAATTAACACCATTTGGTATTTTGCAAATCCTGAAGAGGGTAAAAAACGCGGTCGAAGGGATTTTGGTATCAGCGAAGAGGCATTGCGATTATTGAAAGAGAATACGTCCGCTATCATTACCAAACCAAATGGCGAAGAATATGATAGCAGATACGAAGAAGTAGAATTGCTATTTAACGACAAAGACAAAAAAGCGATATGCGATTGCATCTTTGAAATGTCAAATCAGGTATTTCCAGGTGTTGAAGAATTGTTTCAAAACATGCTAGACTATTTCAAAACGATATGGCTTTAACTAATTGATTTATGAAATCAATATCGTTCTTGGCCCAATATGAAGCGGAAAGGTTGCATCCTAAAAAGTTCAAGAATGCTGCCATAATCTCTATAACCTCTCCGGGGAATGGGGTTTATTTAGACGAGCATTGGAATCATTTATTGGCGGTGGAATTTGATGATATTGTGGCTGAAAAGAAAGGTTATAGATTATTTGACAAAGTAATGGCTCTGCAAATATTGAATTTTGTTGAGGATGTTAACAGGGATGATTTAACTCTAATCGTTCATTGTTGGGCCGGTGTCTCTCGTTCTAGGGCAGTTGCTAAGGCGATTTCAGAAATATATCGTTGTTGTGAAAGCAAATACCGCAAGATTACAACATATAATGAGTTAGTGTATAATACCTTAATAGAGTTGTATCGTGTAAAAAACATTGAGAAGGAATTGTTAGTGAATGCTGAATAATCATCAATGCACTGATATTATGATAATTCTATTAAGTGGATTTGCAGTTATACTTTGTGGTTGCTCATATACGAAGTTTGTAATGTATACGTCGCAAGATTATCCTTCGACGAATAGATTGGATGTATATACGAATGTCTCTGAAATAAAACGGCCCTATAAAGTAATTGGAAATGCGATTGAATCTCTATATTTAATCGGAGGAGGAAAACGGAACCCTTATGTGGTGTTTGATGCCTTAAGAACCGATGCGATGAAAAAAGGTGCGAATGCAATATGTATTGACAATCTAACTTATTATGGCAAAGAAGAAAAAGCAATATTGATTAAATATATTGATGCCAGTGAAGGTATTATCGGCCCACTTGCCAAATAACAAAATGGGTATTCTTTTATTTGCCGACAGCACTGATATATTACAACTCCAACTCGAATATTATTCTAATGTTTAACGATAATGATGAGGAGCTCTTCATACAAATGGTACATAAGCTAGGTAGAGTCATTCAAATGAATATATTAAGATAGTATAAAAAGAAAGGCACAAGGAATGAGAACTTGTAATTATTGCCATAGACAGAAAGGCATACAAGAAAATGCAACGGTATGTCCTTATTGTGGTTTTATTTTAAATGATTTTTCACCCGATTGTGAAGAAACAAGCGATTCAATTGGTGAACTGAAAGATTTAGAAAGACGTTATGGAATGATTAATTTTAGAAAATCAAAGGGGAATATAATTCTTGTTGTCATACTATTGTTGTTGCTGTGCATTATTGAAGTATTTATTAAATAATGAAAATGTCATTTACAAAATATATCTTGATTATTCATTGTGCAATATCTTTATGCTTATTTGCCATGGACTCAGGTATTGCACTTGCTAAAAATAAGAATAAGACAAATACCGCAGTAAAAATAGATACTGGATATGCAAAATATACAATTGAGAACATACAATACATGATTTGTTTAACTTTTAATGCAGAATACAAAAACGTTAAAGGATATTATACTGATTATAAAAACAACAAATACATTCCTACAAAAATGCTTGCTTTGACCGCGGATTCACTCAGGAATTTTCGTGATTATTATAATAATACAAAATTTCAATTATTAGGTAATATATTTTTCTATAAAGAGAATACCGATGGTGAAATGCAATATCAAGAATATAACGAAAATGGAGAATTAGTAGAAGACTGGACTCCTTTGAAAGAAAATAGAAATAAACAGACTAATAAATTAAAAGATCCTATGCAAGCGGCAAAAGACTATTTAATTGGAACATGGAGGGGAACATGGTGGCAAGGTACACAAGATTATGGAATTCCCGATGATACCTATCGTACTTATTATTTTTATAATGATAATACATTCGGTGGAGAATATGATTCAGGAGGGTGGCCTCAAATTAGAAAATGGGAAGTAGAATCATGCGCTGATAATATAATTATTGTCCACCGTATCTTACAGGTGCAATTTCCAGCGACTACAACTACAATGTTAGATGAAGAATTAAGGTTTACTAAAATTGACGATAATCATTGCACAATATGGATAAGCGCTCCAAACGGGAGAGGGACTATAAGTATTACATTAACTCGTCAATAAATCTTATTTAATACAATGAAGAAACCAACGAAATAAACAATACTTGTTATTGAAGAACCTGCAATTCCTTTTGTGTAAATCGCACTGATTCCATTAGGAAAGTAATTTCTATGCCAATTGAGCCGATGGAGGAATTAGAAGCATTTGATGATACTGCAACCAGCGAAACGACAACGTGAGTTAACATACAATGCACGAGGAAGTAATTGAAATAGCAGTTGGCAATACACTATGGAGCAATAGATATAAACAGAATGTTGAAGTGATGAAATTCATAGGTTTTAATAAAGTCAGTATTCGTCTATTGAGCAACAGCAAAATAGTTACGGTGAATATATCCGAATGTTGAAGTGATGAAATTCATAGGTTTTAATAAAGTCAGTATTCGTCTATTGAGCAACAGCAAAATAGTTACGGTGAATATATCCGATTTATCACAAAAACATTGAAGCGAGGAAAGCAAGATGGCAGAAACAGTCCCTATAAGTTCGCTATTTACAGGCGGAAATATAAATATTATCGAGGGATATGAATTCCTTCGTTATTCTAGATTGTATCTCCAACAAAAACGCGATGAGGCAGTCAAAACGTTTGGCAAAAAGACTTTATTCGCTAAAAGCGGATACAAGAATGCTGCAAAATTCTATCGGATACTTGATTTCTTTCCAATTTTTGAAAAACCAATATCTATGGCTTGGCTCAACCTTCTTTGTGCGGACATTAACATTATGCAATCAATGATTGAATTCGATCAAGAACAATATGAAATTGCACTATCAAAACGGCAATGTCCTAAATATTTCACGGTTCGGTGGATGTCGGGAATTTATGGCAGTATGTCATTCCCAGAAAATATTGAAACCGAAGAACAAGCGATTAAATACGTCATTGAATGGAGACGACAGAATAATCGTCTTTGCTGGATCAATTTCACGAATGTTCTTTCAATATATTTTGGTAAATATCGGAACGATTCTCTGGATGACGTTGCAATCAATTATTGGTATCATTATAATAAACCTCAGCTTTTAATCACAGAGAAAGATGTTGTTTATTCTGCTTGCAGGGATTTCAATCCGAGGACACATATTAAAGGAAAGGTATTATAAGGGCAACTGGGGAAGGTTATAATTGGGAAATTGAAACCAGATAGCATAAAACCGCATTTTTTAACGAATCTGGGTGGGTCCAGTGCGTTTTTATTGGAGATTTCATGAAAGATACCCCCGATTCAAGCAAATCCCGTAAGACGCACATATTTCAATGAAAATTGCAAAACGGGAAAATTGAGGGTTCTCATGCGGATCATGGCAATGTAGATTCTTCTGGGTTTTCATCATAAAAGTCTCTATAAAAACGAGTTAAAAAAGTCCGAATTTTATCCTTCGGAACATGAGTTTTTTTAAGGTAAATAATGCTGATAATACACTTCATATTTTATTCGTTTTGATACTATAAGGATGACAACCTCCACAATATTTAGGTTCTTATAAAACAACATATTTACCTTCTCATTTCAGATTATAATCGTACCGCCGAGTTAGGTGTTATTCATCCAGGAATTCTTGCATAATCCGATAGACCTTTTATTGCTTTTTGCATTGGATTAATATAGTGCTAAGAGATATTACATACAAAATCAGATTGATTGTACCGTTGAATTAAACGTGATTTAACCCTCTATTTTATACAATTTATTGATTTAAAAAGAGAAATACCGGGTGGCGGAAAAAGGGTCATAATTGATATGAGTTAAAGGGGTATAGTTGAGGGGAAAAGATTGCTTTTGAACTCTGCTCGTGGCATTCCTATCACATGGCTTTATCATCTAAAATAAACGTAAATAGTGTCACAGAAAACGGGTTAATACTCAATGATAAATATGGCTACTTTGGATCGTATAAAATAAAAGCATTCACAATTGGATATTTAGTTATAAATGAGCATGAATTACGCTAATTGCGAAACGAGGAGAGAATTATCGAAATAGGCCATAGCTCACCATTGAAAGTCGTAAATACATTATCAATATGTTGGTTTTTCTATAACTTTTCTAAACTTCAGGGTGGTCCGTTGGTATGCCTCTCATGATGCGCCACATTAGATGATATATAATTATTATTTGAACCATAAGAGCCTTCTAATGCACAAGATTGATTGTATAAATATATATAATAATCAAATGGTTCCTTATACATCTTTCTATTATTCATGTAACTTCTATTAAACATCCGTCTAATGTATCCTGAAGATTCCATTGTTTGAATAAATAGTTCATACTCATTATTATATTCTTCATTTTTTGTCCCAATTTCTGCTATAAACGATTTCATTTCAGTTTCCTCTTCATTTAATATCCTTACTTTTAAGGATTCTTCATACTTTTTCGTATTTGCTTCAATTTCTTCTTTTTCTTTATTTAAACGTTCTTCTTTTAGTTTTTTCCAATATTCTTGACGCTTAATTGCATAATCAACCATTTTAACATTTGTACTGAATCCGTGATCGCGCAAACATCGATTGAATAATTTCTCTATCTTTTTCGCGTCCATTCTACTGCATACGATTCCATCATGTTGAACGAGATGCTCAATTCCGTTTGCATAATTGTTATGGAAGTCCTGTGTGATACTCGCCTCAATGTATCTGCATATCTGGGCAACACGATTGTGTTTGTGTCCTGGGGCTTTGATGCAATTCAATATTTCGATAAATCCTGGATATGTTCTTTCCAGCAATAATTTGAGATAGGCAGATGGAAGTAATGTTTTGCTGTATGGAATGTTCTTTCTATTACTGCTAAACGCGACTATAAATGCCATTATCTTGGTATTTATTTCTTTGAATTCTTCAATCTCGACATCATCCTTAATATTGTATCCCGTATTATTATTCGTGAATTCCACATAATATCGATTGAAATCATTCTTTAATCTGTCGAAAATCGTATAAAACTTGCCGATTTCGAATTTAAATGAGGCAATATGATATTATTCGAATATCTC
>Ga0206853_1063_pt1 | contig 15587 bp, 14 predicted proteins | sample Alteio_BWOrgCont_52_FD_152859 | JGI IMG/M metagenome (GOLD analysis project Ga0206853, IMG submission 152859) | Enriched cells from forest soil in Barre Woods Harvard Forest LTER site, Petersham, Massachusetts, United States -... | ecosystem: Environmental > Terrestrial > Soil > Temperate forest >... | reverse complement strand
GATCACGTCGTGCATGCGCGCAGGAATGGAATCGAGGCTGGACGTAGTCTGGGCAAGTCCGAACGAAAGGGGGAGAAGAATTAGGGTTAAGAGAACGCCGAGAAGACGAATTCGCATGTAGTCGATCTCCGTAGTCAAATAACAACCAGTCTATTTGTGTCTTACTGCGGAGAAGCAGGAATCTGCATCTCCGGACGAATTGAAGTCGCCGCCTCGGTTGGAAAATCGGTTGGGATCGCAACGGTTACCGGGCGCCTAGCCAGCCACTGCAAGGTTCGCAGAAGCAACGTCTGCTCTCCGGCACAGCGTAGGCTGGGGGGCTGGACATCACCTTTCCAAACGTGCCCAAGAGTGGAGCTATAGATACGTCCCCGGCCAAAACGGACTGTCCACTCCAGAGGCCAATTCATTCGGGTGTGTTGGTCATATCCGTAGGAGAGCACACGCATGTGCTTCGCCGGGCCGCGCGCGTAATAGTAAATTTCCAGGGCAGGGGTTTTCCATGCGCGCGGCATGCCGTGATGAATGGGATGGTCGCCCAGGCGATGGACAACCACGTCGGAGCGGCCATCGTGCCCGGTGTCTTCGCCCTGGCCGGGGGGAATGTGCAGCAGCCTTTCGCGGCTATTAATAGTGACTGCGTCGCCTTGCTGCTTTTTCCGCCAACCGAGTCCGATCATCTGGTTGTAGACGGGCCAGTCCGGAAATGCATTATTACCGGAGTGGAAAACCAGAACTCCGCCGCCGTTCCTGACATAGTTTTCAAAAGCAATCTGGACTTCACGCGGCCAGGAAGGGCCGCCGCCGATGTCGTTGCAGGTCTGAATGACCACGTCGTAGTCGCTAAAGTTCGGACGCCACTGTTCCCATCCCGGAGACGCGGTGGTGGATGGAGCCGTCGAAACCGAAACTGTGAACAGCCCCGAAGCTTCCAGTATGCCGCGCAACAGTGCCGTTGTCTGATGCCAATCGTGATTGCTAAAGCCATCCAGGATGAGAACTCTAATCCTCGGCTGGCTTGGGGTTGCCGCCATTGGCTGGGCAAACAAAAAAAGCAGCAGAGCGAAAGTGCCTAACGCCGTGGCAACTTTTGCACTTCCAGTGGATGGCATATCCGACGGTCTTCCCGCAGCGAGATCAGGGTTTCAGCATGATCAGGATGGTAGACTCCTGCTGAAAGCGGAGTATCGTGACGCTCGCGGCCTTCCCGGCAACATTTTGTTGCGTATCCTGCAAGAGGTCCTTCAATTCCTTGATGGGCTTTCCATTGAATGCCAGCAGCACATCTCCGGCAGAAAAGCCGGCTTTGGCTGCATCACTAGTGTCGGGTACTTCGAGCAGGATCACGCCCGTTTCACCTGGACTCCCTGCGGCTGAGACCTCACCGAGGCCAACAATGTTGCGCACCTTCGCGCCTGCCCAAACCGCAACCTCTCGAGTTCGGGTTTCACTGAGAGTTGGCGTGGTACCGCTTGACCTCAAGGGCATCATCGGTTGCCGGGCGATTGCTTTGAGCTTCGGGCTTTGGACGCCGAAGTCGTCCATGTTGAAGTTCACGAATCCGAGAAACAACGCGGGAGAATTCGACTTGACTGCGTAGTCGCCTGTAGCCCCATTCACAAAGAGAGCGTCTCCTTGTAGGGAGTGGGCATCCTGTGAGCTTAATTTTTGCAGCGCAGCGGCGGGGTTGGTTTGTACCATTGCCGGCTGATGAAGCAGGTTGAAATCAATATCCTGCGTCCACTGCCTCATTTGAATCGGTTTGTAGGGGGCAAAGACGATATTGCCGCGGAAAATATCATGGCTGTCGTTGTACCAAACATGCGGATGAAGTGAGTTGTTTACCAGAACGTTGTTCTCGCAGGTGCGGTAGAAGCCTTCCCGCAGCTTCAGCCCACCGTTAAGGCAGAGATTATTGTAGATGTGATAGTTGGTGGAGCCGTCGTCCAGATCGATATCCCAGCCGTGATCGCAGCGCCAGCGCGAGTTCGACAGAATATTGGTCTCTGCGGCATCCAGCAGGGGAAGTTTTGCATAGGGGCCTTGTAGCACGGTGTCCAGGTTGAGACCCATGACGCCCCACCAGCGATCGCGACCCCAAGAGTTGAAGGAGCCATGGTCACCGGTCTCCTTCACTGTATCGAAGACGTCGCAGTGGTCGATATGGTGCCCTCCCCAGCAACCGTCTCCTATGTTGATTCCCGCGCGAGGTACGTCGTAGATGGAACAGTGCCGAACGGTGATCGCTCGCGCGATGTCGATTTCAACAGGAGCAGTCTGTTTTTCGACCTGCCCCGTCTGGTAAATCAACGTATCTTCAACGAGGCACTCTGCCGGGTAGTCCGCCGTACGCGGTCCGGGAGTAAGATCGAGATCCCCGATGCCCAGTCTATCGTCGTAGCTGTCCAGTGGATTTCGCACCGCCTTCCGCTCGCCGACAAAAGAGATTCCGTTGGCTCCGGCGCGAGCGATGTGGGTGCGCGAAATGCGAATCCGGCGGTTGTATCCACTCACAAAAATGCAATTCCCGCCGAGCTGATCGAGAAAACAATCGTCCACGTAACAGTCTTCGGCGCCGGTGAAGAATAGGGCGCCGCCCCGATAGATCCTCCAGTCACTGCGGAGAAGCGGTTCCCGAGTTACCATAAACGTCCGGGACGTATGCCGGAACGTAAATCCACGCAGCTCGATCCATTTCACGGGAGAGTCCTGGCTTCCGCGAAACTCCACCAGATGCTTCAAGCGAACGGTCTCGACAACCGCGTTTTCGAGGTCCAGCCCTGTGGGAGGATAAAAATACAAGGCTGAATTAGCTCGGTCCAAATACCATTCACTGGGAGCATCCAATTCTTCAAAAACATTTTCAACAAAACGATATTGAGCGTGCATCGGCTTAGGTCGATTGTTTTGCCAGCCACCTTCGTAGAGCACGTTGCCGTCTGCGCTCTTGCCAGTGATGACGTAGTGCATGTCGCCCCACAGGTATTGGTGAATTGCGTGAATGTAGGCCCCTCGTGGATCAGCCCAACGCTTGGCTCGCTCTGGGCTAATCGCGTCCGGCGCCCAGCCGCCCAAATATTTGGCATTCGGATCGTAGTTCGGGTAGCGGGCCAACATTTGTCGCTGACCATTTACGAAGAGTTGGTCGGTAGTGGTGCCGGCTGGAACGGAAGTCTTCATGATTCCGTCTCGATAAGGTGTCCACTTTGGGGACAACCGCGCTCCGCCACTTAGCAGGACATGCTCGCCTGGGTATGGCGCATAGATGATCGGTGCTCCGGCCTCCCCGGAATCCTCCGGTGTGAAGACGATCGTGTTTGGTAGGTAGTAGGTGCCAGCCCGGAAGTAAACAGATATAGTTCCGGGATTGTGCTTCTTGAGCTCGCGAACCGCGCTTTGAGCAGCCTGAAAAGTTTTTAGCGGCCTAGATATCGTTCCCGGATTCTGATCATCTCCGGCGGTACTTACAAGAATGCTCTGGGTTGGATCGCCCGGCGACGGCGCGTCAAGTGGCTCGCGCATAAGTGACGCAGCGATCTTCCCGGAGGTCGTAAATCCCGCGGCCGCGCCAGTCGCTTCCCACAGAAACTCTCTTCTATCCAAGCTGAATCCTTGTATTCCTCAAGCCTCACACAGGCAGAAGCCGGGTCCTTAACTCGCGAATTTCAGGCAACAACTGGAGTTGCATCAGTATCGATTGGGTGCGCAAATATGATGAGGTTCACCTGTTCCTCCAAACCGGACCGTCCGGGTACGAGTAGGTTGACAACGTTTCGGAGCGTATTTCCGTGCTATATCCTGGTTTTTCGGAAAGAAGATAGCGCCCTTTGACCACCCGGACCGGGTCAACGAAGTGTTCGTGCAGGTGATCTACAAATTCTGTTACACGATTCTCCAGCGTCGTGGAAACGCGAAGGTAATCAAAGGCCGCCAAGTGCTGCACGCATTCGCATAGACCGACACCCCCGGCGTGAGCGCAGACTGGAACATTGAATTTTGCCGCCAAGAGAAGCACGGCAAGGTTTTCGTTGACGCCCGCGAGCCGGCAACTAACGATCTGAACAACATCGATGGCCCCAGCCTGCAGGAACTGTTTAAACATCACCCGGTTATGGCAATGTTCTCCCGTAGCTATCCGGATCGGGGAAACTTCCTGGCGGATGCGGGCGTGCCCGAGGATGTCGTCCGGGCTGGTCGGCTCCTCCATCCACCACGGATCTAGTTCGGCTAGTTCTTTCGTGCGTTGGATTGCTTCGAGGACGTCCCACTTCTGATTGGCATCCATCATCAGTTTGTTACCGGAGCCAATTTCTGCCCGTACCAAATGAGCCCGGCGCAGGTCGTCGGCCGGGTCCCCCCCCGACCTTCAACTTGAAGTGGGTCCAGCCTTGGGCAAGAGCCTCGCCGCATAGGTGGCGAATCTTGTCATCGCTATAGCCGATCCAGCCCGCCGATGTGGTATAAGCTGGGTAGCCATTCTGCTGCAAGTGCTGCAGGCGTGTGTCCTTGCAGGAGGCTCGCTTTTTCAGAAGATCGAGGGCTTCCTCTCTGGTGATCGCATCCGTAATGTAGGTGAAGTCGATGACGCCGACGATCTGCTCCGGCTCCATGTCCGCGAGCAGTTTCCAGAGCGGCTTACCTTCGACGCGTGCATATAAGTCCCAGACCGCGTTGATGAGAGCAGCAGCAGCAAGATGAATCACACCTTTTTCTGGCCCAAGCCACCGGAATTGAGTATCGCCGGTCAGTTGCCTTGAGAAGGCCGCGAAGTCAACCGTCAGTGATGACAAATAGCGACCCTGAACGAATCGGGACAAATACTTGAGTGCAGAGACGCACAGCTCGTTTCCACGGCCGAGAGTGAACGTTAGTCCGTGTCCCTCCACACCGGCATCCGTTTCAAGGATGCAGTACGCCGCCGAATAGTCGGGATCTCGATTCACGGCGTCCGATCCGATCTGCTGGCTGGATGTGGGGAAGCGGAGGTCGATTACGCGAACGTTAGTGATTTTTGGGTCTCGCAAACTGGATCAACTCTCCTCAATTTAGAGAACTTCCTGCCGCGGGGTATGGCAGCCGTCCGCGCATACCCAGCGTGCATTTCTATTCCTGAAAGACTATATTTGTCAATAAAAATCAATTTATGGTATCAGAATTTGTAAAATTGAGGTGTTTAGGGTAGGAAAAACCAGAGAATCGCTCGACGCGGGCAAACGCGGCCTAATCAGTTGTCAGAGGTTTGGCCACCCCGCCAATTGCTTCCGAAAGCAGAGAAGTGGCCTGTTTCAAAACTCTTCTCGCGGTCGCCGGAGTCGTCTGGTCGCCAATTCTTTGGATGAATGGAACGGTCATAGCGGCGATGGCGTTTCCACGATCATCGAATACTGGACAGGAGACGTTAACTATGCCATCGACTTGGTAGCTTTCCCTTTCCTCATAACCCTGGCGCTTGATCTTGGTCAAATGTGCGGCCAGGTCGCGAGGCACCTGCGCGTTGTTTTCCCGACACCAAATCTGCACTGCCCTAGAAGTGACTTCAGGAGTTTGATGCGCAAGAATTACGTGCCCAGTAGCCGCGTGCATAAGATCGACGATCGCACCAGCCTTAACATAAAAGCCGGGACTGATGGGAGAATCGACCTGCGCAATAATCACGATGTGGCCGCCATCGAGTACGCCAAGGTGGCAAGACTGATTAAGTTCGTGCGTAGCTTGCTGCATGATCGGGAGGGCTTCGGTAATCATCCGCTTGGTAGGCGGATATTCGTGCGCCAGCTTAAACAGCCGCAATGTCAAACAGTAGCGTTCCCCATCCCTCGACTGGGAGATGTAACCGCGCTCTTCGAGACACACCAGCATCCGAAAGATTTCGGATACAGTGCGATCCAGGCTACGGGCGACCTCGCTTTTCGTGAGTCCCGCGGGGTGGTTGGCAAGGAGTTCTAGGATGTCCAAGCCCTTCTCCAGGGCAGGGGTAGGATAACGGGGCGCAGTTTTAGCAGGTTTCGTGGACATTATCTGGTCACGCTGAGAGATTCGTCTTGGCCAAAGCCACAATCTCCAGTTCTCACCCCGCCCCATTGAGGTTTCGACAGTGGCGGTAAATCTTACAGGAAATGGCCTCCAACGCAAGAGTTCTACTCGATCTAGCCCATACTGGGTATCTCCCTGCGTGTGCGACCCACGACCCGTAGGAACCAGACGAGTCCCCAACAGTGACATTCGTACACTGTTTCTGCGGAAACTGCAGGTTTAAGTGGCCCACTTTTCTGAAAACAATTTTCATTTGCAACAAAAGTGCTTGACAGGCTTCGCAAAAAGTAGCTATAAGTGGCACGTTTAATGAATGAAAAAATCATTTTACATATAAAATCCTCCGATGGCAAACGGGTGTGCTTTCATCCCTTCGCGGATTGTATATGTGGATGGGGGGGCGCAAATTAACGCCGGTAGAAGGTTTATAACCGAAGGGATTGGAAGAAACAGGAGGAGAACCATACGAAAACATTCGCTCAATCCGACGTCCTGAGCAGAGGAAGCTTTCTAAAGGTCATGCTGACCGGAGCGGCCAGCGTGTTTTCCGCCGATACTGGTTTTGCGCGATCACTTCAATCACCAGTTTCCCGCCAGTCCAATCCTCTTGTCCGTGGACTTACACAGGATACCCGTCTCTACGGCTCGACTGCAGTGGAGATTGGCGGCAAGGCAAAGTTAGATGGCCTGAAGATCTCCGTAGACTGTTGCGACTCAAGCAGCATGAAGTGGAATGTTACTGTTCCGGAGGAAGGTGAGTTCGATTTATTCCTTTCCTGCGCAGTCTCCGTCCCAGGCTTTAAACTAGAGATTCGCTCCGGGTCCAGTTCCGTTAAAGTCGAGCTGAGAGTCACTGAAGGCATTTATCAGCAGACGGAGGGAGGCTGGTATTTTAATTTTGAAAGGATCAGGCTAGACGGCAAGCTACATCTGACTCGAGGAGTAAACCCTGTCTCCGTCCAGGTATCCGGACCAGAGCAGAGTGGAGTGGTTCGCTTCCGATGCCTGGAGATTCTCCCCGTCTCTGGCAGTGCCGCAATCAGTCCTTCGGAAGAGAGTGTCCGCGCCCATCGAGCGAATCCCGATTGGTTTGTAAGGGCGAGTTACGGGGTGATGTTTCATTGGACGGACTTTACCCAACCCAGAGAGGGCGAGAAGAAACCGTATAAAGATGCGGTCGAGGCTTTCGACGTCAAGGCTTTTGCGAATATGGTCGAGGAAATGGGAGCGGGTTACGTCGTTTTCACCTTGAACCATGCGCATCCGCACTGCGCCGCCCCTATCCAATCCTGGGAAGCCATTCATCCGGGATGGACAACGCGTCGTGACTTAATCGGTGATCTCGCCGATGCTTTGGCCGCGCGCAGTATAAGATTCCTCCTTTACATCAATTCTCCGGTATTGACGAAGCTTGGCAACATCGGGCCAACCGGGCTCTACCAGTTGACTTTCAGTGAAGAGCAATTTGCGGAAATTCACAGGGATGTTTTGAGTGAAATCGGCGCCTGCTACGGGAAAAGACTCGCCGGGTACTGGTTCGATTCGTGGTATCAATCGCTGGCTGCCTATCCGGATGTTCCGATCGATGCTGTTTACCGCGCCTGCAAAGTAGGAAACTCCGAACGGATCACCTGTTTTAACTTCTGGATCTTCCCGGTTCTAACGCCGTACCAGGATTATTGGGCAGGCGAACTCAACAGCCTGCATAATCCGTTCACTTCTCGTTACATCCAACATGGCGCTGGCAAGGGATTTCAAGCGCATGCCCTGTTATCCACGCTGGAGTCATGGGTCCACGGCAAACCAGGGCCGATTCCCGCGCCTCAATTTAGCGCGGAGGACCTGATCGCCTATGTCAGAACCAATGTCGAGCATCAGGCGGTCACCACGATCAATATCGGAATCTATCAGGATGGCACGGTTGAACAGAGCTCCATGGACATGATGCGCCAGTTGCGGCCGGCAATCAGAGGGAAGTGACCAGCGCAAGCGGTCAAGGACGCTGACATTGAGCAGGCAATCCGTCTAATACAAAGCCCGCGCGAAGCTTGATCTCCGGGAGCCCGCGGTAAAGGGGCCGCACGGCTTTAGTTTTCCGGTTGTGCATTCGTTCAGCGAGGAGATACAGAATGTTCCTATTTCAGGATTGTAGGCCGAGCAGGACCGCTATCATTCTGCTGTTGTGCTTTCTTGTTTCACCCTGTCTACAGGCGCAATCGCCTTCGCATTACGAACCAAGTCTCGAATCCCTCGACAAGCATTCGCTTCCTCAATGGTATGCCGACGCAAAACTCGGGATATTCATTCATTGGGGTCTTTATTCCGTTCCTGGATGGGCGCCGCTCGTTCATCCTGAACATGACTTCACCTCACCGGACTACATTACACACAACCCCTATGCGGAATGGTATTTGAACAGCATGCGGCTCGAGGGAGCACCGACAAAGGCGTACCATCGCGAACATTATGGGGCTGACTACGATTACTACAACTTCGCTCCGGTCTTTGACCGGGAGATTCAAAAATGGAATCCGGACACCTGGGCTAAAATATTCCACGACGCTGGCGCGAAATATGTCGTGCTCACCACCAAGCATCATGATGGATTTACGCTCTGGCCTAGTTTGACGTCGAACCCTAAACTACCAGCTGAACGGCAGCATGCGACGCGCGACCTCGTTGGCGAGTTGACAGCTGCCGTAGGCAAACAGGGTTTGCGCATGGGCCTCTACTACTCCGGCGGCTACGACTGGACATTTGTCCCTGGTCCTATCCGTAGTCCAGCTGATTATGAAGCGGTGAAGCCGCAAAGCGAGGCCTATGGCAAATACGTTGACGCGCAGATGCGGGAGCTCATCGAGCGCTACCATCCGGCTGTGCTTTGGAACGACATTGATTATCCTAAGTCTGGTCATCCTCTACAGATTATGGCGGAGTACTACAATACGGTCCCGGACGGCGTTATCGACGACCGCTTCGGGGTCAAGCACTCTGATTTTATCTCTCCGGAGTACCTGACCCTGGACAAGATCAGTCCCACCAAGTGGGAGGAGTGCCGTGGCCTCGGGCGCTCTTTCGGCTACAACCGCGCCGAAGGTGAAGCCGAGACCATCGCTCCAGCTGATCTGATCTATTTATTGGTGGACATCGTGAGCAAGAATGGGAACCTTCTGCTCGACGTAGGCCCGGAAGCCGACGGCACCATCCCTCCCGTCCAAATGGATCGTTTGCTTGCACTCGGTGCCTGGCTTCAGGTGAATGGCGACGCCATCTATGCCACACATCCGTGGAAACGAGCTACTGGCGAGACCGCTGAAGGCATCCCTGTTCGTTTCACCGAAAAAGATTCTGCAGTTTATGCGACCCTCCTTGGCCAGCCAAAGACAACCGGCATCACGCTCAAATCTCTTTCCCTGAAGGTCGGCTCCCAGATTTATCTGCTTGGCCAGGCAACTCCACTTATTTGGTCTCAACAGGGCGACGCCATCAAGATCACTTTGCCCGCTGCTCTTCCAGGACGCTACGCGAACGTGCTGAAAGTTACAGGACCCTTGTCCTGAGCCATACAAAGGATTAGTGGGAAATGAAGTGGCGTCCAATTGACAACTCGGAGGGGCCTTCGCTGGAAGGCCTGTAGGATAGGCGATGAATGATGCGCATTGATGCTCATCAGCATTTCTGGGTTTACGACCAACACGAATACGCTTGGATTGATGATTCGATGGCATCGCTGCGTCGTGATTTCCTTCCGAATGATCTGAAGCCCGAACTAGAGCGCAACGGATTTCAGGGATCTGTGGTAGTGCAGGCGCGGCAGACCCTGGAAGAAACTCGATGGCTTCTCGAACTGGCCACAGACGCTTCGTTCATTCTTGGTGTGGTCGGATGGGTTGATCTACGGTCCTCCGACGTCCGTTCGCAATTGGAAGCCTTTGCGGGAAACCCCAAACTGGTTGGGATTCGCCACATCGTGCAGAGCGAACCAAACGATCGATTCCTGCTCCAACCGGAATTCCTGCGGGGCATTTCCTTGCTTGGAGAGTTTGATCTCGCCTACGACATACTCATCTATCCCAAGCATCTTCCCGTGGCGGCGGAATTGGTGAGACGCTTCCCCCGCCAACGCTTCGTTTTGGATCATCTTGCAAAACCGCTGATCAAGAGCGGAAACCTCCGCCCTTGGGAGCAGGAAATGAGGGAGCTGGGGACATTTCCGAACGTCTTCTGCAAGTTATCTGGATTAGTGACGGAAGACGACTGGCAGAACTGGAAGCCTGAGCATATTGCTCCATATATGGATGTCGCCTTCGAATCGTTCGGACCCAGCCGGCTGATGATCGGTTCCGATTGGCCCGTATGCACATTAGCCGCCTCATATACGCGCGCCATCAACCTGGTGGAGAGTTACCTCAGCCAGCACGCGACCGAGGTGCAAGAGGCTATATTGGGTGGAAACGCGCAGCAGTTTTGGAAGTTAGGGAAAACGAGCTGGGCGAAGCCATCCTGGACTATGTGATTAGGGTTGCAAACGGCGAGGTTCGAACCAAAGCCGAGCCAAAGGGGCAAGAAGACTTCATCCCATGGAAAAGAGGCGTCTCTCTCTGACAAATCAAGACACCCATACGAAGAGTTTCCGACTGGACGGCAAAGTCGCCGTCGTAACCGGTGGCGGTAGCGGCATTGGACGAGCCATCGCCCTGAGATTCGCGGCGAATGGTGCCACGGTTCGCATTCTGGACTTGAATGAACAAGATGCGACAGCAGCTTGCCAACAAATTACTGCCGAGGGCGGAAATGTGTCGGCACTTCTATGCGATGTAACGAACCAGAAGGAAGTGGCTTCACGATTCGATGAACTCTCCGGCTCAGGGCCCATTCACATTCTTGTGAACAACGCAGGTGTTTCGCACATCGGATCGCTGGAAAACACGACGGAAGCGGACTTCGAACGCATTTTCCGAGTGAACGTGAAGGGATTCTATAATTGCATGTTCTCTTCCATTGGGCACATGAAAGCCAGCGGCGGCGGCGTGATCCTGAATATGGCTTCCATTGCGGGATCCTGTGGTCTTTCCGACCGCTTCGCTTATTCGATGAGTAAAGGCGCCGTGATCGCTATGACGTACTCCGTTGCAAAAGACTATCTAAGTTACAACATTCGCTGTAATTGCATCTCACCGGCCAGGGTTCACACGCCATTTGTTGATGGCTACTTGCGAAATGCTTATCCCGGACGAGAAAAGGAAATGTTCGAGAAACTGTCCCAAGCGCAACCCATCGGGAGAATGGCTGAGCCGGATGAAGTGGCCTCGCTTGCCCTCTTCTTGTGTTCGGATGAAGCATCCTTTATCACCGGCGCGGATTATCCCTTGGATGGCGGTTTTTTTAACTTACGAGGCTAACCCATCGACCTGCAGCTAAAAGATAAAGTCGTGATCGTCACCGGTGGGGCAAAGGGGATCGGTGCTGCTATTACACGTGTCTTGGCGCAGGAGCGTGCGGTCCCTGTGATTCTGGACCGCGACACTGCCGCGGCGGAGAGTCTGCGCACGGAGTTGAGCCGCCATGGTTCGGTCAGCCACTTTATCGAAATTGATCTTTGCTCCGCGGCCGGCTGCGCCGCGGCAATCGAACGCACGCTCAGCATAGCCAATCGACTCAACGCCTTGGTCAACAATGCCGGCGTCAACGATGGTGTGGGCCTCGAAAAGGGTGGCCCCGAAGAGTTTGCTGCGTCGCTCGGACGCAATCTGTTGCACTACTACAATATGGCGCATTACGCGCTGCCGTCGCTCAAGGCCGCAAAGGGAGCTATCGTCAACATCGCCTCCAAGGTAGCATTCACGGGGCAAGGCGGCACATCCGGCTACGCCGCATCTAAAGGAGCAATCCTTGCCCTGACCCGGGAGTGGGCTGCGGAGTTATTGCCTAGTGGCGTCCGCGTCAACACGATTGTCCCGGCGGAAGTCATGACGCCTCTTTACCGACAATGGCTCGACACTTTTCAAAACCCTGACGAAAAGCTGGCTGCTATCCTTGCGAAGATCCCGCTGGGTAAACGAATGACCACAGCTGAGGAAATCGCGGCAATGACGGTATTTTTGATTTCCGCCCAATCTGGGCATACAACCGGTCAGCATGTCTTCGTGGACGGCGGTTATGTCCACTTGGACCGTGCCTTAACGTAATGCGAATTCATCCCTTGTTAACTCTGCCTCCCAGGTTCCAAGGTCCGTGTTGTGGAATGAATAGAGACCAAGTCGCGAAAATTGGAGTGAGCATAACCATATGAACCGGCGCTTCTGTTTGACACTGGACCTGAAGGACGATCCGGAACTGATCGCTGAATACCGTCGATATCACGAAAAAATCTGGCCCGAAATCACGCGGAGCATCAAGGACTCTGGCATTGAAGCCTTGGAGATTTATCTGTTTGGCGCGCGCATGTTCATGATCATGGAAGTAAATGAACATTTCTCTTTCGAAGCCAAGGGCAGGGCCGATCAATCCAGTCCGAAAGTGCAGGAGTGGGAAAATCTGATGTGGAGGTTCCAGCAATCATTGCCCCAGGCGAAACCCGGGGAAAAATGGCTGCTGATGGAGAAAATTTTTGAGTTGGAGAACTGACGTTCTTTTGTTATGAGGGCGATTCAGTTTCTGAAACAAATCTGTCGAAGCCAAGGCTCAGAACCAACTCACCGAGGGACAGATATTGACCTCACCGATGACTAACCTCTCTCGTGCCGCTATATCTTCCCGTGTCGTAAGCATCGCGGATCTCCGTTCCCTAGCACGCCGCCGATTGCCGAAGGCGGTTTTCGACTACCTGGACGGTGGTGCTGAAGGTGAGGTCACACTGCGCGAGAATTGCCGCGTGTTCGAGGACGTCACGTTTCGGCCACGTCAGGCCGTGACTGTGCCTGGGTGTGAGTTGCGTACGCGTTTCCTAGGCTTAGATCTATCTTTTCCTTCCCTGCTTGCGCCCGTAGGCTACAGCCGCCTGATGCATCCCGGTGGCGAAGTCGCTGCCGCGCGAGCGGCCGGTCTTGCAGGCACCGCCTACATTCTCTCGACCGTTTCTGGACACTCCCTGGAAGACGTCAAAGCAAGTTCCTCCGGACCTGTCTTCTACCAACTCTACCTGTTGGGCGGGCGGGTGGCCGCCGAGGGCGCGATAGAACGGGCACGAGCCGTAGGTTTCTCTGCATTAGTTGTCACCATCGATACGCCTGTAGCCGGAATGCGCGAGCGGGACTCGCGCAATGGCGTGAAGGAGTTGCTCAGCGGCAGCCTCTTGGCAAAAGCGCGGTTTCTTCCGGAGATAGTCACGCATCCCGGCTGGCTCGCCGGTTTCCTGTTCGATGGTGGCGTGCCAAAACTGCCGAACGTTGTCATACCGGGCCGCGGACCAATGCCTCTCGTCGACGTCAGCGCGGCTCTGGCAACCTCCGCGGTCTGTTGGGAAGACTTACGTTGGATTCGCGATCGTTGGCACGGCCCGATTGTGGTGAAGGGTGTCCTAACCGGTGACGACGCCCGCCGGGCCGTCGACGAAGGAGCTGCGGCCGTGGTGGTCTCGAACCACGGAGGGCGTCAGCTTGATTGCGTAGCTGCTTCATTGAAGGCGCTGCCGGAAGTGGTTGCGGCCGTGAATGGCCGCGCGGAGGTGTTGATGGACGGCGGCATTCGCCGAGGCGCTGACATCGTCAAGGCAATCTGTCTGGGAGCTCGGGCGGTTCTATGCGGGCGAGCATACGCGTATGGGCTGGCCGTTTCGGGTGAGGCCGGCGTGACGCGAGCTCTGGAAATCCTGCGCGCCGACGTCGAGCGCACGCTGCGGCTGCTGGGGTGCGCTTCGATCGCCGCGTTGGATCGTTCGTACGTGAGCGCTCCTCCAAACTGGTGAGCCGTTTGAATGCAGGGAGGAAAACGCACTTGCCACAGCAAACGGCATCCCCGACTTCTGGGAAGCAAATTGCGTCATTGCAGCTCGAGAATGCGACCCATACGAACTGCCTAGCAGACAATTTGTAGAACACATGCGCCAGACAAGACCGGGCAGTTTGATCGAAAAGTTGGCCGGTTACACACGGGAGGACTGCGATGTGCCGCAATAAACACTCGCTCAGGACATGAAACTCATTCGATTTGGCGAACCAGGGGCGGAGAAGCCAGGCGTGCTGTTGGACGATCAGACCCGGCTTGATGTCTCGACCTTTGTTTCCGACTATGACGAGGAGTTTTTTGGAAGCGGCGGTCTGGCACGGCTGCGACAGAGGCTGATGAATGACCACGTCTCCACGCTGCGTCGTGTAAGCCCACAGGAGCGCTGGGGACCACCCATCCGCCGCCCGAGCAAGATCGTCTGTGTCGGACTCAATTATCGCGATCACGCGGCCGAAAGCGGCATGCAGCTTCCTCCTGAGCCAGTGCTGTTCTTCAAAGCCACATCCTCGCTAGTGGGGCCAAATGATGCGCTCGTGATTCCCAGGGGCGCGGAGAAAGTGGACTGGGAAGTGGAACTGGCTGTGATTATCGAAAAAAAGGCCAGCTATGTTCCGAGAGAACAAGCCAGCGAATTTATCGCCGGTTATGCTCTTCACAACGACTATTCCGAACGAAGCTTCCAGTTGGAGAGGGGAGGTCAGTGGATGAAGGGAAAGAGCGCTGATACGTTCGCCCCTCTGGGGCCGTTTCTGGCAACCAGAGATGAAGTCCCGAATTCTGGCCGACTGGGAATGTGGCTTACCGTGAATGGCGAATTCAGACAAAAAAGCACCACGGCTGAAATGATTTTTGACGTACCTACGCTCGTCAGCTATGTGAGCGAGTTTATGACGCTTTTGCCCGGTGACATCATCAGTACTGGCACTCCCGCAGGGGTCGGCCTGGGAATGAGACCGCCAACATATTTGCGACAAGGAGATGTCGTGGCACTGGGAATCGATGGCCTGGGAACATCCCGTCAGGAAGTGACTGCCTGGCAACAGCGCAACTGAGGAGAAAATATGTCCATAATCCTTCGCCCTCCAGTAGTTGGTAGCTTCCAGGCCAGCGCGCACCACTGTCCCCCAGGTAATGGATCACCGCATCGGTGGCGGGTTTGCGCAACTCCGCGCCCCGGATGGGTTGAATCGTATCGGACGTCATCACTGGCCCCCTGGTCGAGTGGCAAGAGCACTGTGAGTGCTTAATTGCCGGTTGCTGCGGTTTGACCGACAGAAGACCTTCTTGCCCTATCCCTTTCTGAAACATGTTTTTCAATCGCAAAAAACTGCTTGACAAGCGCCTCCCTTAGCTTCTATAAGTAGGGACATTTGGCAGGTGAAGTTTTACTTTTATATATGAAAATCTTCGATAGTGACTTCCGCTAACGAGGGTTGGGGTGCCAGGGGTGCTGTTCAAAGTAATTCTCAGAGTACATAGCAGGTTGGGTGTGAGTCCAAAATTAGCGCCGAAGGACCGAAGGAGATGTTTATGACCGAAGCAGCTAAAAGACTGGATTCGTGCGTAGGGGGCGGCTTGCTTAACAGCATCGTCTCTCTGCTTGTCAT
>Ga0206853_1062_pt1 | contig 15635 bp, 16 predicted proteins | sample Alteio_BWOrgCont_52_FD_152859 | JGI IMG/M metagenome (GOLD analysis project Ga0206853, IMG submission 152859) | Enriched cells from forest soil in Barre Woods Harvard Forest LTER site, Petersham, Massachusetts, United States -... | ecosystem: Environmental > Terrestrial > Soil > Temperate forest >... | reverse complement strand
GGGTTACCGGGGTTTTTCGCCTGCAAAACGATTGTGCTGATGCAGGTCACGCTCATGCAGCCGCAGGGCACGGAAGCGGGTTTTAACAAAGCGACCAAAATTATTTATACCTTCATGCAATATTTCCCTTCCCGGCTGGCGGCGATTTTATGGGTGGCGGCGACGGGATTTTTGCCGGAATCGAAGATGCAGGATGCGGTCAAACCGATTGCTACCGGTTTCATAACGTACGCACCGCAAAAGCTTTCGGTTTTATCGGCGGCGGCGGCGCTGAAGCTTTCGCTCGGCGGGCCGCTCTCGGCTTACGCATCCGGCGAGTGGGTGGGAAACGGCACGGTGCGTCCCTCGCCCGCCGATATCCGCCGCGCGCAGGTGTTATTTGCGTTTCTTCACCTGTTTCTTTTTATTCTGGTCGGGCTGTTTCTTTAACGCTTCCACGACCGGCATCGTCGCCAGCGCGGCGTCTATTTTCAGGCGCTCCATGAGATCGCCGTGGTCGGGATGTGTGCCGGGGCCCGAGAGGAACTTTTCGTTGATATCGACGGTCGATTTATGGCCGACATCTTTCCAGTGCGTATTCAGCCAATGTTCGGCGGTGAGGCGGCCGATATTTTTGAGGTAGAGGAAAAAATCCCAGTCGGCGTTCATTTTGCTGGAGGCGTTGAGGCTTTTGAGATGGTCGGCGGCGTAAATGAGATGCACGCGCATATCCTTATAGCGTTTGGCGCTTACGGTGCCTTCCTGAAGCAGTTTGGATACGAAATTGATCGCGCGCATTTCGGCGATGAGGCTTGAGTTGAAGGAAATTTCATTGAGGCGGTTGATGATTTCGCCGGCGGTCTGCGGCAGTTTTTCGTCATGGATCGGGTTGATCTGCACGAGCACGACGTCTTCCGACTGGCAGTTATAAATCAGCGGCCAGATGGCGGGGTTGCCCATATAACCGCCGTCCCAGTAATTCTGGCCGTCGATTTCGATGGCCTGGAATATGAACGGCAGGCACGCCGAGGCGAGCAAAACGTCGGGAGTGATTTCATGGCACTGGAACACGCGTGCCTGCCCGCTGGCGACATGCGTGGCGGTGACGAAAAGCTTGATGGTACTACAGGCTTTCACCTGATCTTCGTCGATCAATTCTTCGATGATGCTGCGCATCGGGTTGATGTGTAAGGGGTTAAGTTCATAGGGCGAAAAAATGCGGCTCATCAGGTCGAACCAGTGATAGGCCGGCGAAAGGTCCATGTTCCAGCCGGTGAGCATGCGGTCGAGCGGCGTTTTATGTAGCGGGCTGAACGCCGCCGCCTCGCTCACGCGCCGCCAGAATGTCTCGAGGCATTCCTTCGCGCCTTCGCGGCCGCCCTGCACGAAACCATTGACCAGCATGGCGGCGTTCATCGCCCCGGCGGAGGTGCCGCTGATGCCTTCGATCTCCACATTTTTTTCCTCGAGCAAGCGGTCGAGCACGCCCCAGGTATATGCGCCGTGCGCGCCGCCGCCTTGGAGGGCGAGGTTGATTTTTTTGGTCATGGCTATTTGCCTTGCTTGAGGTAATCCACTTCCACCTTACCATAAGGCAGCGTCAGATCAGCAATGAAATGGCTGCCGCCGATGATTTTTTTTACCGGGAGATCCGCAACCGGCGCATTGACATGTGGCACGAGATGCAGCCGCGCCGGGCCGGACCACGCGCCTTTGACATTGATGTCGGTCATGCTGTAAGAGACGAGCTGGGCGATGGCGAGCGAACCGTCGACGCTTGGGATCAATTTGAGATTGCAGGATTTTTTGCCGAGTTTTTTCTCGACGACTTTTGGGTCACAGGAGGTGTGGTCGCTCGCGTTCCAGTGGGTGAGCAGGTTTTCCTGCTTATAGGTCATCGTGCCCATGGCGACGCGGCTTCCCGCATAATCGAGCGTGCCAGTCAGCGTATCGTGGATGATTTCGAGCTTGGGATTGGCGTATTTTTTCGGGAATCCCCACACTTCGCGGCCGCCGGAAATCGGCGGTTCGTCATCGAGATACATCTGCGAAATGAAACTCACCTCTTCGCCGTTTAAGAGCGCCGGGATGACGACGCCGGATTCGCAATAATCACCAAAGCCGGAGCTATCGGGCATTTTCATGAATTCATAGGAAACAAGGCTTCCGGGCGCGGGTTCGAGCGGCTCGGGCAGGTGAAAGCGTATGGCGTTGGGATCGGATTCATAGGTCACGATCATATATTCGCGGCTGACGAACCGGTACGGCCCTTTCGGATAGCTCGATCCCACCGATGGCATCGACGGCAGGTTTAAAATAGTTTCGCGGTTCATAACGTTATTCCGCCGTCCAGCCGCCGTCGATAATCACCGGGCTTCCGGTCATGGTGGCGGCGGTGTCGCTGCACAGGAACACGACGATGCCGCCGATCTGCTCGGGTTTGTTGAATTTTTTCATTGCTTGCTTGTCGAGCATGGTGCGGGTGGCTTCGTCCTCGGAGACGCCGGCTTTTTTGGCATTGTCCTCGATTTGCTTCTGCACCAGCGGCGTGTGCACCCAGCCGGGGCAGATGGCATTGCAGGTGATGTTGTTTTCGCCGTTTTCGATGGCGACGACTTTGGTGAGGCCGACGATGCCGTGCTTTGCGGCGACGTAGGCAGCTTTGTTGACCGAAGCGACGAGGCCATGCACGGAAGCGATATTGACGATGCGGCCGTATTTGCGTTTCTGCATGCCGGGAAGCGCCGCTTTGATGGCATGGAATGAGGCCGAAAGGTTGATGGCGATGATGGAATCCCATTTGTCGGCGGGGAATTGCTCGACCGGCGCGGTGAACTGGATGCCGGCGTTATTGACGAGGATATCGCAGGTTCCGAACACGCGTTCGCACATCGAAACCATAGCGGCGATATCGGCGGGCTTGCTCATATCGGCGGGGGAATAATCGGCCTGGATATTGTATTTCTGCATCAATCCCTTGACTTCGGCATCGATAGCGGCTTTATCGCCAAGCCCATTGATAAGCACATTGCAGCCTTCCGCCGCCAGTGAATGGGCGATGGCGAGGCCGATGCCGCTGGTGGAACCGGTAACGATGGCATTTTTTCCTTTGAGCATAGTCACTTCTCCTATTTTATTTCCGTTAGGGGTAACCATAGGCGCATAAAGAAGCAATATCAACTATGGCGTATTTTCCCCCTTCCAGACCAAACAAACCCATGTTTCACTAATCATGTCGTGCACGACATAAGCCCATGGGAAGTTGCAGGAACCTACCTCATGGCAAGAAGGACTCGTAGCTGCTTAGCGTAATGGTGGGCAGGTCGGGCGTTTGTGAGAGCAGCGCTTCGGTACGATCCCCGCGTGGCCTTCTTCAATTAAAACCTGCTGGGCGCGCCCACTTTATTTTTTAAAAGGAAGGCAAGACAGAAAAAGTCAGAAAATAAGGACATTAAAGCGTGGTAGATTGCGGGAAGGAGAGGCGTACACGTAACCCCGGCGCATTATCTTCGAGCGTAATGGTAGCATTATGGATGCGGGCAATGGCAGCTACAAGCGATAGCCCGAGCCCGTTGCCGCGAGTGTTGCGGCTTTCTTCGAGGCGGAAGAATTTCTCGAACACTTTATCGCGGAATTTTACCGGGATGCCCGGCCCGTTATCGGCAATCACGATGTCCGTATGATGCTCGCCGGTTTCAGCGGCGATGGTGATGGTGCTGTCTTTTGGCGTAAATTTGAGGGCGTTATCGATCAGGTTGGCGAAGGCCTGCGTCAGTAGGTTTTTCTCGCCGTAAAGGATGAGCGGCGCGGGCAGCGAATTTTCAATGGTGATGAATTTTTCGGCGGCATAAGGCTCATACAGTTCGACGAGATTATCGATAATCCGCTGCAAATCGCAAGCCTCGAAAGAGCGGAATTCGGTATTGGCTTCGAGCTCGGAGATTTTCAGGATGGAATTGAATGTGCCGACCAGCTCCTGCATATCGACGATATTTTTTTCAAGCAGCCCACGCGCCGGATTATCCTGTTCGATCGAGCGCAGCCCCGCTTCCACGCGGTTGATGATGCGGTTGAGCGGGCTGCGGAGGTCATGCGCGATATTGCTGGCGAATTGCCCGAGCGACCCAAGGAGCATTTCGATTTTGTCGAGCATGGCGTTTAAGTTCGAGGAGAGCTCGTCGAATTCATCGCCGCCGAAGGTGAAGGGAAAGCGCATGGCGAGGTTGCCGTGCATGATGGTATAGGCCGAACGGTTGATGATGTTGATGCGTTTCATTACGCTCCGCGTCATGATCAACGCGCCGAAAAACGCCATGGCGAGGGTGAGCAGCAAACTTGCCCAGAAAGTCTGGACGATGGTTTTTTCGATGCGCTCGTTGCTTTGCAGGCTTTCGCCGACGAGCAACATGCGCCATTTGGACAGCGGCACCATGATCGCCTTGACCGGGGTGCCGTTCGGCGCTTTGTGCGAGCCCTCGATGTGAAAACTCACCCAGTGCCCTTCTTTTTCGAATACGTCTTCCTGCACCGCTTCCGCCGGCCATTCATTGAGGTTGCCCGCGAGTTTTTCGCCTTCGCGGTTCATGAGCAGATAGACCGACGTGCCGTCATCGTCGCTGGCGATCAGTTCCTTGATGCGCGCTTCGACGCCCTCGGAGCCGTTGGTGCGGTATTCGTCGCGCAGGTAAAAATATTGCTGGCGCAGCCCATCGGTAATCTGCCCCTGCAGGTAATTCATGGCGAAAGTGTAGATAAACGCAAAGAGCAGTGTCACCGACAGCGCAAACAAGCCGACATACACCAACCCCAGTCGGAAGGTGAAGGTTTTTACGATGCGTGAGAATTTGGATTCCATCACACCACCAATTTATACCCCGCGCCGCGGAGCGTCTGGATCATGCTTTTATCGAAGCCCTTGTCGATTTTGTTGCGCAGGCGCGAGATATGCACGTCGATGACGTTGGTTTGTGGGTCGAAATTATAATCCCAGACTTGTTCGAGCAGCATAGTGCGCGTGACGACCGTGCCGCAGTTGCGCATAAGGTATTCGAGCAGCGCGAATTCCCGCGCCTGCAGGTCGATCACCTTCCCGGCGCGTTTGACCGTGCGTGTGAGCAGGTCCATTTCCAGTTCACCGCAGGTGAGTTTGGTCACGGCTTTTTCGGCGGATTTGCGGCGCGTGATGGCTTCGAGGCGGGCGAGGAGTTCGGTGAAAGAGTAAGGTTTGGCGAGGTAATCGTCGGCGCCGGATTTGAGACCTTTGACGCGCTCTTCGACTTTGTCGAGCGCAGTTAAAATAATCATCGGCGTCTCGTTGCCGGAAGCGCGCAGCGTCTGCACGATGGTGAGCCCGTCGACTTCCGGCACCATACGGTCGATGATCATCGCGTCATATTTTTCCGATGTGGCCATGAACAGGCCGTCCTTGCCGCTCAGCGAATGATCGACGACATACCCCTGCTCGCGCAGGCCTTTCATCAGGTATTTGGCCGATTCCTTATCATCTTCAATGATGAGAATTTTCACTGGGCGCTCCTTCTTTTTTCTTCCGCCATGGCTCCTTGATGACGACCGTATGCGCCATCAGATCGTGCCACGCGCGGCGTTTTTTATCGATGCCGATCCAGCAAAACCCGAGCATAAAACAAAAGCCGGAAATAAGATAACCGCCTATGCGTATTATGATTTGTCGGTGCGTGATCGGCGCTTCCGTTTCGCTATCCGCGATCTTAATGCGCAGGAGCATTTTGCCGGGCGTAGCCGACCAGAAATGCCAGCATACGGCGCTAAAGGCGAGCAACCCGAAGAGTTGCCAGGCCCAGTTGGCGGCGAGGCTCCCCATAAATTCATGGTTGGTGACGATGGCTTTCGCCCAATCCGCCCGCGCCTGCTCGTTCATGGGGTCGGGCATGGTTTGCGGCAGCGTGGAGCGGTTGATCGGGCTGATCCAGTCAAAAACCGGCGCGAAAAGCAGTACAATAAACGAATCGAGCGTGGCGGCGATCATGCGACGGTTGAAGGTCGCGTATTTGGGATCGCGGGTGGGTTTTTTTCGTCCCGGCACCAGCGCTTTTAAAAAATTTAGTGCAAAATTTTCGCTCATTCCCATAGCCTGTTCAGTGGTGGCGCGGTTTCCCAGTGGTTTTTACCCGTAAGCGTTGGCAATGCTACTACAGGAATGCCCCCGCGTACAAATGTTTCAAGCGCGTCGCATGTATCCCTCAGGGAAACCAGGCTATTTTCCGACTCACTGACCACCAGCCCCGCGACTGCCAGCGGCGCATTTTGGAGGACATTGAGTGCCGTAAGCGTGTGGCTCAGCGCGCCGAGATAGCTTCCGGAAACGAGGATCACCGGCCAGCCGAGCGCGGTCATCCAGTCCAGCATCGTGTGGTGGTTGGTCAGCGGTGACATGATGCCACCCGCGGTTTCGATCAATAATTGTTGATTGGCGTTGGCATGTTTGCGGCAAAACGCCACCACCTCATCCACGTTGATTGTCCGCCCTTCTTTTTCTGCCGCCATATTCGGCGAAAGCGGCGCGGTGAAACGCCACGGCGAAATGGTCGCGATTTTTTTTTCCGTCACGGCAAGGCCACAACTTTTGAGGAGGACGGCGCTGTCGCTTTCCTCGCCTTTCTCAAACCCGCTGATGATGGGTTTGAGTGCGGTCACTTTTTTTCCAGCGCGGCGAAGCTGGTGGCACAGCGCTGACGTCACTAGTGTTTTGCCGGTGCCGGTACCTGAGGAAGCGATGACGAAAGGTTTCATGGGCGTTTCTCCAGCACCATCCACAGCACTTGCCACGTTGCGGGCAGGCCTTTGCGAGTGCCGAATTGTTTATGGTAATGTTCTTCGAGTGCGGCGAGTTTGCGCGGTGTCATCAGGCCCCTCACGCGCCCGGAAAGTTTATTACCGGCGCCGATGGCTTTCAGGTTTTTCATGAGCATCCGCACGTCCGGATAATGCGCGAGAAAGATTTCTTCCTGCGTCGAAAGCACGAAAAAACCGGCATGCGCGGCCAGCAGCGAAAGCCCGCCGACATTGGCAAACGGGCTCACATGCGGATGGTTGTCGAGGGACGCAAACGATGCGCGGAGCTCCTCCAGTGTGCCATGCACAAACGTCGAAATCACTATGCGGCCGCCTCGTTTAGTTACCCGTGCCATCTCACGCAGCGCCAGAAGTGGGTCACCCACCCATTGCAGTGCGAGCGAAGAAAAAATGCCATCAAAGGAAGCGTCGGCAAAAGGTAGTGCCGCAAGGTCGGCATTCACTGCCGAACCCGCTGCTTTGCACATGCCAAACGCGATGTCGAGCTGGGTGATATTCCAGCCAAGCCCCAGCAGTTTTGCGCTATGGGAAAACCCGCCGGGCCCGCTGCCCGCGTCAAGGATTTTTGCGCCAGTTTTCCAGCAGGATTCGCCGAGGCGGATCGCGTCTTCGCGGACGGCATGTTGTAGCTCGGCATGCGCGGCGTAATCTGTTGCGGCTTTTCCAAACGCGCGTTTGATGGCGTCCGTGTCAAACATCAAAATGCCCCTTGATCGCTTGTTTGACAGCATCGGTATCGTGCCAGTGCGGCGCATGGCCACATGCGGAAAATATCATCAGTTTCGCATCCGGAATGACTTCCGCAAAGCGTTCCGATTGCGCGCTTTCCACCACCACGTCATTTTCGCCGTGGAAAAGTAGCGTCGGTGGAAGACGGGAAAAATCGCTGCCTTCAAACGTAAACCCATCGAGCGAGGTGAGCCAGTGCAGCCAGTCTTTAGCAAGCACTTCCGCTTTATTTTGCGCATTCAAATGCGCTTTCACGCGTCCGGCATGGATATCGTCGACGGCAATCAGTTCCCACGCTTTAGCGAGCGTCCGTTCGGGGCTGCGCGCATAATTATCCCGGAATTTATCATAGGTGAAACGTTCCATGCCGAGCTCACCGGGGCGTTCGGCCACGAACTGGAACGCGGACGCAATCAGCACCAAGCGGCGCGGTTTGATGAGCCCGGAAATAATCGCGCGCACCGCCAGCTGCCCGCCGAGCGACCAGCCGATGAGCGCATCGCAATTCTTCGCCTGCGCGGCAATATCAAGCAGAGCGGCCTGCACGCTATGATGGCGCGCGTAATCGATATGCAGTGCATTTGGCGCAATCGCCGCCAGCGCATCATGCGGTTGTCCCCAGCCGCTTAAGGTTACGGTATTCATACCCACCCTTGCGACTTGATGATGGCGGCCACGGCTTCGATATCCGCTTTCGTATGCAGCGCCGAAAAAGCAAAGCGCAGCCGTGCCGTATTTTCCGGCACCGTCGGCGGGCGGATGGCGGCGACGAGGAATCCTTTTTCTTCGAGCAGTTGTGATGCGGTCAGCGCTTTGTCATTGTCTTTAAGTATAAGCGGGACGATGGCGCTCTCCGCCGGTTCCAGCCCGAGTAGCGATGTAAAAAGCCGTGCGTTTTTCAGCGGCTTTTCGGTAAGCCCCGGCTCCCGCGCCATAACCTTAAATGCAGCGAGCGAGGCGGCGACGGTAGCGGGCGGCAGGCCGGTGGAATAGATGAGGCTTCGGCTGGCAGTTTTCAGATAATCGATCAGTATTTTCGAGCCGCAGATATAGCCGCCATAGCTGCCGGCGGCTTTGGAAAGTGTGCCCATTTGTATGGTTGGCGTATCTTTGCCGTGGGCGGAAAATTCATGTGCGCCATCGACCATCAGCCAGCTATCGAATTCTTTAGCGAGCGACGCGAGTGCGGTAAGCGGCGCGCGGTCGCCGTCCATGCTGAAGATGGTTTCGGTGAGGATCAGGCAGTGCTGGTGCTCGGCGCGGTTCGCTTCGAGCAACATGCGGCAATGTTCCATATTGTTGTGGGCGAAGCGCATGAAGGTAGCGCCGGAAAGCCGCGCGCTATCTACCATACAGGCATGGATGAGTTTGTCGGCGAGTATTAAATCGCCGCTGCCGACGAGAGCGGGGATCGTGCCTATATTTGCCAGATAGCCGCTTCCGAATACGCAGGCCGCTTCGGTGTTTTTATAGGTTGCAAGCGCCGTTTCCAATTCGTCGTAAAGCGGGAAATTGCCGGTGACCAGCCGCGACGCCCCTGCCCCGGCGCCGTATTTTTTCAGGGCATCCATCGCTGCGGCGATCACTTCCGGGTGGTGCGAAAGCCCGAGATAATCGTTGCAGCTGAAGGAAATCAACTCGCGGCCAGCGCGCGTCACGCGCACGCCCTCGCCGCGCACCGACTCTTTCAGCGTGCGTTTTTGCTGCTTGGCTGCGAGGAGCTGCAATTTTTGCTGTAAAATGTCGTTGAGTGCTGGCATTCTCTCGATATCTGCGATATTAAAGAGGGGAATTTAACCATGATTGGCGCGATTATGCAAAATATAAGGCACGATTGGCAAAAAGACGAGGTTTCGGCCCTGTTTGCCTTGTCGTTCAACGATTTGTTATTCAAGGCGCAGACGGTGCACCGGAACCATTTCGACGCCAACGAGGTGCAGATTTCGACGCTGCTTTCGATCAAGACCGGCGGTTGCGCCGAGGATTGCGGCTATTGCCCGCAGAGCGCGCATTTCGATACCGGCGTCAAAGCGTCGAAATTGATGGAAACCGAAGAGGTGCTGGCGGAAGCGCGCAAGGCCAAAGCGGCGGGCGCGTCGCGTTTTTGCATGGGTGCGGCGTGGCGTTCGCCGAAAGACCGCGATATCGAAAAAGTGTCGGCGATGATCGAAGGCGTGAAAGCGCTCGGGCTTGAAACCTGCGCGACGCTTGGGATGCTGAAGCGCGAGCAGGCGGAAAAACTGAAAAATTCCGGCCTCGATTATTATAACCACAACCTCGATACCTCGCCGGAATATTACGGCAATATCATTACCACCCGCACCTACCAGGACCGGCTCGATACGCTGGAACACGTGCGCGAAGTGGGCATGAATGTGTGCTGCGGCGGCATCGTCGGCATGGGGGAAAAGCTTGAAGACCGCGTTGAATTACTCCGTACGCTTGCCAACCTGCCGGAGCATCCGCAGAGCGTTCCCGTCAACCTGCTCGTGCAGGTGGAAGGCACGAAACTGGGTGCGGTTGCGCCGCTTCCGGCGTTTGATTTTATCCGCACGATTGCGGTGGCGCGCATCCTGATGCCTCAGTCGTTCGTGCGGCTTTCCGCCGGGCGCGAGGCGATGAGCGAGGAGACGCAGGCGCTCTGTTTCTTTGCCGGGGCGAATTCCATTTTCTATGGCGAAAAACTGCTCACCACGCCGAACCCGGAAGCCGACAAGGACAAGGAATTATTTGAAAAGCTCGGCCTCAGGCCTCTGGAAATAAAAGAGCCGGAAGCATGCGCGGCCTAGCCGTATGACCAAGGATTGGTACGATTCCGGACTGCCGCATATCTGGCTGCCTTATACGCAGATGAAAACCGCGCCCGCGTCGCTGCCGGTGATTTCGACGCAAGGGTGCCGCATTACACTGGCCGATGGGCGCGAACTGATCGATGGCGTCGCGTCCTGGTGGAGCGCCTGCCACGGCTATAACCATCCGCACATGATTCAGGCGGTGGAAACTCAGCTTAAAATCTTGCCGCATGTGATGTTCGGCGGGCTCGTGCATGAACCGGCGCTGACGCTCGCCAAGCGCCTGACGCAAATCGCCCCGCAGGGCTTGAGCCGCGTATTTTTTTCCGATTCGGGGTCGGTTGCGGTCGAGGTGGCGCTGAAGATCGCGCTGCAATATTGGCGGAATTCCGGCAAGCCGCACAAGGATCGTTTCCTCTGTTTCAAAGATGGTTACCACGGCGATACGATGGGGGCGATGTCCGTGTCCGATCCGGAAAAATCGCTGCATAAGGCGTTTCGCGGTTCGGTCATCAAGCAGTATGTGGTGGATATCCCGCGCGACGAATATGGCTTTGCGGAATTCGATTCCCTGCTTGCCGCTGAGCATGGGCATATCGCAGGAATCATCATCGAGCCGTTGGTGCAGGGCGCGGGCGGCATGCGTTTTCACAGCGCCGACGTGCTCGCGGAAATTGCGCGCATGGCGAAGAAACATCATATTCTTTTCATTGCCGACGAAATCGCCACCGGTTTTTATCGCACGGGTAGCCGTTTTGCATGCAATGAGGCGGATATTATTCCCGATATTTTATGCCTGGGCAAAGCGCTCACCGGCGGGATGATCACGCTCGGCGCGACGCTGGTTCAGGAAGAAATTTTCGCAGCGTTTTTATCGGATGATCCAGACCACGCCTTCATGCATGGCCCTACTTTTATGGCGAATCCCCTTGCCTGTGCAGCGGCGAATGCGTCGCTGGATTTATTCGAGAGCGAACCGCGTGCAAAGCAGGTGGAAGCCATTGAGGCGCAACTTGCGAAAGAGCTCGAACCCTGCCGCCGTTTGCCGAAAGTGGTCGATGTGCGTATAAAGGGCGCGATCGGCGTGGTGCAGATGGAACCATCCGTAGATGTGTTTGCACTCCGCCCGAAATTTATCGAGCGCGGCGTGTGGCTGCGTCCTTTCGGCGATATCGTTTACATCCTGCCGCCGCTGGTGATTGCGCCGGATGAATTATCAGAACTGACGGAGAGTGTGGAATCCGTCATTGCGAGCGTAGCGAAGCAATCCAGCCTTTAGTTTTCTGGATTGCCGCGTCGCTTGCGCTCCTCGCAATGACGATTATTTAAGCCGACTTTTTCCGGTCGCCGGAGAAATCATTGAGGTCTTCAATGATGCGGCGCTTGATGGAATTGCGGTCGGACGTCGGGATGCCGTAGCGGATAGCGAGCAGGGCATAATCTTCATCGGTAAGCGAAACGGGAATCTGCACCGATTCAGGATACGCGACCGGAAGTTCGATGATGCGGCGCACGATGTCGGTCAGGCGCATTTCGTTGCGGATGGCTTCGTCGATGATTTTGTTGGCAACGCGCAGGTCGCATTCAATCGCATCGTTTTCAAATTGTTTGAGGGCATTATTGGTCACGGCTTTTACCTCCTGTTTGGAAAAATTTTCGGGTAGATGGGGTTTGATGAATGCAGTCGTTTTGGCGGCAGCGCCGTTGGTAGTAGTGTATTCCATGGGTATTTTTTCCTTGCTGATGTTGAGTGGAGTTGTCTGTTGAGGAGCAGGCGCGGGTGTCGGTTTAGTTTCGAGTTTGACGGGTTCCGGTTTGGGTGCGACCTGTACGGGAGCGGCCGGGAATTCCTGAAGTTTGATTGGTGCGGGTTTGGTTGCTTCCACCGTTTGCTGCGTCACCGAAAGAACCGGCGAAGCGCTTGGAGCAGGAGCGGCGGCGGGTGTTGCTGCCGGCGCTTTAGCGGGCGCGGACGCGAGCTTGATGTCCGGGCGTCCAGCTTCGGCGGAAACGGGATGCGTTATTTCGCCGATGTCGCTGACGCGGCGGTACACGGTGGTGTAGACTTCGATATGGTTGCTGTATTTTTCGATTTCGATGGCGTGTTCATTATTGTCGCTGACGAGGAGCGTGTATTCGAAGTCCTGTCCGGCGCCGTTCGGAAGCGGTGTTTTGCGGTAGTCGCCTTTGAAGATGCGGCCCTTGAGCCCGTGGATTTCGCGCTTGTAACGCGACACGGTCCAGCCTTTAAAATCGACCATGTGGTCGCGGCAGGTGAGCGTGGTGGCGTCGGGTTTGCCCATGACGGCGTTTAATTCTTCCTTGTCGAAGAGTTTTTCGCGGTCGGCGATCGGGATGCGGCGCGAAATGGCAAGGTAATGCTCGCCTTCCGATTCTGCGACGATCATCGATACGCCGGGTGTGCTGGAGGTGGTTTCTTTATCGTAAGTGAGCACGAACGAGGTGAGCGATTCCTCGCCGAACTGGTAGGTGTTGATGCCGTTGATGTAAAGGCGGCGGCCAGACAGGATCGCCTGCGGCACAAAGCCGAAACCCAGCGAGCTGCCGGTTTGCAACTGCTCCGGTTTTAACGGTTCCTGTGCCTGGTTTTTTTTAGCCGGTTTCCAGAAATCAGCGATGACATCCAGCATGGTTTAGCTCCTATTTTAAATCCTGCGAAGCGCGTAAGCGATTGCGCAGGATCTCATTTATCTTTTGCACTATCCTATGTGTCTCACAGGATTATGCAGGTTTTCAAATTTTTCCAGGATCCTGTGCTGATGCTAACGCATCCCGCAGGATTAGGACTTACTGCGCATGATCCGGGCTTTGTCGCGTTCCCAGTCACGCTTTTTAATTACGTCGCGTTTTTCGTACAATTTCTTACCCATCGCCAGCCCGAGCTTCACTTTCGCGAGTCCCCTGCTGTTGAAATAAAGCGAGAGGGGCACCAGCGTCGTCCCCTTCACTTTCAGCCGCCCCAGCAATTTCGCTATTTGCTTTTTGTGGAGCAGTAACTTCCGCGGCCTGCGTGGCTCATGGTTGAAGCGGTTGCCCGCTCCGTATTCGGCGATGGTGGCATTGAGGAGCCACAATTCGCCTTCTTTCGGTGCGGCATACGCTTCGGCGATGTTCACACCCTTGCCAAGACGCAAGGACTTGACCTCAGTTCCGGTGAGTACGATGCCCGCTTCGAATTCTTCTTCAACCGAATATTCAAAACGGGCTTTGCGGTTGCCCGCCACCTTACCTGTGTTCGGCGGTTTGTCGTTATTCTTTTTGCCCGCTTTCATAGGAAATACTAATAAAGATGAAAAAAGCTTTTAGAGCAAGCGTAAATTTTTTAACACTTGCATTATGTGTTTTTGGGTCGCTTCCTGAGGCTCAACCAGCGGTAGCCGCAATTCCGGCTCACATTTCCCAAGCAGCGATACTGCATATTTAACAGGTGAAGGATTTGTTTCACTGAAAAGGGCAGTCGTGAGTTCCACCAGCGTATCCTGAAGCTTAAGCGCGCCAGCATAATCGCCTGTGAAGCACAGCTCCTGTATCTTTGCGCAGGTTTTCGGCACGATATTGGATGCCACTGAAATACAGCCCTGCCCCCCGGAAACATTAAAGGCGATGGCGGTCATGTCTTCGCCGGAAAGGAGCGCCAGCGGTTTTTTGAGTTTTTGGCGCAACGTATAGGGGCGCGCGAGGTCGCCGGTGGCGTCCTTGAGGCCGACGATATGTGGCAGTTCCGCGAGGCGGGCGAGGGTTTCATCGGTGATGTTCACGCCCGTGCGGCCGGGGATATTATAAATGACGATGGGGAACTCAGTGGCGTCATGGATGGCTTTGAAATGCTGGTAGAGGCCTTCCTGCATCGGTTTATTATAATAAGGGGCGACGATGAGCGCTGCGGTTGCGCCCGCTTTTTTGGCATGGAGCGTCGTCATGATCGCTTCGTCGGTCGAGTTTGAGCCCGTCCCGGCCATGACTGGCACGCGGCCTTTTGCCACCTCGACGCAGAGGTCGATGACGCGGTTATGCTCCTCATGCGAAAGCGTTGGCGATTCGCCGGTCGTGCCGCAGGGCACCAGCCCATGCACGCCTTCGGCGATCTGCCATTCGACGAACGACTGGAACGCACGCTCGTCCACCTTGCCGTTTTTAAAGGGCGTGATCAGCGCAGTATAGATGCCTTTGAACATGGGTTTGAGCCATTTAGTTAGGAAAGAGGGCTATAATAGGGCAAAAGAATATAATGTAAATGCGCTTTACTTAACATTTGCTAAGCACTAATCACTAGGCACGAAGGACTTTCTCGGGGAGTAGCGCAGTCTGGTAGCGCATCTGGTTTGGGACCAGAGGGTCGCAGGTTCGAATCCTGTCTCCCCGACCATTTCCTTATCCAAGGACATCTTAAGTCCTTGGATAAGGAAATAATCTATGATGACAGGTGAGAACCGGTTCCTAATCCAAAATCCGCAAGCGGAATTTTGGTTTTTGAAGATATAAAATCCCATATTTGGATTTGATGTTTCAGGAAGAAAATTTTGACATCGCAGCGCTTTAGCACGAGATGCCGCTTGACGGTGCGAAGCCAGTAGGCCAGCATCTATCCTGTCTCCGAGGGTTAACAAACAGACCTTAGATGTTATTATGGTTTATCTAATAGTATTGTTTATCAATATTCGCGGCGGGATGACGAGCACTGTTACGCCGTTTGATAATGGGAACCTTTGTCCAGTAGCTGGCAAGGCAATTGCAGATAGTTTTGCTGATGTAAAGGATGTTACGGTGACTTGGAAATGCGTGCCGTACGATACTAAGGAATAAGTTTGTTTCTATTGTATTTTGGATGCCCGGGATTGTTTAAAATACATGTTCTCGGCGATTAAAATATCAATAGTTTTAATGAGAAACTTCCGCACTCATCTTCTAAGGTCGACCAATTCTACAACCCACGTCCCCCTGCATCGCCGGTTCCCGCAAAGCGGTTCCAGCGTTCTTTCGATTCGCGTTTTTTGCCGGTCAGGCGGTTGCGGACTTGTGTGGTTTTGTCCGACCATTCGCCGCTTTTTTTCGTTCCCGCTTTCGGTTTTATCGATTTTTCGAGCGCTTTGACGCGCGCGGCTTCGGCGCGGCGGATGCGGAGCACCTCGAAAATCTGCTGGTGGCGCTTGTTCTTTTTATCGAGAATCTTCTTTTTCTGCTTCTTGGAAAGGGGATTACCCCACTCGAAAATGAAATAGACCATGCGCTCCCCTATGCCTGCCCGGAAGAGGGCTTTTCCGCCTGCTTGCGGCGCAGCAG
>Ga0206853_1061_pt1 | contig 15993 bp, 10 predicted proteins | sample Alteio_BWOrgCont_52_FD_152859 | JGI IMG/M metagenome (GOLD analysis project Ga0206853, IMG submission 152859) | Enriched cells from forest soil in Barre Woods Harvard Forest LTER site, Petersham, Massachusetts, United States -... | ecosystem: Environmental > Terrestrial > Soil > Temperate forest >... | reverse complement strand
TGGCCGCACTGTGGTATAGTATTTCGCAATTCGGTTTAACGCCACAATACCAGGAAAGCGACAGGAAAAACATCGAACTTGCCAATAAGGTCAACTTCCTATTAACCCTTAATTCCGTTGGAGTAGTTATAGCTGGTTTGGTCATTGGCCTTTCGGTTATGACCTTGTGCAATATACTGTTACTGTCTGTTTTTGCGGCTTGTTGGTTATTTGCCTATGCCAGGCACCTTCTGCTTGCCCGGGTGTTTGGCGTCTTTATGCTGTACAATATGCTCATGGTATCGATGATACTATGCGGCAGCCGCAGCGGTATTGAAGACATACTGATCACTACCGCCATGATACCCGTGATGCTATTAGGCAAAAAGCATTTAAAATGGATCGTTTTCTTTATAGTGCAATGCCTGCTTTACTACTTTATTTATGATACCTACAAACTGAGTTTTGACCGCTTCGCGATGCCTCTTGCCAACCAATTGATAGTGCATGATATTATGACGCCGGTCAAAATAATTACCCTGTTTATAACCATCTATCTGCTTCTGCGCATATTGACAGATACTGAAACAGAATATGAAGCCCGTCGTCGTGTGCTGGAAGAACAACGGAACTATTATTTCAACCTTCTTGATAGTATGCCCATACATGTAATAACATACGATCACGACTTTCGCTATACCTACGTGAATCGCGATGCCTGCCGGGACAAGAGCGTTAGTGAATGGATAATAGGCAAGACCGATCTGGAATATGTGAAATACCGCAATCTGGACCCTGCAATAGCCCAGAAAAGGATGGACCTGATGAAGATGGCTGCCGCCGAAAAAAAGGCGGTGGAAAAAGAAGAAGAGTTTATAGATAGGATGGGCCAACATCACGCAGAGCTGAGAGGCACAGTGCCGCTGTTTGATGAGGATACGGGCGAGGTAAGGGAGTATTTCTGCTACTCTGTAGATATAACGCAAAGAAAAGAGGCAGAAAAAAAATTGCAGGAAACAGTCGCTGCACTGAGCAGGGTCAATGCAGAGTTGATGCAATTTGGTTATGTAGTATCGCATGACCTGAAGACCCCCTTGCGTAATATTTCTACCTACCTGCAGATACTGAGGCGCCGGGTACCGCTCGATCCGGAAAGCGATGAACTGATAGACCAGGCTGTGAAGTCGGTGAAGCATATGAATGGTATGATACAGGACATTTTCATGTATGCCTCCACAGATCAGGCTAACCTGCACCGTGAGGAAGTAGATGTGGAGGAACTGATCAGTGTGATCTGCGAGAATATGGCGTCTTTGTTTACTGACAGGAATGCTGCCGTGAAACTGAATGGCGAACTTCCTGTTTTGTTTATGAACCGGACGCATGCACTTCACCTGTTTTCAAATTTAATTACCAACGCACTTAAATACAACGAGTCTGCCGAGCCCTGGGTAGAGATAGGCAGGGATAATTTGGGTTTTTATGTACGCGATAATGGCATCGGTATTAAGCCTCAGCACCAGGCGCAGATCTTTGAATTATTCAAACGGCTGCATACTCAGGAAGAGTACGAAGGCACAGGGGTAGGCCTTTCTTTATGCCAGAAGATCGTCAGTCTCTATTCCGGCACCCTTATGGTGGAATCTGAATATGGCACCGGGGCCATATTCCGGTTTTCATTGCCCACTGCTACCATCGTGTTGCAGAAATCCTGAAAAAGATCATCTCTTACCGTATATTTAATTCGTGCAGGCCAATCCGGCCTGTGGTAATTATGCACATTAAGAAACATTAAATATGTTGTTTTATTCTACCAATATATTTAAATTAGCGTTATGAATCTGTTTCGGAATTGGTATGCGACATTGACTGCTAACTGGCGGGAGGCGTTTCGCGACGAAAATTTCAGGCGTTATTTTGTGCCCAATTTTCTCGTGTGTCTTGTTGTGTACTATTGTGTCATCTACTGGCTTAACCTGAACAGCACTCGGCCCGGAATGATAATAAACGATCCGCTTTACAGGTTCCTTGAACCGCGCGATTTTTCAGCTATTATTTTCTTTTTTACCTATTCCGCAGCCTTTCTGACTTTGCTATATGTATTGCAATATCCGCTTTTGCTGCAGCGTGCGCTTGTGGCCTTTGTAGCAATATTTGTTATCCGAGCTGTGTGCATTTATTTTATTCCGCTGTCCCCATCACCCGGCATTGTGCCGCTCATCGATCCCTTTACAGATACTATGGGCCATGAAGGGCGCATCATGAACGACCTTTTCTTTTCAGGCCATGTGGCTGATCTCGTGTTGTTTGTTATCCTGTGCCGCAGCGTAATGCTGAAGCGCTATCTTCTTCTCTGCACTATTGCAGTTGCTACCCTTTTGATCTGGCAGCGGGTACATTATACTATAGATGTAATGGTGGCGCCGGCCTTTGCTTATGCGTGCTTTTGGCTGTTTGTAGATAAAGATTTTATCTGGAAACCTTTTTTAAAGAAGCCACAATTTGAGAGTAACTAGGGTCATTCCTTAGTTGTATGAACGCCTGTTCTGCATCCATTTTATTTATATCGTTAAACCCGTTGCTCACCGCCTTCTGCAGGTATTTCAATGCCATTGCATTATTGTTCTTCTGGGCATATAGTATGGCATGGAAATATAACTGGTCCGTATTGCCGGGGTCGCACATTTCATATATCGCCAATATCCTTTCGGCCCCATCCAGGTTATGTTGCTGCAGCATTTGATTGCTGTATGAGAAGCATGCCAGGCTTATAAAGCCAAGCAGCCTCTTATCAGATGGGCTAGTAGAAGCCTTATAACCATTTATCACTTTTGCCCACCAGTCAGGACCCTGGTTTTGAAAAGCTTGCTGTATAACTTGTTTTTCACCCGCTTCTTTTTGCAGTGTTTGGTCTTTTTGATCCACCGCTTTTTTATAAGCAGGCATAGCAGAAATGGAGATGGCAATTTGCTGGCAATACGAGCTGAAAGAAACGCCTTGAGGGTTTATTGAGTGCAACAGGCCATAGGCATTGTCAGCATATTGATGCGCTTTTAATAGGTCACCATTCTTTTGCGCCAGCAGTATTTGTTCCTTACTATAATTAATGTAATCGTTAATAATGTTGCTATCTGCCGCCAGGGTATGCTGCGAATAGCCTTCCAATAAAAGCCAATAGAATGCATTCTCAAATGTTTGCACATCGGGCCATTCATGCTTGCCGTTAAATTCAATTAAAGTAGAACCGGGAACCGAAGCAGCAAATTGCAAAAGATCGGTATAGTTCATATCCTGGTTTCCGGCGAAGCCGAGGATATTAATAGGGCGGCTATTACTTAGTTGTGTCACTGCTCCGGCGTAGATCAGGTTAGAGATGTCAGGGTTCCCGTCCAGCGCATTTATAGCCACTTTGGCACCTCCGGAGAAACCGCAGAGCGTGATATTCTTTTTGTCAAAACCCAAACGGCTACTAATATCCGCTATCATATTCCCCGCTATCTGCTGCCCATCTGCGGCGCTCAATCCGTTTCTTGAAGCATTGGACCCTGCAATCGCCACGCCGAATTTGTTAGCCCATTTCCTGTATTTGTCAATCGGCAGCCTGCCATCGCCATGCGGGTCGAAACAGACCAGTATAGCGCAATTTTCAGGCTTGGCAGCTTTAGCCGGATAGTATATGGAGTAGGATTGATTGGCGTCAGCCAGGGTAGTGATGCTTACCACAGAATCTTTAGTGATGGTTAATCTCTCAATCGGCGCAGGTGCCGGCGCCGCTGTTTGCTGCGATGGGGCAGGGGGGGGCTGCTGGCTATTGCCGCAGGCCATAAGCATGGAACCTGCTAATAATTGCAAAAAAAGTCTTTTCATGCGTGATGGTATGGCTCGTTATTTAATATAGTGAAGGCTCGGTATACCTGCTCCATCATAATGATGCGGACTATCTGGTGCGAAAATGTCATGGCAGAAAGGCTCACCAGGCTATTAGCGCGTTTTTTAACATCGTCAGAAAACCCATAAGCACCCCCAATGGTCAGTACTACCGTCTTTTTAGAACTGGTCATCCAGTTGTTGATTTCATTGGCAAACTGCACGCTGGTATAGGTTTTGCCGCGTTCGTCAAGCAGCACCAGATGGTCTGTGGGGCTTAATCGCTTCAGGATCATTTCCCCTTCCTTTTGTTTGATAACCGTTTCGGGGCCGTTGCGCACAGATGAATTATCGATCACCACGGGCTCAAAGGCGGTGTAGCGGTTGATCCGCTTCTCATAATCAGCCTCGATCCGCTTTACGGATTCATCGGTGGTTTTGCCCATCAGCAGTAATTTTATTTTCATGAGTGTATTGGAAAATTAAAATCTATATTTGCGCGCATAATTTCAAAATCAAAATAAAGGAATACAAATGTCTAAAATTAATTCTTTCGCGCTGATACTAATAATTGCGATCTCGCTGTCGTCATGTAATACTGATAATTCTAAGAACCTCCTCAAAACATGGAGGGTTGAAAATGTAAAGTTCAGCAAGCCTATTCCTCCGCAAATGCAAACATATATACAAGGTCAGATCGATTTCATGAAATCGAATGCGCGCACTACATATAACGCAGATGGTACTTTTGATGATGTGCAAGGCCCAAGGACCGGCAAAGGCCATTGGGATATGAGCAAAGATGGTAAAGTGGTATATTCTACAGATGAATCGGGCAGGACAATGCGTTTCTTTATCACAGAACTGACTGCAGATAAATTTACTTATGCAATGACCCCGAATGGCCCTACCGATACCCTTACCTTCGTAATGGTGCCTTTCTCCGGTAAAGATACGCTGAATAAAAAACCGGCTCCGCAAATGCAAATGCAGCCTCATGGAAATCCACCGGCAGCAGAAGACCAGCAACCGCAGCCGGCAGATGGTAACGCACCTCCTGCTAATCAGGCACCGGCTAACCAACCGCCTGCCGCACCTGCTACTAAGAAATAATAATAGGGACAATCCGGTCTTTGTGATTTTATGCCTTTGTCTTAAAGTGATATGAAGAAGCTATTTGTTATCCTGTTCATTGGTGCCATGTTTCTAATGGCATCGACCTCTCCGTTCAAAAAGAAATTGATAGGAGTTTGGAAGATACAATCAGTCGATATCAAGGGGACAAAAATGCTGCATGAACAACTTGGCCTTCCATTTATAGAGTTTAATGAGGAAGGTGGATTCATGATCAAGGTTAGTGCCTCGGGTGAGAAAGGGCGTTATTCCATTAAGGGCAATTCTGTTACACTTAAGTTCCTCGTTCCGAAAAAACCTGTGCAGCATTTGAATATTATAAAACTGGATGCCAAGGAGTTTGATTATAATACTACAGATAGTACGGGTACGGTAAATGTAAAATGTTATAAGGTTAGCGAAGGAGAGAAGGACTGATCCCGGTGGTTTGATAGTTGGCGCTTTTCAAGCACCGCTTGCAAATTTCCTGCACTTTGATTTTTTTTACGCTAATATTTATACCTTACATATTATGAAGTACGCATACTTTCTGTCTATCCTTATTCTTTTTTCGGCGAGCGCCATCGCGCAAACTAAACCTAAACCGGTAAAGCCCAAGCCTGTGCCTATTGACCTCACGCGTTTCGTGTTGGTTGACGGAGGTAGCTTTTCTATGGGCTCTGCTACTGGCGTAGAGGCGCATGAAAAGCCGGAGCACCCCGTGTCTGTAAAGAGTTTTTATTTGGCGAAATATGAAGTGACCTTTGATGATTATGACCGCTATTGTGATAGTAATAAACTTGCCAAGCCCGCTGACGCCGATTGGGGCAGGGGCAAGAGGCCTGCTATATTGGTTTCGTGGCTCGATGCAGTTAATTATTGCAACTGGCTTAGCAAACAGGAAAAACTTCAACCTTGCTATATAGTAAATGGTGCTGATGCGCAATGGCTCGATACTGCCAATGGTTACCGTCTGGCCACTGAAGCCGAATGGGAATATGCCGCGCGCGGAGGTGGCAAAGAGAGCAAGACCATATATGCAGGCGCAGAGAAGCCTGATGATGTGGCTTGGTATAATACCAATAGTGAAAAAAAGACGCACCCGGTGGGTGAAAAGAAAGCCAATGAACTAGGGCTTTATGATATGAATGGCAATGTATGGGAATGGGTTTGGGATTATTACGACGGTAGTTACTATCAGCACAGCCCCGCGGAGAACCCTGCGGGTCCATCTTCGGGACAATACCGCGTAATGAGGGGAGGGGCCTGGTATAATAATGCAAGTTACTGCACAGTAACATCGCGCCAGGATAACCCTTCCGGCTTCAAACAGAATAGTGTAGGCTTCCGCATCGCGAGGAATAAGTAAAAGCTCTTGCCGTAAAAAAATAAAATACTATATTTGCAGTCCTTTTAAAAGGAAGATGTCCTTGTAGCTTAACTGGATAGAGCATTTGACTACGAATCAAAAGGTTAGGGGTTCGACTCCCTTCAGGGACACTTAGTAATTATAAAGCCTTGTAAGCGATAAGCTTACAAGGCTTTATTGTTTTATTTCTGCACTAAGTAGAGCTTGCAAGAGTCGCGACGCCCTGATTCTTCAAATAATATTTCCCCTTTTTATCCATAAAAAAACCCGGCAACAGGTGGTTGAAGCCGGGCTTTGATAAGACTACAAGTTTTTATGGACAAACAATTGATGATACAACCACACCTCCTGCATTGCTTACTGTAAGTCTCCAGCAGTTGCCATTGGGAGATTTCATAATAACACCCTTAGTGGCAGTGTCAATATAAATGTCTCCGTTTGTTACATGCAATCTTGATTTGGGAGCTGAGTTAGCTATACCCACACTTACACCATTCCCAAGTATAAGGCTGTTACTTTGGCTTACTATAGCGCCCGCACCAATAGCTGTGGCATTATTGAGTGTCCCTATTCCGGCGTCAGCGCTATTTCCGATAGCAGTGTTGTTGCTGCCGCTGGTAAGCGATTGAAATGCGCCGTTGCCAATTGCAGTATTATTGATGCCATCGGTAGATTGTGTAAGCGCGTATGAGCCTACAATTGTATTCGCCGAGCCTGTTGTGATATTAACCCCTGCGGCATAACCTACAGCCGTGTTCGGATAGGTAGCAGTAGCATTATTAAGTGCAGAGTCGCCAATCGCCACGTTGTTGCCGCCTACAGTATTATGGAGAAGCGAATTAGCACCAATAGCCACATTGCCTCCACCGTCATAGTTATCTACCATTGATGCATAACCCAAAGAAGTATTGTTATTTCCTGAATTGTTGAAATTAAGTGCATAGGTGCCTATTCCGGTATTGTTGCTTCCGGTAAGGTTGAAGAGGAGAGAAGCTACACCATTGGCCGTATTAGAATTGCCGTATGTGTTAGTAAATAAGGCGTTGGTGCCTGTAGAAGTATTATAAGCACCTGTGCGGTTAGCATACAGCGCTTTAGATCCTATAGCTGTATTGAAGCCATCTCCTCCGTTTTGATAATATAAGGCTGAATCTCCTACTGCTACTATGTTGCTGCTACTTGCATTATTATACATGGCGTTGATGCCTATTGCTATATTTGAGTTGCCGGATTGGAGATTGCTCAGGGCACCGGAACCCAAAGCGCAGTTGAAGCTGCCTGTACCGCCTAATATTGTCCCCGCACCTATAGCAGTATTATCAGTGCCGGTGGTGTTAAAACCTAAGGCTAGTGCACCATTTGCCGTATTATCTTGTCCGACAGTATTTTGATTTAAGGCCTGAAATCCGGTGGCGGTGTTAGCGCTTCCCGTGGTAGTAAGCAGCATCGCTTTGGATCCTATAGCCGTATTAAAAGCTCCCCCATTTTGCATATACAAAGCCGAATCGCCTATTGCTACTGTGTTACTTGTAGAGGATACATTATACATAGCGCCCGGCCCTATCGCCACGTTTGAATTGCCGGATGCAAGGTTGAACAAGGCACCCGAGCCGTAAGCTGTATTGAAACTGCCGTTGCTACTCAGCAGCGCGCCTATACCCATTGCTGTATTGTCTGTACCTGTCATGTTGACATACAGTGCATCAGCGCCATAGGCTGTATTATTTAGGCCGGTAGTATTAAGATACATTGATTGATATCCGGTGGCTGTATTGGCGCTGCCGGTAGTAGTGCTGGCCAGTGAAAGGAAGCCGATCGCAGTATTGAAGCCGGGGCCTCCATTTTGATTGTAGAGGGCACCATAGCCTATTGCCACCATTTGGCTATCGCCTGTGCTGGAGTACAAAGCATTAGCGCCGATGGCCACGTTGTTGCTACCTGTAGCCGCAACGAATAGTGACTGATATCCCATTGCCACGTTGCCATTGCCACTACCTATATGGTTTAAAGCCTCCGCTCCTAAGGCTGCGTTGAAACTACCGGTACCTCCCGTGGCTGCACCGTAACCCACGCCTGTATTGCTCTGGCCTGTGGTACCGGAGAAAAGAGCAAATGTGCCGAAGCCTGTATTTTGAGAACTGGTATTGGCCTCAAGCGCCCGGAAACCGGAAGCTGTATTAAAGGCCCCATCCGTATTGTTCAAAAGCGCATTTACACCGATGGCGGTATTATCTCTACCGCTTGTATTAGCGCTCAGTGATTTGCTGCCGAGCGCCGTATTCTCGTATCCTGTATTAGTCGAGTACAATGCTGTACTGCCAAGCGCCGTATTATCATGGCCAAAGGTATTGTTGACAAGGGTCCTGCCACCCACCGCTGTATTATTACCAAGTTCGCTCATATCGCTGTACAATGCTGAATCGCCCACCGCAACCAACTCGCTGGTAGATTGGTTACTGTACAAGGCATTATTGCCTATGGCTACATTATTATTTGAGCTGCCACTGTTAAGCAGTGTTTGAAACCCTAAAGCTGTATTATAACTTCCTTGATTATTGGTAAGCGCAGAATAGCCAACAGCTATATTACCGGAGCCACTTGCATTTTGCGCAAGGGCATGAGAACCGACAGTGGCGTTATTAGAACCGGTTACATTATTGAGCGAAGCGCCGTTACCTATAGCAGTATTGTCATTGCCTGTTGTATTATTACCTAAAGCTGAACTGCCCATTGCAATATTATTCGATCCATAAGTGTTAAACTGAAGCGCCTGATATCCTATAGCTGAATTATCGCCTCCGGATAGATCAGAATATAATGCCAAGGAGCCCACCGCAATATTCCGTACTGCTGTGCTGCAAGAATACAGCGTGCTATAACCAAGAGCTGTATTGTCATCACCAAAAGACATGTTTTTCATCGAACGGCTGCCTACGGCAGTATTGTCAGTGCCGCCAAACAGGTTATACATCGCAGAATCTCCTATAGCGACTAACTCACTTGTGCCTTGATTGCTCTGCAAAGCAGATGATCCCAAAGCTGTGTTGAAAGCGCCTTCGTGTACGTTTGCCAATGCCCAGTGCCCGATACCTGTATTGTCGCCGCCTGAGCCTGTGTTTGACATTGATTGAGAACCATAAGCTGTATTGTAGCTACTCCCGTTTACATGCAAAGAGTTATAACCGCCGGCTGTATTTTCCACACCGGCAGAGTTCAGGTAAAACGCGTTATAGCCAACTGCCGTATTATTATTACCTGTTTGTGTATTGAATAATGTATATGCTCCAAGGCCTGTATTGCCGCTGCCTGAGCCAGTTGAGTTCAGGGAATTGGCCCCCATTATAGTGTTGTTTGACCCCGATTGGTCTGATGCGGAATTATATCCCAAACTTGTATTGCCGTTAAGGTAATCTATCTGACCTGATTGAACATTACCGACTCTGAACGATAGGTCTTGTCCATCGATAGTCCCGATAAAATTAGAATCCTGGTTAGTACCTGAATTGCCGCCTATCAACCAGCCGCTGGTGGATGATGAGATAGAATCATTTGACGCGATCCAAACGGTGCCGTTCCATTTCAACACCTGCCCAGTGGCAGGAGTGGTACTATCAATTGCGCGCCCTTGTAACCCGACCACAGTTGGATTTGGGTAAAGCCCCGATAGGTCGCCACCTGCTATGCTATCCATTGCTCCTGTGGCACCTGTTGCTCCATTGGCGCCTGTTGGGCCCGCCGCTCCTGTTGCACCTGCCGCACCGTCAAGTCCTGATGGCCCTGTAGCACCAATCGGCCCTTGAGCGCCTGTTGCTCCGTCCGCTCCCGCAGGACCAGTTGCTCCATTGCTACCCGTTGGCCCTTGTGCTCCTGTTACGCCATTTATGCCTGACGCTCCTACAGCACCAGTGGCACCATTGCTGCCGGTTGGGCCTGCTACACCTGTTGGCCCTTGTGCGCCGGTAGCTCCATTGCTACCATTATTTCCTGTTGCTCCCTGCGCTCCGGTAGTGCCATTATTGCCTGCCGGTCCTTGAGGGCCTGTTGCGCCATTAGTTCCAGCTACGCCTGCAGGGCCTTGCGCACCTGTTGGGCCTTGTGCTCCGGTAACGCCATTAGTTCCATTACTACCATTATTTCCTGTAGGGCCCTGAGGGCCTGTAACACCATTAGTTCCCGCTGCACCGGTTGGACCTTGCGCTCCTGTAGCCCCTTGTAAACCCGCGCCTGTCGGCCCCGTGGGTCCCGTGGCACCCGCGCCGCTTCCGCTTGATTTAGCATATAAGGCATAAGGTACACTCATCATCTGCGTAGTACCCATATCGGTATAGGTAGTACCACCCGCAGGGTCTATTTCTACTTGTATGTATTTATTATTGGTACCCCAAACTATGCCTGCAAAAGTTCCCTGCACCACGGTGCCACTACCTACAAAAGCAGTGAACAAGCCGAATTCATTTGTTGTGAGATGTTGCACCTCCTGATAGACTATAGAACCAGTCGCAGTTACATCATGAATAGTAAAGCGGACCGTAACAGCCTGACTTGTGATAAGGTTGCCGCTATTGGTGCGGGCTACTGCCTGATAGGGTATCTGCTGCGGTGCCTGCGCTGATGCAAATTGTATGATCAGCGAGACTAAAAATAAGGTGGCGAACTTTTTCATCGTATTGGATTTTGAGCGTTTAGGAATTCTTTTTTTATTCTTATTTATAATTGAGTACAAAGACTTTTTTGGAAACATAGTCGCGGTCAGATTCTTTGACATAGACCAGGTAGATGGCTGCATCGACCTGTGTCATTGGTATCTCTAATCTTGTGCCTTCTATGGTTGTTGTTACAACCTCCTGGCCAAGGAGGTTGGTGACTTTAACTGCGGCTGGTTCCAAACCGTTGCTGCGCTCTACTACTATGGCTCCTGATTTGCCGTAAATGTTTATGTTGTTTTGATCAGGAGTTTTGCCATTGTCTTTTTTGTGGAAGACCACACTGTAACGACCTGTGATGTCTTCATTGCCCATGGTGCTGATCGTGGCTGCTTCCGCGTTCAGGTCGTAGTAGGTGTTCTCGTAATTATCGAGCAGGTAAACAGGGAGACCAACCACATTGATGGCTGAAGCGCTGACCTGATAGTTGCCTGCATCTGCCAGGTGTATCGTTAATGGCCAAACGGTATTCTCTACTACTTTATCAGTAACATGTATGCTGTAGGCTGTATCTTTTATGTAATAAGCTATACTGCTGCTTTGCACGCCTTGTGGTAATATTGGTTTAAGGCCATCTGTCCAGATATCAAAGCCGTCGCTTGCACCGCCTTCTGTGTAACCAACTGCTTCGTCGCTTTCATTGTTGCTATTATTTGCCAGGTTGATACGCACTTCATTGTCTTGTGCAGGATAGGTTTTGTAGAATACAGGACTCAGGTCTATTGTCCTTATGCTGTTACTGAAATTGATATTGGCGCTGGCTATGGTGGTCAATATAAAGAAGCCCTGATGCGAGGCGATGACATTACCTAGCCCGTTTGTTCCTGATGTACCATTATAGGATTGCCAGTTGCCGGTGGTGGTACCGGTGGCTTTCCAGATATAGCAGGTACCATTCATTAATCCGGAATCGATGCCTTTTAATGCTGCCCAACTGATAGGCGATGGATAGGGGTTGCCGATAAAGTTCCAACCTCTTGCTGAGCCGCCGCCTGCTGTGTGGGTGATCGTAGTACTGACCGTAGTGGCGAGTGGTGTGCCGAATGTATTGATCAGATTGGTGGTGCCTGTTAGTGATGCAGAGAAGCCTTTAGTGCTTGAGAGTGGTAAAGTGAGTAAGGTATAGTTGTAATAGCCTGAATCAAGGTTATTGGTGGCATTGGCCGATTCGCGGTATTCTTCCAATGTTCCTTCAGCTCCATGTATGAATGAGCCTGTACCGCTTGCTCCTGAGATCGTAAAGTTATCTGCCCATTGGCTTACTGCGGCATCGGTCATTGGGCTGGAGAGTTGGTGAGGCCCTGCTGCACCGGCTTCATAGCGCTCCATGGTTATTCTGCCTGTTAGTACGCCTCCGTTTTCCTGTATCAATGCGGTTTGTGTGGCAGTTGATTTAAGTGTTATTTTATCGGTCGTGTTCAGGTTGCCGCTTGTCTTTTTTAAGATGCCTCTTACATCTGCTTTAGAATTTGCCGTTGCTGCGACTGTATAGGTGCCTGCAATTTCAAGGTTGCCGAATGAAGTATAGCCTAGTATGGAATCGCCTGTGCTTTGAAGTACTACATTACCATTGCCTACGCTTGCTGTGCCGTTGTCTGTCCACCTGCCGCATACATCAAGGGTGCTGTTGATGGTAAGTGTTGCACCTGAACTTATTGTCATGTTCCTTACACTGGCTGTGCTTGTGCTGATGACGGGGTTTTGCGAGCTTGGCAATATGAGCGCATCAAGCAGGTTGCAACCCGGCAGGCCTGCGGTCCAGTTGGTGGCGGTGAACCAGTTCGTGCTGGTGTTGCCTGTCCAGACCGTGAGGCCGCAATTGCTGATGGTAAGATTAACACCATTGTCTGAACCTTTAACTGTGGTGCTGCTGATCACTCTTATCCTATAGCGTGTGCCATTGGGAATGGTGTAGGGGATTGTGGCAGATATAGTTCCTGAGTTGAGACCAATAACAGAACCGATAGCAAGCGGCGATGCAAAACTGCCGGTGCTGTCCGATAATTGCGCGGTAAAAATGTTTGCGGCATTTATTACATCAATTGCTGTGTATGGCACGGAGAAAGGTGTACCCGTGCAGATGGGGTTGTTGGCAATGGTGCCTGTTTTGATATCTACTTCGGGCTGCTCAAAGCCTTGGGTGAGTATATTGCTGCCTGCCCTGAGGGTAGGGGTATAGGTCTCGCCCATGGTCCAGCTTAGCTTTACATTTCCTGCGGTGCTGTAGCCACCGGTGGCGGGGATAACAGTCGGGGTGAGCTTCTGCGCTGAGGCGCCTGCTGCAATGGTGATCCATAAAAGGAAGAGTGTAAATTTTTTCATGGATGGTGGTTTTGATCGATTTATTGCGACCAAAACTAGATGGTGCAGCATGGAATTCTATAGCAAGAAAAGGAAACTAATAGGTGCGGAATTAGCAACTAGACGATTAAGCTATCTTTCAATTATTTTAAAGTCAATTACTTATGATTTGAAAGGCATAGGGTCGCTACTTCTTTGGTAAGAAAATTTGAGAAATAGGTACTCTTGGTCTGATATTAACTACACAAAGTATTTGATGTCAATACTCTATGTTTTCAAAAAATAGGCATTATCTTAGGCGTATAATAGATATGTTCTATGCATCAGACCAAACTCGTTCAGATACTATCGCGTTTCGAAAAGAACGAGATAAAGCAATTTGAGGTTTTCCTCGCATCGCCCTATTTTAACACAAGCGATAAGATCCTGAATTTCTATAGAATATTGGTCCAATACTATCCTACCTTCGACTCGCCTAAACTGGATAAAGAGAAAATATATCAGGAACTGCACAAGAAGCCCGGTTTTAACGTGCAGACAATGCGCGAACTTTCTTCAGACCTATTTAAACTGGCCAAAGAGTATATCTCGCAGCAGCAGATGAAGGATAAAAATATTGAAGCAAATTACCAACGTCATCTTTGGCTGGTGGATAGAGGACTGCGCAAGATGACGGAGCAGGAACTTGCCCTTCGCAACGAGATGCTCGATAACTATAGCCTGCATTGCAACGATTACTATTATCAGCGTTGGATGGCAGATTACAATGAGTTCAGCCATAAGACTACTGCATTATGGGACCGGGAGCATAAAATAGAGACCAAAGAAGGCGAACACCCTATTCATGCTCTCAACAGGTATTATGTGGTATCTTTTTTTGAGTCGTATATTTTCCTTACGGGCCTGTCAAAAATATACAATAAGGAGGTCGATCAATCGCTGGCCATACATATTGTGGCCCTCGCAGAGCGTTATATCGGACAGGGAGACCTGCTGATCGATATTTACTATAATATCTACCAGCTTTTGTATACCAGGGAAGAGAAATACTATTTTGAGTTGAAGTCGATCTTCCTGAGAGACGATCGGTCAGTACCATTAGAGATAAGATTGGAAGTATCTATAAATCTGGAGAACTATTGTCTGCAAAGCATCAGGAACGGCAACCTGAAATTCCAGTATGAAATAATGGAGATATTCCACTTTGTGATAGAGCATGGTATAATGTTACAGAATGGCGAAGTGTCTCACAGGTTTTATCAGAATGTGGTTACAAATGGCGTAGATGTGGGGGAGATAGATTGGGTGGAAACTTTCATGGAAAAGTATAGAGATCAAATCGCATTAGAATTCAGGGAATCCGTATATGATTACTGCATGGCTTATATATTATTTGCAAACCGTAAATTTGAAGAGGCACTCAGAATCACGACTGCCGTTGGCGTGTTCAATGAATTCACAAAGATCGACATCAAAAACCTTACTGCAAGGATTCATTATGAATTGGGTATGTTCGACCAACTCAATACGCTGCTGGAGTCGTATCCATATCACCTGAAAAGCGAGGTGATGACCGCATCCAGAAGGGAAAACCATAGCCTCTTTTTTTCTTTTATGAAGCAATTGGTTTCGCTGAAACAAAGGTATTCTGTGGGCGGCTGGGAAAAGATAAACACAGATATTAACCAGACACTCACCTTTACAAACAAGCCATGGTTCCAGCAGAAGATGGCTGAAATGAAGCCTGCGCATCAGGTATAGAGCCGGAGATGTTCCCTTACTTATTATCGTTCACATTTTTTTTGAAAGAACCATTTGGAATATTGGATTTTGCATTTAACTTTGCACTACAAAGTACTTTTAAATGAATCAGAAATCAGATCATCTTCAGCAGATCAACGAGATCAAATCCATTATGGAGCGCTCATCCCGGTTCCTCTCGTTAAGCGGCTTGTCGGGCGTGTTTGCAGGTTTTTTTGCACTTGCCGGGGCCGCAGCTTTTTATGTTTACATCCATCAGAAAGTAGGTTATGGATACACTGAACTGGCCGGCAGGTTCCGCATTGAACTGGATATGGATTTCTACACATTTTGTTTTGCTGATGCAGCTATCACAAAGTGGAATATCTCCATTATTTCTGGCATTAACTGTGGGTGCCTATTTTACCACGCGCAAGGCAAAAGCAGATGGACTCAAGATATGGGACAAGGCCGCATGGCGCTTTATGGTCAACCTGTTTATTCCATTAGTTACCAGCGGAATATTCTGCCTGATACTCTTGTTCGATTATGGTTGGTTTGGTATCATACCTCCATGCACGCTTATCTTTTATGGATTGGCGCTGCTCAATGCCTCTAAGTATACTTTAGATGAGGTCCGCTGGCTTGGTATCTCAGAGATCGTACTTGGTTTAATAGGTTGCCTCTATTTAGGCTACGGAGTTACTTTATGGGCAATAGGTTTTGGAATACTGCATATCATTTACGGATTGATCATGTACATAAGGTACGAAGCGGTGCCCAAAGAGAAGAAATACTGGTAATGAAAGGATATGAATAGGAGAGTGCGATAGTGAAAAATTTTATAGACAGATTAAATAAGGCGTTCGAAAATAGGATCAGGCTTGGCATCATGTCTGCGCTTATGGTCAATGCGAGTGT
>Ga0206853_1059_pt1 | contig 16015 bp, 18 predicted proteins | sample Alteio_BWOrgCont_52_FD_152859 | JGI IMG/M metagenome (GOLD analysis project Ga0206853, IMG submission 152859) | Enriched cells from forest soil in Barre Woods Harvard Forest LTER site, Petersham, Massachusetts, United States -... | ecosystem: Environmental > Terrestrial > Soil > Temperate forest >... | reverse complement strand
AGCAATCCGAGTCCCTGGGGCAAGTCGAGGCGAGGAGGCGCCGACCCGATGAGTCGCTCGCCAATTCGTGAATAAGCCCCCGCCGGCCAGGGCTCGACGGCGCTGGCATATCGATCCGTTACTCGTGAGACGAGGCCCACTCGCGGCGGTTCGCTTCTCATCGGCCGACTCGCGGAACACGGACAGGCCAACTATCAGTTTCGAAGCGATGAGAATGCTTCCTATTACGTGAAGCTGTTGACCAGCCGAGGAGCCAAGACACTATGGGGAAAGGACCTGGAGCGGGCGCTTACCGCTGGTGAGACCCGACCCAAAGTCGGCGATCTTATCGGCGCGCGAAGGGTAGCCCGCGAAGCCGTAACGGTCATGGCCCGCCGCCGCGTCGCCGGTGGTCGTGTTGTGACCGAGGAGGCGCATCACGCGCACCGCACTCGCTGGGTGGTCGAAAAGGTAAAGTTCTTCGCCGAGCGTGCACGGCTCGCACGACGCCTGCGCGATGAGCAGGCCGACGTGCGCGAAACCGTCCGTGCGCATCCGGAATTGAAGTCTAGTTTCTTAAGTGTTCGGGCCGCGCAAGAATTTGCGGCGCGCCGAATAGCTGATCCCAAAGACCGCGAGCGGTTCCTTACCCTGATGCGCGAAGCCATGGCGGCATCGATCCAAAGGGGAGAACCGTTGCCTGAAGTGCGTTTGCGCGATCCTCCAAAAGCGGAAGAGATTACAAAAGGTGCACGTGTACTGCCGCAGGATGATCCTATCCGGTGAACGCCACCTCACCGCTACCGAATTCGGATGCGATTCTAACGGACCCCGAAACGTCGGAATGGCTAAAATTCGCGCTAAGGAGCGCGGCTACGCGCGATCCAATCGACGCGCTTAATGACGCCCTGGTGCTAGCCTCTACCCTTGAAGCGCGCCTTCGGCATGAACTCGACTTGCGTTGATCTAATCGCTGCTCCTCCTTTCTTCACTACTTAGTGCCAGAGAATGGCGCGGCGCTCGAAGCACATGACGGCTAACGCATGACAGCGATCACACACTGCGTCAGTCTTCTCGAACATCGGAGTTACCACTTTCAGCGGTAGGACTGCCTCCCGCTGAAGCTTTCGATAGGCCCCACATTGGGGACAATTGATCCACACTCGTAGCTGGGCCAGCGATCTCCTCATATGCCAAACCTTAAGATCTCGTAGCGGGCGGTACCAGTCGTATTTGTGCGTTATTTGCATATAAATAAGGCGCCGTGGCGCGCGCCGCTGAGCGCTGGGTCCGGATGCCCGTCCCCACCCATTCAAAGGTGCAAGCTGTCGCAATCAAGGGTTGCGTGCGCTCCTGCGAGGACTGCGCCTTGCTGCGAGGCTCCGTCGTCCCATGCGGCGCTGCTCCCGACTGTACCTGCCGGAGGCTTTCCAGCAGTCGTTCAGAATTCTTTGGACCCATTTCAAACGCACGGAATTTTCCAGCTCAAGCTTTGCAATCACCTGTCTACCGGAAAATCCCGGATGCTGTTTCCACGCCTCACTAATGCGAATTCGTAGAGACGTAAAGCGGTCCAGCGGCCAGTTGATCCGCCGCTGCGCCCAACTGGAGTTAGCGTCGGATTCCCGGCAGCGTCGGGCTGCGGCCGCCGCCCGTACGATGCCAACAGAGTATTTGAGACTTAGCATCGCGATCAGTTGCTTCACAGTCATTTCCGGATGTAGTTTGTAAACGGCATGCGCGCGACCTTGCAAGATGTTCGTGGGCAGGTAGGCGATGCGATTACTAAATCCGAGCCGAAACGCCATGTTTCGGACCGTTCTGCTGGTCCAACTGCCGCCCATAGGAGAGGCCAACTGCTGCTGGTTCAGTTTGATTGCCGCCCCCCTGAATGAAACGGGATTTCCCCAGCGATCCCGATTATTCAGTGCCCATTCGATGTGTACGCGGTATGCCTCCGCACGTTCCATGGCCGCCTTGCGACGGCCCGCATTTATACGAGTGCGCAGCCGGCTGCGGAAGGCTCTGGAGCGTTTGGCCCTAAACCCCATGCCAAGTTGCTTCTTGGAGCGCGCGAGGCCGGCCTTGGTGCGCTCCGAAATCATCTTCCGTTCCTGCTCTGCGAGAGAAGCATAGATATGCAGCGTAAAGGTATCGCAATCGCGACCGAGCGCCGCGATCATAAAATGTACCTTGTGCTCCATAAGACCAGTAATGAAGTGCACGTTGCGAGAGAGTCGGTCGAGTTTCGAGACCATGAGTGGCAAGCGCGCCGCTCTTGCTTCCTTAAGCGCTGTTGCCAGTCCGGGCCGCATGAGGAGCGCGTCTTTTCCCGCGCCCGTCTGAATATCTTGATGCCAGGATTTGACGAAAAAGCCTTGTTTCGCACCGAAGTCTTCGATCTCGTGGCGCTGTGCTGCAAGGCCTAGCCCACTGCGCCCCTGTTCCCGTGTGCTGACCCGTAAGTATCCGATAGCCTCCTTCATCGTAGTGCCCCTTGAGATCCAACCCCTCGAGGTTTGAGAGGCGACACGTGAGTGCGCCAGGGGTTGTAGAACGTTCGTCCGGCGCGGCGCCGCTTCCCCTTGGGGTGGGCATACGCCTTCCAGCAAGAGTTCATGATCGCCTGGACCCATTTAAGCGGTACCTGAGGCCCGAGTTTGAGCTGCTTCATGACCTGCTTTCCCGTGAACTCGGGGTGCCGCTTCCACAACTCGGCAACGCGGATCCTGTCGGCGGTTTTGTGATCGAGACGCCAGCCGACTTTTTTGTGTACCGCACTTCGCATCGCGGCTTCGTGATGACACTCCTTTAGGAGTGCGTATCCCCTGCGGTCCCAAAGTGGGTGCACCGTTTCCATGGTGGCGACTAATTGCGGTGCCGTTATGTCGGGACGCAGTTTGTACAGGGCTCGCACCCGAGCTCGCGCAAAGTCCTCCGGCATCCGGGCGAGTGGGTGGTCTATTCCAAGACGCCGCGCCATTCTCTGAATGTGATGTCCCCGCCAGCGACCTCCCAAAGGCGTCTCGATGTTGCGCTCGTTGAGCCGGATCGCCGCGCCGCGAAACGAAATCATTCTGCCATCTCGACCTGGCTGCTTGAGTGCCCACTCGATATATACGCGATATGCTTGTGCGCGATCATTGGCTTCCTGGACCAACGCCGCTCTACCCAAGGCGCTGACTTTTCGCTGCCAGGACTTATTGCGTAATTGCAGCCCGAATTTCCTGCCCTGGCTCTTGGCGATAGCGGCGGTGGCCTTCACGCGCTCGGAGATCATTTTGCGTTCCTGTTCCGCGATCGATGCATAAATGTGGAGTGTGAAATGATCCACGTCGCGACCGAACAAGGCGACGACGAAATGCACCTTGTGCTCCATCAGCCCCGCTATGAAGTGGACATTCCTCGAGAGTCGGTCGAGCCGCGAAACAATGAGTGGACAGCGCGCGGCGCGCGCCTCCTTGAGAGCTGCAGCAAGGCCTGGTCGCAGCAGGATCGCGTCTTTTCCGGCGCCGGTCTGAATATCCCGATGCCATGATGTGACGCAGAAGCCTTCGCGCTGGCCGAAGTGCTCTATGTCGAAACGTTGAGCAGCCAATCCTAAGCCGCTGCGACCCTGTTCCTGGGTGCTGACTCTTAAGTAGCCGATTGCGTCTTGCATCGTGACATCCTCCGTTGTAGATCGGATCACGATAACTGCTGAGAGCCAATGCGCGAAATCCCCGCCCAGCGGCGAGCGCTCACGGCCTGGAGCCGAACAAGACGAAAGATCGGATAGAGGAGGGGGGCTAGATTACCTGACTGGTAAACAGCGTATCAGGTCTTGTGTCGGGATCTCCCCTCATGCTTGGCCTGTTTCGTTGGATGCGCGCCATTAAGTCAGTCGCCGTGCGGGACTTGTGACCGGCGACAATTGGATTTGCCGGTCGAAAGAAGTAGGTGACGCCGGCCAGGACTCGAATGCCTTCTCCTCCAAGAATGCAGCTCTCGGATCTATCGGGTGTGCATGGTGGCGTCCATCGCATCTTCTCGTCAGTCTTAGCTAACGACCCAGCGCGCCGATTCGTGACCGATGTCCCCAAACTACCCGCTCTGTGGCACAGTTTGGCCGTTGAGAATCATCCGCGGGCGGCAGGGGCAAAAATGAACGAGGACGAAGTTGCGGATCTGGCGGCGGAGCTGCTCAAAGAAATGATTCATATCGGGGACGCCAGCTCTGGTGGACCCAACGCCTCGCGCCTCCGCAACCCCTATGCGCGAGGCTACGTGTTCGGCTTCGTCTATGCGTTGATCCAGGAGAGTCATATTGCGAGCGAGGCCAACGGGCTGGACGCCATGACGGCTGTTCATATTGAAATTTTCGGGCCGGTTTTGGGACCTGCCTTCCTAGATCAGGCGCTATCAGACGAAGCACCAGATACGGTCTTTACACAAGGTCAAATTGCTGGGGCGAGGGACATACTTCGCTGTTTATCGGACAGGGCGACGCTGCCGCTCGCGTTGATGGATTATCTACACGACGAACGAACCCCCTAGAATCGACTTAGGATTGCCCTTCTCCGCGAAAAGTAACGACCGTGCGAAATCGAGTTCTGTATTTTTCTCCTGGATCGACCTCTTAAGCCCAGGGTTGTTGGAAGCTGATGTGCTCGCACATGGCGGCCGCTCTCTTGGCGTGCTGAGTTGCGGCGAGATGCTTATTTCCACGAAGCAACGATGGTGCTGGGTCTAAATCCGAATACAATCAACAGGCAGGCCTCGATTCGTAAGCGTGTCACGGGTCTCACGGCTCAAGGCTGCGGCGTCGCTGTCGTCAAAATTAGGGACATTTGGCGCATGAATGAACAGACCAAGCATCCTACCGACGATCTCAAAGATCAACTTGCTTTTCTGCGCCGCCGCTTGCTGCAGCGCGGGAGATCAAGTCGGAAGGACATTGATGATCTAATTCAAGAGGGGTTCGTCCGACTCTGCCGCTATCAACACGAGCAGCAAGTTCGAGTTCGCGACCCGGTCGCATTTCTCGTAAATGTTGTGGAGAAAGTGCAAATCGATCACTTGCGTCGGGCCGTGCTTACGAGACGCATCTTTTCCGATCAGCCATTTGAGCAGGTCGATTGTGCGGACACCGCCAGTTTACCCGAGCAGGAAGCCGAAGCGCACGAGTTGATCGAGCGCATTGAAAGAAGCCTGGCAGCCGCCAATCCGCGCACGCGCGAAGCCTTCTTGCTGCACCGAATCGATGGATTGAGCTATGCGGAAATCGCTGAACAGTTTGGCATTTCCACCCGGGCCGTCACTAACCACATCGCGAAGGCCCTTCTTCTGGTCGATAACGAGCTGCTGCGCGAATGAATGGAACCCGACAGCCGCGGGAAGATGCGGTGCCGTCCGAAGACGTGCGCGCTGAAGCCGCCGCCTGGCTTGCGCAGCTACACGACGAGCAGCGCAGTCCCGACTTGGAAGCGCGGGTCCATGCATGGCTTGCCAAGAGCGAGAATCATCGGCGCGCGTTCGACCGCATGACACTTGTGTGGGAACGGACGGGTCAGATTCGACTGCGCGCGTGCGGCGATACCTTTGCAATGCGCTCGAGACGACGCGCACGATTCACTCCTTGGGCCGCTGCCTTGGCTGCGTGCCTGCTCCTGACGGTAGTCGCCGCCGCCGTTTACCACTGGCGCGACAACACCCTCATGACCGGGATCGGGCAGCGGGACGTGCGGCTGTTGCCGGATGGTACGCGAGTTGTGCTGAACACGAACACCCGCATCGAAGTGATCTACGATCAGCACTTCCGCCGGGTGCGCCTCATACGCGGGGAGGCCTGGTTCAACGTATCCAAGCACCCGACGTGGCCCTTCGTCGTCAGCGTAGGAGATCAAGAAGTCCGCGCACTCGGCACCTCTTTCATCGTGCGTCGCGATGCCCAGGATCTCTCAGTTACGCTGGTCGACGGACAGGTCAGTGTCACGCCCAGCGCTCGGAACGAGGACGCGCCGTCGCAAGCCCCGCAGATCCTTGCACCGGGCCAACGGCTCGTGCTTTCACAACATCATGCGCCGGCCGTGGATCGGCCGGAACTGAGCCGTGTCACCGCGTGGGAGCGTGGACAGGTGGAATTCGACGAAACACCGCTCAAGGATGCGGCCAATGAGATGAATCGGTACACCACCACTCATATCGCGGTTCCGGACGCCGAAGTCGCTCAATTGCGTGTCGGAGGCGTCTTTCATGCGGGCGACTCTGACGAATTCGTGAAGGTTGTGACCGCGGCCTTCGGGCTACGGGCCGACCGAAACGGGGGCGACATCGTGCTGTCCCAGTCCGCGACATCGGCGCGGCCGTGACAATTTGATCTCTGGCCACCGGGGCGACCTCTTCGGGTGTCGGCAGCGTGCCATTGCGAATGACCACAACCACCAAGGCGTATACGCTGCCGTAGGCAACTTGTGCTCCGCCGTAAGGATCTCAAAGTCGCCACGCTCTGTATGCGCGTACCAGCAACGGCTTATCGGGCCTTTATCGGTAGTCGCGATCTGCCTAGTGGTGAATCGCAAGCAGCGCCATTGCGTCGTCGTTACGCATTGAACGTCGGCGTGTGAGCGTTGCTCGATCAACAGATCGACGGTCGTCGTGACTCCTCCCAGCTTCTCGCCTCCCAAGGCTTTGGTAGAGGAAAAGAGAAGTCTGGAGCAGATCGGAAAGAGAGGAAGGGCGGGCTTGCTGAAGTCCCCAACATATCACGCCTTAGGATTGATCAAACGAATGCTCAGCGCTGATCGGACGCGCTTGTTGAGGGGTCTTGCGCGTATTGCTTGTTTGCACCCATTGGGGAGGTCGACATGAAGTCGGCGCCGGGTCCTGTCAGGATTTCACGAACCGATAGGCGAAGCGATCGGTCTCGCCCTTGATCGAGGGATCGAACACCTTGATCGAGTGCGGATCGTCCTTGTTCGCGAGAATGGCGCTTTCCGCGTCCAGTACGAAGCCGGCCGCCTCCACCTCCTCGCGAACGGATGCAGGCTCAATCCGGTGCAGCGACTGGGCGTCTCTCGTGCCCGCCCCGACGGCCGCGGCGTGGTCTACGATGACGTAGGACCCACCGGGCTTCAGCCGCGCGTAGACAGCTCGATTGAAGTGGGCCGCCGTTGCGCCCTTCGCCTGCATCAACGGGGTGTGCAGGTCGTGGTAGAACAAGTGCAGCCACAGGACATCCGCGGGTTGCGTGGCCTCCGGCATCGCTATGAGGTCCGCCGAGACGGCTTCGACGTTCTCTCGGCCGAGATCCTTCGCAAGCGTGCGTATGCGGCCGATCGGATCATTTTTGAAGTGGGCGACTTCAGCCGGCACGAAGCTGTAGACCCGTCCTTTGGCTCCCACGATGTCCGAGAAGAGACGGGTCCAGTCGCCGTCGCCTGGGTAGATGTCGATGACGGTGGAGCCCGCATCGACTTGTGCGAACCGGATCAACTCAGATAGCTTGGATTGGTCGTACATCGCGATCTCCTTAGGTGGTTGGTCATTCGATGAGCTTTGGCATGCGAGGAGGCGATCCACGGCTGATACACCGTCTGCCCCGACTTGATGGCCGCAGAGGGCTAGCGCTACGCCAGCCCGGACGCGTCCGTCTGCGAGGCCCGGACGAGGGCTTGCGTGTCGATATACTCCCGGATCTTCGTCAGCTTGCCATTTCGAACGGTAATGTCGAAGACCCATTTGTCCTTGAACGGCTTATTCGTGGCTTTGATTTTCCCCGTAGCGACGCCGACTACCAAAACCCGGTCTCCCTGCGCCACGAATTCGGGGGGCGTTGGGTATGTCGTTTCTATCTCTTCGGACGCCTTCTGAAGCACAGCCGCTAATTCCGCGTGGCCGCAGTGCGTGCCGGCCAGCGGCCAGCCCTCGCCTGGAATGATCCACTCAATATCTGCGGCAGCTAGCGCGAGCAGATCTTTTTTATTGTAGGCACGTATTGCTGCAAAGAAATTTTTCACAATCTGAACGTTCTTTTTTGTGCTCATAAAAACTGCTCCATTAAGCCCCATTCAGATCGTTGAAAATTAAATGTGATCAACGAAATCTCGGATCACGGGCTGGAAAGCCCGTCACGGAACCGCGGGGTCAGACCTGCGCCATGCCTCCATCAACGGCGAGATCTACTCCGGTGATGTAAGAACTTTCATCGGAGGCGAGGAACGTGACGGCAGCCGCGATTTCCTCCGACTTGCCTCTGCGACCCATTGGGATCTGCGTGGTGAATTGTGCGACCGCTTGCTCGACCTGTTCAGCGGTAAGGCCCGCCGTCGTCGCCAAGGCCGGGGTATCGATTGCTCCGGGGCTCATACAATTCACGCGGATCTTGCGGTCTTTCAATTCCAGAGTCCAGCCGCGCGCGAAGTTGCGCACAGCCGCCTTACTCGCGGCGTAGGCGGTAAAACCTGGGAGCCCGAGCACGTTCGAGACTGAAGAGGTCAGGATGATCGAGCCGCCATCTTTGAAGAGGGGAAGGGCCTTCTGCACCGTAAAGAACACTCCCTTTACGTTCACGTCGAAGGTCTGGTCAAAATGGGCCTCAGTAGCCGCCGCGAGCGGTGCGATTGTCCCCGCGCCCGCGTTCGCGAAGAGAATGTCGATGTGACCATGTTTCTCTTTCACGACGACATAAAGCAGGTCCAGATTTTCCAAGCGCGACACGTCGCCAACGACTGTCGTAACGTTTCTCTTGATGGAAGCGGCGGCCTCCTTCAGCTCTTTCTCTCGCCGACCTGTGATCACGACGTGGGCGCCTTCGTCCACGAAGCGCTTGGCTGTGGCCAAGCCAATTCCGCTGCTACCGCCGGTGATAACTGCGACTTTACCCTCCAGTCTTTTCATGATCTTTAATCCTTCGTTTTAAAGTTCGATAAGCACGGAACCGATTCTTGGTCAGAGCTGCGCAAGGCCGCCGTCAACAGCGACCTCGCTGGCTGTCATGAAGCTGCTGTCCGACGAAGCGAGAAAGGCGGCCACCGCAGCGATCTCCGCGGGCTCCGCCATGCGCTGGAGCGGAGTCATCGCTGCGTAGACCTTCTGGCCCTCTACGCCTAGAGACGCCTTCGCGAGTTCGGTCGCAGTCGCCCCGGGCGACAGCACATTGACCCGGATGCCGGTGCCCTTCAGGTCCTCTGCCCAGGTCCGCGCCAGGTTGCGCACGGCCGCCTTGCTCGCGCTGTAGGCGGTGAACGCCGGGGCGCCGGTGGTGCCGGCGCTCGATCCGGTCAGGATGATCGAACCGCCGTTGCCCATCAGCGGCAACGCCTTCTGGACCGTGAAAATCGTACCCTTCACATTGGTGTCGAAGGTTTCGTCAATGTGCTCGGCGGTGATCTTGCCGAGGGCAAGCGGGCTTCCCGTCCCGGCATTGGCGAAAACGATGTCGAGGGAATTGCGCTCGGTCTTGACCGCCGCGTAGAGTCGGTCGAGGTCGGCCTCATCCGAAACCGAGCCCTTGATCGCGCGGGCATTGGACCCGAGCTCAGCCACGGCGGCGTCGAGTTCCTTCTGCCGGCGGCCGAAGATGAAGACGAAGGCGCCTTCCTCGATGAAGCGTTTTGCTGCCGCGCGGCCGATGCCGGTAGCGCCACCGGTGATCACGGCGGTCTTCCCATTCAGTCTGTTCATGTCAGCCTCCTGTTCAGTACAACTCGAACTGGGGTCTTGACTCATGAAGACAATTGACGATAAATGCATAGATAACATCTACTCTTTTGATGGCCATGCTCGATAACGTCACCATCAATCAGCTTCGGGCCTTCGTTGCCGAGTGTGACGAAGGAAGCTTTTCCGGGGCTGCACGGAAGCTGAGGCGTGCACAGTCGGCGATCAGTCATGCGATCAAAGCACTCGAGAATGCCTTTGATGTGCAGCTGTTCGAGCGCAACACCCGCAAGGCAACGCTCACGGCCGCGGGCCGCAGCCTCCTGCCTGATGCTCGCGCGGTGATCTCGCGTACCGAGGAAATGAAGACACGCGCGGTTTCCATTGCTGGAGCCGGAGTACCGCAAGTCTCAATTGCGGTGGACACCTATTTTCCGCGCGGGCACTTGATTGAATGCCTGCGCAGCCTGCAAGCGGATTTCCCGACGGTTGCAATCAATTTGCGCATAACGACTATGCAGGGTGGCGAGCGGTTGGTTCTCGAAGGCACCTGCGCATTGGCGATTACCGTTACCGACGTGCGGGAAATCAGCCCGGGCACCATTGAAAGGCAGCATCTATGTGACGTGCAAATGGTGACGGTCTGTGCGCCATCGCACCCGCTGGCCGCAATCGCAGGGCCGATCCCGCGTGAGGAATTTGGTCGGCACATCCAACTTGTCGTCACCGACAATCAGCCCGATGCGGAAAAAACACAACAGGGGGTCGCCGGCGAACGCCAGTGGCGGGTGAATGACCTCGGCGCGAAGCACGATCTGCTCAAGGGAGGTTTGTGCTGGGGGCACATGCCGCGTCACATGGTTGCGCAAGACCTCGCGAACGGAACACTCGTCGAAATCCAACGGCGCGCATGGCACATGCGCCCCCTCACCTTCATGATCTCGCAGCGGCGCGGGTACTCGTTTTCCGAATGCGAGACACGACTGGTCGATCTCCTTGGCAATCCTCAGCGGTTGCCAAAGGAAACTAGCCAGCGCTCCGTCTCACGCAAACGCGAAAAAACTCTAAAGGCCCGCCATGCGTGAGCAACAGTCAGTACGACCTGCCGCTCCTCGACTTTCTTGATGCGACTCCTACTTGGGCGGCCTCACGTAGCCGCGCAGGAACCTCTGCTTGTGTCGGCAGCGCGGATTTACGGACGACGGTAACCATCGAAATCCACGTGAGCGCTCCATCGCCAAGCTCCTTGCAAACGAGACTGGGCTAGTGGCTCGACTATAGAAGAAGAAAGGGAAAAGAGGGGCGGGCTTGCTTTGCCCGATCAATCCTAACACGGCGTGCTCGCAGTCAAGGACGAGTGCGGAGCCACTCGCCTCCTTTCAGTCGCTCTTCGATCCTTGACAGCTGTGCGCGCCGTGATTCTCGAGTGACGGGCAATCCCGCCCAAGATCAACTCGAGGACTGCGCTAATGAACTCCATCGACTCTCAGACAATTGTTGCATGCGAAGTGACCGAGTGCGAGCGTATGCAAATGCTGCCAAAGCACTTCGGCCGAGACATGCTCACGGTTGAGTACGCAATCTTTGCCGTCATGCACAAACTCTCTCAACGATACACCGGTGGCTACTGGACTTACTTCGAGCTCTCGAACGGCGGCTTCTACATGTCGCCACAGTCGGACAACCGCTTCCCGGTCAACGTCGACGGGAACGGCTTCGAGGGCGAGATGAGTGCGGATGCCGCGGGGATTACCGCGTGTCTGTTTGCGCTCTCCCATATGTCTTTCCAAACTAACAATGAGAAAATCGCCGAGCACTATCATCTGCTCCGCGAGTTCGCGCTGGACCACGCAGAGGCCAGTGCAATACTGGCGGCCATCGACTGATCTGGTGACTTGCTATTATGGCCCGGGCAGCACTGAGGATCTCGGGGAGGATCTCTGGCAGGTCACGAATCGGGTCCAAGAGAATCTGCTGCGCGGGGGCTTGGTGCGCCGAACTGCCACGGGACGGCTAATTCGCTCGCGTTCTATTACCGCCATTGCACAGGACGTGCGAATCAATGGCGGCATTTGGGACTTGGCAGCCGAGGCTCTCGCTGCGTAGATACCTTCATTTGTAGGGGGAGGGAGCGTCTCGATTGGGACGTTCCCTCCCCTTTTTGTCGCGCCTGCGGAAAGAGGTTGGGTCAGTTTCTGCTTCGCAAGATTTTCTGTGGAATTTCGAATCAAGAACTCGGGCGCACTGGAGTTAGGGGGATTGCCCTGTGATGACAGAATCGCACGCGGTTCTCGCCGTCAAGGCCGTCCGCGCGGCGCTTCGCGCCGTGCTCCGCGAGTCGGCTGCGCCGAGCCCTGACGGCTGCGCTGCCTTGTGCCACCTGCACGGACGGGCAATCCCGCTCGCACAAGAAACACGATGCCACTCTAACGAACACATCAACTATCTCGCTGATCGCGCATTTTGCAGACGGAAGCGAGCGACCCGCAACGGGCGAGGAGATCATTGCTGCCGCTCGGCACTATATGTCTCGGCGCGTGCGCCGCGGAACTCCGTTGGGCAGCCCGAAGGCTAGTCGCGAGTTCCTAAGTCTCAAACTCGGAACGCTCGAGCGGGAAGTTTTCGCGGTAATCTTTCTGGACAAGCGCCACCGGCTCATCCGCTACCAAGAAATGTTCCAAGGCACGATTGATGGCGCATCGGTTCATCCTCGTGAGGTTGTTAAGAAGGCGCTCAAGCAGAACGCCGCAGCTGTGATCCTGACCCATCCGCACCCGAGCGGAGTCGCAGAGCCGTCTCAAGCGGACGAGTTCATAACCAGGCGGCTAAAAGAGGCATTGGACCTCGTCGATATTCGCGTTCTGGATCACATTTTAGGTGGATTTCGCAGTGTCACCACCGCGGTCAAAATACATCAATCGCTAGGATTTCGCGGTATCAATCGCGAACAAAGGATTCAATAGACGGATGGTGACACTTTTGGGGGATTTGTCGGCGAATTTCGCACAGGCGAGGACTGCGCCACCGGAGTCCGGTCTTGCAGAGCGATTGGTGGCAAGGGTTCAATTGACGCGATCGGTAATGCTATTCTCCTAGTGCGTCGGTGCCCGGATTCGGCCCATAAGAGGTCGCTGGCGATCCGGAACTGACTGCCACTTAGCCGACGTTTACATAGGGCCGCAGTGGTGTCACACAGCAGAAAAAAACAAGCGCACGAACCGTGCTTCCTTTGGAAACTCTAACGAAGCTCCTTGCGTACGACGAGCTTCAGTCCCGACCACACGTCGGTGACCGCGCAGACTTTGACGTCAACGAAACCGAGCGGCAGCGCCAGCTCCCGAATCACGTCTTCGGTGATCGTCGTGGGTACCTTGGATGATTTCTTCGGCCACGACACCCAGACGATCGCCCGCGGCCCTAGTTTCTTGCGCAGGGTGACCAAAGCCCTATTGAGCCCGGTACGCTGTGTCTCAAACACGTGAACAATATTTGTCGAGGCAGTTGCGGCTACCTCGAATCGAACGCCGGCCGGCAGGGGTTTCAGTAGATTGCGATAGTCTGCCGGCGCGCCAACCGTATAAACGGCGCAGCCTTCCTTGACGCCGAGTTTCTTGACTAGAGGCGTGCCTGAGTACCCTGCCATGTGTGTGCTCCTCTCCTAGTGCCGAGACAGAGTATCGCACGAGCGACGCGTTTGGTTTGACGAATCAAACCATCGACGTTAGGCTACATTGCATGCTGGATCCACAGATCGTTCGTTTACTGGAAGTTTATCCCGCGATCTACCTGGCGTGTCATCGGCGGCATATCCGGGACGACGAGCGCGGGCATGTCGTTACAGACTCGCAAGCCAGTGTGTTGGCGCATTTGCACGCGACACGGCCGGTAACGCTATCAACGATAGCCAGGCACCTTGGCATCGGCCGCTCCGCCATGAGCATTGCCATCGCCAAGCTCGTGCGCGCTGGATATGTAAGGCGCGAACGCGCCGAGAAGGATGGGAGGGCCATACATTTGACGTTGACGGCAGCGGGTGTACGAATCACCGAACAAAATACGGTTCTGGACAAAGATCTGGTGCGGGAGTTGTTTCGGATGATGCGCCCGAGCGAACTGGATGCGGCGCTGCATGGTATAGAGCTATTGGCGCAGTATGCCAATGCTCTCGTGGCATTACGGTCCAAGGTACGCAAGCGATGAAAGTGGCTGTAGTAGTGATCGGCGGGCTGCTGTTGGTCGCGGTGACCGTCTATGTCGTCGGTGCCCTGCTGGCGCAGTCGCACCGGGTGTCGCGCAGTGCCCTGTATCGGGTACCACCAGAGCGCCTGTTTGCACTCATCGACGGATCACAAGATTGGCGGTCAGATATTACTCGATCCGAAACATTGACCGATGCCGCCGGCCGGCGCTTGCTGCGCGAGACCGGTCGAGACGGCAACACCATCGCCTACGAATTGCAACAGAGCAAGCCACCGGTTAGCCTTATCCGCCGCATTGCTACCGAGAACTTACCGTATTCCGGGACCTGGACCTTTTCGTTGGTGCGCGAAGGTGACGGGACGCGCGTCCGGATTACCGAAGACGGTGAGGTTTATAACCCAATTTTTCGCTTCGTCTCGCGCTTCATCATCGGCCAGCACCGCACGATCGACAATTATCTGCGGGCACTCGCAATAATGACAAATCAGGAATTGGAAATTCAGAATTAGCGAATGCTTCGAGCCTGCGACTCGCCGCTCAGTGACTCGGCGCGATTGAGGTACCGGAAAGCGGACCTTCATGGAGGTCGGCTCAGGCCACATTCCGGTCTGATAGCGGCCCGGTGCCGATTTCGATCCTTGTTCATCGCCATCCAGTGCTCGGAAACGCTCCCATTTGTGGAGGCTGCTGTGCGCTGATCGACCTGGTACTCGCCAAATTACTCCAAATGTGGACCCCAAGCAGCCCCTCGACTGAACGAGGCTCAAGTCAAAGGCCCTGAAAAACCAAAAGAAGGCGGGCTTGCTGAATCTTTTAATTTTATGCCATCGTTCTCGCCGTCAAGGCCTGCGCGCGGGGACTCCCGTGCTCGCGAGCGCGCTTCGCGCGGCCCTGACGGCTGCGCTGCGATGGCCTGCCTCCGGATCGGGCAATCCCGCCCGAGAAAATACCGGAGAGCAATCATGTCGACCTATAATCTTTATACTTTAACCGCGGATGGCGCGGTGGTCCCTGCACCGAGTGAAACAATCCTCATCGCGGCGCGACAAGTGCTGGCTCATCGCGTGCGTCGTGGTGCCTCGCTGCAATCGCCGCAAAAGGCCGGTGAATACTTGACGGTGCGGCTGGGCCATTTGGATTATGAGGTGTTCGGACTGATCCTGCTCGATAAAAGGCACAGGGTCATTGAGTGCGTCGATCTCTTCCGCGGCACGATCGACGGAGCGTCGGTGCATCCCCGGGAAATCGTGAAACTCGCTTTGCAGAAGAGCGCTGCCGCGTGCATCGTATATCACAATCATCCATCGGGTGTCGCGGACCAGAGTCAAGCCGACGAGCTCATCACCGCGCGCGTGAAGGAAGCCCTCGCACTCATCGACGTGCGCCTCGTCGATCACTTGGTGCTCGCAGGTCCAAACGTACTCAGCTTCGCCCAGAGGGGACTATTGTAAGTGCTCGAGTGTTCCTTTTGCTGGCCGGCGCGCGTTCAACAATGGATGCGCGTCGGCGTTGCGGCGCGTGGTTGCGAAGAGAAGCGAGCTCTCGATCGCGCCGCGATACCAGCGCCCGTTGTTCCTCTGCCGCCGAATGATAGTGATCAGATCTGTCTTTGGATGATCCAAACCACGTGACTACCGTCTCTGCCGGAGGCATAGGATACTGGACCCGATGCAGTCTAATCACCCTATACAGAATGTAAATGAGGATGACATCTCTGAAATCCTCCTAACACATCATTATCGCCGGAGGCCATGCCACCAGCGTGGCCGAAACGACATCGAGCGGGGACCGCAGTCGTTAGAGGTTGCGGTTCCGCGGAGCGATGGCACTGCCTGTGTTACTGCCGATTCACCGCCTGGACGCGGTCGAGCACTTCCTTTAGCAGAATGCATATCCCATCCGACTCACACCGCTCCGGGGGTCGGGAAAGCTCGAGTAACCGAATGAGTCGCAGCAGGAACTCGGGGTGCGGTTCCGAGGCGTCGATGTCGAGCTTCTTCGGGCTGTTGTAGTCGAAAATGATCCCAACACCGGCCGGAATCTTCGTACAAAGTTGAACGATATCACGCGTTGGACAGTACTTGAGGTGAAGCTCAGCGTTGAGGGCGGCGATCAGAAGCCCCGTCAGCTCGTCGCGCTCTGACTGCGCGAGCCCCGAGCCGTGAAACACGTGCTGATCCGCCAGCACCTCAGTCGT
>Ga0206853_1058_pt1 | contig 16019 bp, 11 predicted proteins | sample Alteio_BWOrgCont_52_FD_152859 | JGI IMG/M metagenome (GOLD analysis project Ga0206853, IMG submission 152859) | Enriched cells from forest soil in Barre Woods Harvard Forest LTER site, Petersham, Massachusetts, United States -... | ecosystem: Environmental > Terrestrial > Soil > Temperate forest >... | reverse complement strand
CGTGCGCGGAGAAATCGACATCGTCGGCGCGGGCGACGCCATCACGGGCCGCTACAGCCGGCAGGCCGGTCTCAATGGAAATCTCCTCCCGCAGCGGGTCGATCTCCAGGTAACGGTCCAGGCAAAAATCCCCCACCACGGCGATGGCCAGCCGGCTGTAGCGGCCCGTGATGGCGTCGAAACGTTCGGGTGTCATGCGCGGGAAATGTTAGCGCGACTGGCGGGAAAGGGAAGCGCGCTCCTGGCTAACCGTCAGCAAATTCGGTCGTGTCGCCAGGCCGCGAAAAGATTTGGGATAAAAGTGCGGGACTGACCCCATGACGTTGACGCATGGCTTTCGAGGGCGAACGCTCCGGAGCGCGGGTCGGTGACCCGCAGCCGCGTGGCATGCACGGCACGCTGGAGAACAACCAGCGCGTACTGAGGCCTTGACGTGCTGCGGCTCGCAGAGCCGCGCTCCGCCGAGGCTGACTCCAACATGATGGAGCTATTTCACAGACCAAATCCATAGTATAGAAAGTGCCGGACTGACTCCTGCTATGGCAATGAGATTGACTTTCAGCCTCACAGTCCTCACTTTCGCGACGGAAGGTTTAATCCCGTAAACATGGATGTACAACCCAGCACTCTTGCCTCTCGATTGCGGGCGTTTCCACGCCCGGTGTGGATTCTTTTTTTTGGCACGTTTCTGAACAAGTTCGGGACGTTCGTCATTCCGTTTCTGTCGCTGTACATGACGCGGCAGGGCTTCAGCCTGACGCAGGCGGGACTGGCGGTCAGCTCGTATGGGGTGGGCACTTTGCTCGCCTCTTTGCTGGGCGGTCAGCTTGCCGACACGCTGGGGCGGCGGAATACCATCGTTTGCTCCATGTTCACGACGTCCGCGGCCATGATGCTCTTGTCACAGGCCCACAGTTTTTGGGCCATTGTCGCGACCACTTGCGTGGTTGGGTTGACGGGGGAATTATACCGTCCGGCGAGCAGCGCCCTGCTGGCGGACTTGGTGCCGATGGGCGAGCGGGTGACGGCGTTTTCCGCGTACCGGCTGGCGTTCAACGCCGGTTGGGCGTTCGGGCCGGCCACGGCGGGATTCCTGGCCGGGCACTCATACTTGTGGTTGTTCGTGGGTGACGCGGCCACGTCCGCGCTTTTTGGCGTGGTGGCGCTGGTGGCGCTGCCGCGCGGCTGGACCGCGAGCAAGGCGGAACGGGGCTGGCTGCCGGTTTTTCGCGCGGTGGGGCGTGACCGCAAGTATTTAAGGCTGCTCTGCGCGGCGGCTTTCATCGCCCTGGTGTTTTTTCAAATGAGTTCCACGTTCAGCCTGCAAGTGACGGGCCTCGGGTTCTCGCCGACAACTTACGGGGCGTTGATCTCATTCAATGGCGTGCTGGTCGTGTGCTGCGAATTACCGCTCACCACCTTCACCCGGCGGTGGCCCGCCCGGCGTGTGATCGCGGCGGGCTACGTGTTGATTGGAACCGGTTTTGGCCTGATCGCGTTCGCGCACACAGTTCCGTTGCTGGCATTGGCCGTGCTGGTATTCACATTTGGCGAGATGACCACCATGCCGGTTTCCTCGGCGTACGTGGCGGACCTGGCGCCGCTGGAGTACCGCGGCCGGTACATTGGGGTGATGGGATTGACCTGGGCGGTGGCTTTGATTTTCGGCCCGGCGCTGGGCATGTGGGTGTTCACGCGCAACCCGGTGGTGCTCTGGACCAGTTGCGCCGGGCTGGCGGCGCTATCAGTCTCCATCATCCTGGCGGGGCGTGAATGATATCAGCGCTTTATGCCAAGTAACAGCCAAACGGAGGCGCCCGCTGGACGCGGGCGGGTGGTCGCGGCGCGACAACCTCCACCGGGGGGCGCGCTTTAAAATTTGACAATTTGCCGACATGGCAAAGAATTAGAGATCGAGGCATGACCACGGCCAATAAAATCACCATCGTGCGAATACTGTTCATACCAGTGTTCGTCGCGGAGCTGCTTTATTATTTCAAAACCGGCGGCGAGTCGCACCGGCTGGCCGCGCTCTTAAGTTTCGTCGTCGCCTCGGTCCTGGATGGCGTGGACGGGTATATTGCCCGGCGTTACAACCAGCGTAGCGAGCTGGGGGCGATACTCGATCCGCTTGCGGACAAGCTCCTGCTGGTTTCGGCGGTGGTGTTGTTGAGCCTGCCGGGCCCGCACTTCATGCCGGTCATTCCGTCGTGGCTGACGGTGGTCATTCTGAGCCGGGACGTTTTGCTCGTGTTGGGGCTGGTGGTGATCTATTACACCTGCGGCAAATCCAACGTGCGGCCGCGGGTCTCGGGGAAAATCGCCACCGTGCTGCAAATGATCACGGTGGTTTGGATCCTTTTGAAATGGAACGAGCGCTGGCTGGCCATTTGGGAAACCGGCGCGGGAATTTTCACCGCGTATTCCGGGCTGTTTTATCTGTTGGATTGGATGCGGCAAATGAGCGCCAGCCCCACCAGCTCACCCACGCCCAAACAATAATGGACGCCGGCCCGAAAACCGGTTCAGGGCCGCGCCAACCGGAAGAACTGGCTGGCGCCGGAGGCGTCCAGCGTGACGACATTTTGCTGGCCGGAGATCACTGGAGTGGGACTCGCGCTCCAGGAGGCTGGCGGCGTCAGGTTGCCGGTGGATTCCAACTGAAAGCCGTCGGGGTAAGTTGGCCAGGTCAACTGGACGTTGGAACCGGAAACAGTAATGGCCAAAGAGGTCGTGAAAAACTCGAAGGCCAGCGCGTAAGTTTCGCTGGGACTGACCGTGTTTCCGCCGTGCTTGAGGACCTGCAAATCGTAACGGCCCGGCGGCAGGCTGGGGAGGTAAATGTGCTCCACATTGTCCACCACGCTGGTGCTGGCGCCGATCAAAGCGCCGGAGGCGACGTTGTACAAAAACAAATCCAAATTATTTATGGCGGTTTGCCCGAACTGCCGATTCCAGACCAGGGTCATGGTTCCCGTGGACGCCGCGCCCGCGGTCCCGCCGCCAAGTTGGAAATAGTAATGATTGACGCCATCAGTAACCGGAGTGCTGGAAATGGTATCGAAGTCCCAACCATTGGTGCCGGCCACGTTACCCGCGCCGCCAAGCGCCGGATGAGCGGCGCCCAGGACAACACTGCCCGATTGAATAAACGTGTGCTTGCCGCCCGCCAACTGCCGGTACGAGTTGTACACGTCCAGGATTCCGGAGCCATAACGCGGATCCAGCGGGGAGGGGCTGGGGTTGGCCCAATCGGCCGGCTTGACGGCGCCATTCAAAAGCAGCGCCTTGATCATACGTTGATCGGTCGCGGATGTTGTGTCGCTTCCGCCATCGCCGCGCGAGCCGGCCTGAAGCAAAATGGTCGCCGCGCCGGCAACCAGCGGCGTGGAGTAGCTGGTGGCGTCGGCCGGAGCGGTGACGTCCGGCTTTGCCCGGCCATTGTCCAGGGTCGGGCCCACACTGGAGGTGCCTTGGTACGCGCCCACACCGATACCGTTGTAGCTGGTGGACGGCAGGCTTACGGGGCCGCTGTCCCCCACGCCGGAGACGAACAGCGTGCCGAACTGCGCCGAATATTTGTCGTAATAAGAATCGTAAGTCTCCTGCTGGTTGGTGGTCAACCCGCTGGCGGCGAAGCTCTGGTTTACGACGGGATCATTAATGGCCGTCAATTCAGGCACCACCGTGTTCAAGAAATAATTGCCCTCATAGTTGTCCACATGGCTGATGTTGGTGCTCACCCCGCTGGGAAATCCATAGAAGGCGCCTCCGACGGCGTCACCATGACTCGACTCGGAACCCACCGAGTTGGGATAACCGCTGGCGGAGGACGCGAGCACGGTCACTGGCGGGCCCTCATAATAGGTGAAATCAGCCGCCGGCAGCCCCACGACCATCGGATTCACCTCAAACGGTGGTGGCGTCGAACTATTCAATTCGGCCTCGGCCTGCGCGACGCGGACGCCCGAGCCGTTCAAGTTGGTGGTCGCGGCACGCAACGCGGTGACGCCAATGGTGTCGAGGTCGGCGGCGAACGACTTTGCGCCGGTCAGGAAAGTCGCCGCGATCAAGCCAATGGCAATCCCGGAGGCCGGACGGGTGGGGGCAAAGAATTTATTTATCATATGTTCTAATGATGCACCGTCACGCCTGCCAACCCAAAGTCAAGGTGGACGGGCCAAAATGCGTATATCACCCCATATCGCCCGCCGCGGCCGGCCGGCCGAATTCGCGGCTTGCCAGTGCGCCCCGGCTGGGGTTTGCTACGCGCGAATTGATGGAATCCATTTTGCAAGCATGAGTCCGGAACTATTGGCCAAAGCCAAGTCGCTCGGGTTTTCCGACCGCCAGATCGCGCATCTGACCGGCCGGACCGAGGACGCCGTGCGCGCCGAGCGCAAGTCGCTGGGGATTGTTCCCAGCTATCGTCTGGTCGATACTTGCGCGGCGGAATTTGAGGCGTACACGCCTTATTACTACTCCACCTACGACCGGGGCGACGATGAAATCCGCCCCACGAACACGCGCAAGATCATGATCCTGGGCGGCGGGCCGAACCGCATCGGGCAGGGGATCGAGTTTGATTATTGCTGTGTCCACGCCGCGTTCGCGCTGAAGGAGGCCGGGTTCGAGACGTTGATGGTCAACTCCAATCCCGAGACGGTCTCGACGGATTACGACACGAGCGACAAGTTGTTTTTCGAGCCGCTCACGCTGGAGGATGTGCTGCACATTTATGAGCGCGAGCAATGCCGGGGGGCGATTGCGCAATTTGGCGGCCAGACGCCGCTGAACCTGGCGCTCGGCCTGCAAAAAAACGGCGTCAACATCATCGGCACGTCACCGCAAAACATTGAGATCGCCGAGGACCGGAAATTGTTCGCGGCCATGCTGCGCAAGCTGGATATTCCGCAACCGCCGAACGGGCTGGCGGTCAACGAGGCGGAGGCGCTGGCGGCCGCCCGGCAGTTGGGCTATCCGATTTTGGTCCGCCCCTCGTTTGTGTTGGGCGGGCGCGCCATGCAGATCGTTTATTCCGATTCCGAACTGGCGCATTACATGCGCTACGCCGTGGAGGCCTCGCCCGAGCGGCCTGTGCTGGTGGACAAATTCTTGGAGGACGCCATCGAGGTGGACGTGGATTGCATCTCGGACGTGGGCCACTTTGCGGACCCGCGCGAGGGGACCATCGTCATCGGCGGCATCCTGGAGCATATCGAGTATGCCGGAGTCCATTCCGGCGACGCGGCGATGGTGCTGCCACCGCACACGCTTTCGACCGCGGTGCTGGAGACCATCCGCGAATACACGCGCGCCATGGCGCGGGAATTGCGGGTGATCGGCCTGATGAACGTCCAATACGCCGTGAAAGGCGGGGTGGTGTACGTGCTGGAGGTCAACCCGCGGGCGTCACGCACGGTGCCGTTTGTAAGCAAGGCCATCGGCGTGTCACTGGCGAAACTGGCCGCCAAAGTCATGGCGGGCGCGCGTCTCGCCGACCTGGGTTTCACGGCCGAGATCCGGCCGGAGTACTGGGCGGTGAAGGAATCCGTCTTCCCCTTCAACCGTTTTCAAGGACAGGACATTTTGCTCTCGCCCGAGATGCGTTCAACGGGCGAGGTGATGGGTTTGGACGAGGACCTGGGCATCGCTTACGCGAAGTCGCAGATGGCCGCGAACGCCTCGCTGCCACTCAGCGGCCGGGTGTTCATCAGTGTGAGCGACGCGGACAAACCCGAGGTCGCCGCGGTGGCGCGGGAGTTCGCGGAGATGGGCTTTGAGCTGGTATCCACCAGTGGCACGGCGGCGGTGCTAGAGAAGGCCGGGCTGAAAGTGCGACGGCTGTTTAAATTAACAGAGGGACGGCCCAACGCGCTGGATTTGTTGAAAAACCGGGAATTGCAACTGGTCATCAACACTCCCGCCGGCCAGACGCCGCGCGTGGACGAGGTGAAAATCCGCACGACGGCGGTTTATACCAACACACCCATCATGACCACGCTGGGCGGGGCGAAGGCGGCGGCGCTGGGCATCAAGGCCTTGAGGAAAAGCGGTTACACTGTGAAGACCGCGCAGGAGTACCACGCGGCGATGGCCGGAAAATCCGCGACCGCAAAATGAGCCGGCGGGTTTCCCCATCCCGCAAGCCGCCCGGCGTGTGAAAGTCCTTTTTCTGAGCGCGGTTCCGTTTGCCCTGGCGCACGGCGGGGCGCAAATCCAAATCGAGCAAAGCAAGGCCGCCCTGGAAAAAATCGGCGTGGAAGTCGAGTGGATGCGCTGGTGGGACGACCGGCAAACGGGCGACATCATCCACTATTTTGGCCGCATCCCTGTCGGGTTGATTGGCATGGCGCGCGCGAAGGGGAAAAAAACTGTGTGCCTGGAATTGCTCACCGAGCAGGGGTCGCGCTCCAACGGGCGGCTCAGACTCCAAAAATGGATGTATCGTGCCGCGGCGCTCGCACGCTGCTTGAAGCGTGATCTGCTGTTCTCGTGGGACGCTTACCGCCTGGCCGACGCCTGCATTGCCAACACCGCGTGGGAACGGCACTTGATGATTGACGTGTACGGAGCCCCGCCGGAGCGAACGCATGTGGTTCCCAACGGCGTGGAGGAGGTCTTTCTCAACAGCCAGCCGGTCAAACGCGGACCCTGGTTGGTTTGCACCACGACCATCACCCATCGGAAGCGCGTTTTGGAACTGGCCCTCGCGGCGATTCGGGCGCGGACGCCGGTGTGGGTTATCGGCAAGCCCTATTCGGAATCCGACGAGTACGCGCGGCGCTTCCTGGAGCTGGCGCGCAAACACCCGGAATTTGTGCGCTATGAGGGACCGGTCCAGGACCGCCAAAAGTGCGCGGAGATTTACCGGGCCTCGCGCGGCTTCGTTCTGATTAGCGCGATGGAGACTCGCAGCCTCTCCGCGGAGGAGGCGGCGGCGTGCGAGTGCCCGCTGCTGCTGAGTGAGCTGCCCTGGGCCAGGAGCGTGTTTAACGAAAACGCCATGTACTGCCCGGTGACTCAATCGGTGGAAGTCACCGCCGCGGCCTTGCGCCGGTTTCACGACGCCGCGCCCGGATTGAAACCACCACCCAAACCGCTGCCATGGACGGACGTAGCCGGGCAGTTCAGTAACATCTATAATAGTCTGTTGTAGGATTCCGGTTTTAGACGGACGGTCGCGCCAGCCGGCGTTCATACTCGGCGAACAACCGGTCGCCGTAATCCTGCCAGGTGTTCCCTTGGGCGCACTTTTGATGGGCCGCGTCCCCCATCCGCTGGTTCAACTCCCGGTCCGTTGCGAGGCGAATCATTGATTTTGCCATGCCACGCACATCGTGCGGCGCGACGATGAATCCCTCCACGCCATCGCGGATCACCGTGGTGGCTCCGCCGGAATGGGTGCCGATGACGGGCACGCCCGCGGCCAGCGCCTCGATTTGCGCGCGCGCGATGCCCTCCTCCTGGGAGGGGAAGACAAACGCGGTGGAGTTCCGCAAGAGTTCGGCGACGCCCGCTTGCGGCAGTGACGGGTGGTGCGTGAAGGTGCCCTCCCATTTGGGCCGTTCGAGGCGGAAATCGGTTTTGTAGGTTCCCACACAAACCAGCTCGGCCGCGGGCAGGGTCTTTTTCACCAACTCAAAAGCGCGAAACAAGTAGGCGTGACCCTTCCGCAAACAGATGGTGCCCACACATAGGAAGACGGGTTTGGCGGGAGGCTTGGGCCGCCGCGTGAAGACACTGGTGTCCACGCCCATAATGTTCACGAAGACTTTCTCCTCCGGCAGGCCGTTAAGCACCATGGAATCCCGCGCGAAATTGGATTGCACGACCACCATGTCGGCGCGTTCAAGCTCGCGGTTCATCCGGCCGAACATCCACCGCGGAATGGGCACTTTTTCCCCGGGACACCACAGGTCGCATTCCCGCTGCCAGAATCCATGATAGGTCGTGGGGTGGGTGTTCGGGCAATCGACGACTTTCAACGCGCCGTGTTGATCCGCCAAATCGAACGTTTCGGTGGCATAACCCATCATGGAATGGACCGTGTCGAACTCGGGCGGTTTTTGCGCGCGCAACCAGATCTTCCATAATGGAAAAAGCCCGTAAAAAGCGCGCTCAATCCAAATCTGGGGCGCCCAGGAGTAAAACGGCTTCATGGCCAGATGGAAGGGCCAGCAACGCCGGTACTTCCCGGGCGGGAGTCCGGTGGTATTTTTCTCCGTCGTCCAAAACCCGGCCAGGGCCTCCCGGTGATGCAAGGCCCGGGCGGAGTTCCGCAAATGCCACGCGCCGCAGGTTGCCATGAGTACTTGCATTGTTCCGCATCTTTTATTGGCGGGCCGCCACCCTTACAAGCGGTTTCTCGGTCCGGCGGGAACTCCCGCTCTTATAAATTACATTCGGGGATTTTCTTGACATGGCGGCCGAATCGGCGGCAGGCTGGGCCGTTGTCGTATTTATGCCTCGTCGCCGCAGAAGTCGCTCCAAAGCCGCCCGGCGCGGATTCAGGCCATTGAACCTACTTTTGGCCCTTGTCATGCTCGCGCTGCTGGCGGGGCTGATCTTGCCGCTCACCCGCCGCCAGCATATTCCCGCCGCCACCTCCTGCGGTTTGATCCTCGCCTTGTGGGTTTGCAGTTTGATTGCGGTCCGCGCCTGTGTCAAAGCGCGCCGCCGCCGCTACTCCTACGGCTGGCAGCAAGCATACCCGCAACGCACCGGGCAGGAGGAGGAGAAAGCTCCGGCCGCCGCGGAAGCGGGTGACAAGTAAAAAGGCCGGACCGGACGCGCTCAACGATGTCTGAGGCTGGATAAAAACCCCCAGCCCATGCCCATGAAGAGGCCGGCGGCATGGGTGGCGTTGGCCACATGGCCGACCAAGTCCAGGGCGCAGAGGATGAACCAGCCAATCATCATGGCCACGGTGGTGGGGTGCAGGTACAACCCCGAGCCCGGGTCCAGTTTGCCCCGAATCCAAATATAGCCCAGCAAACCGTAAACCACACCCGACATCCCGCCGAACATCGGGCCGGAGAAAAGGTATTGGGCCAGGTTGCCCGCCACGGCGACCGCCAGGACCATCACGAGCAACAGCAGGCTGCCTTGCCGCGCCTCGATCATGCTGCCCAATTCCCAAAGCCACAGCATGTTGAACAGGATGTGCAGGAGCGTGAAATGAATGAAAATGGGAGTCACCAGCCGCCAGATCTGCCCGCGCCGGATTTCCGGCAATTCCCGGGCGGGGCGCGCCAGGCGCTCACCTTGGGCCGTCACGAGGAAATCCAACCCGCCGCCGCCGCTGACCCGTGACGTTATGAAAAGCGGGGCGTCCGCCCCCATGTCTTGTCCGAAATGGGAGTTGATGAACACACCGCCGCTGAGGCAAATCAAAAGAAAGGTGACCATCCCCATCCCGTAACGCGCCAGCGGCTGGAACAAATGCCGCTGTTTTTTCAGCCGCTTTTCGTACGCCAGCCGCTCCTGCCGCTGCTGCTCCTTGAATTCCTCCGCCGCCCCGGCCGCCTTCTGGAACTGTTGGGCCCGCGGGTTTTGCAGGAAATCCGCCAGAAACCCGCGCGCGCGGAGCATCTCATCCTCCGCGTGGATCCAGACCGCCCAGGATTCCCCCGTCTCCGCCTCCACCTGGTTCTCAATGCCGTGCAGGTACAGGAAGTCACTGAACGCGCGCGCGCTTTTTTCTCCGGCCAGATGTCCAATGATTCGCATGGCACCCCCGAGCCTAAGGCCAAAAGCCCTCCGGTGGAACAACAAACCCCGCGCGTCCACCGGACACCTCCCCGCCGTCAAAAATCGCCACTGCCGGCTTGCATCCGGCCCGTATTCGTGTCTAACATGCGAGAAATCTGGAGACCTCATGTGTCGCAAATGTCAGAAAAACCCGGTGGTTTTTCCGGGTGATTTCAAAAAAACGCGGGCTCGCGCCGGGCGGCCGCCGGTCGCGGCCGCGCCGGTTTGAGCGGTTATGAGCGCCCAAACCGCCCCCGGCAAACTTCCCCGCTGGCTCGTCATTGCCAGCGTTGGCCGCCGGCCAAAATGGACCTTTGTGCGCGTGGCTTTTATGATCGTGGTCTCTTTCGTGCTGCTCAAATACGTCCTCGTCCCCATCCGCGTCGAGGGCGTGAGCATGGAGCCGACCTACCGCACCGGCCAGTATAACTTTATCAACCGCCTGGCCTACGTTCATCACGGGCCGCGGCGGGGCGACGTGGTCGGCGTGCCCTGGTACGACAAGGCGCGGGGCCATGTGCTGCTCCTTAAACGCGTGGTGGGACTGCCCGGGGAAACCATCGCCTTCTCCCAGGGGACCCTCTGCGTGAATTCCGTTCCCGTGGAGGAGCCCTACGTGAAAAAGCGCCCCAACCCGCGCTTCGTGCCGCCTTGGGAGATGCCCCCCGTCCTGCTCGCCCCCGAGGAATATTATGTCGTGGGCGACAACCGCTCCATGCCCATTGCCGACCACACCAAGGGACAGTTCAGCCTGTCGTACATCCTGGGCGAGGTGCTTTGGGGCGCCCATCCCTGACCGCCCCGCCGCATGACCGGCCCCGCCATCGCGCACTTGAAAAAAGCCGACCTCGTCATGGCCCGGCTCATCGACCGCGTGGGACCCTGCCCGTGGCGGCCGCGCGCGCGCGCCACGCCGTTTCAAGCCCTCGTCCACTCCGTGACCCACCAGCAACTCAACGGCACCGCCGCCAAAACCATCCTGGGCCGGGTGAAGGCCCTCTACCCGGGGCGCCGCTTTCCCGGCCCGGGGGACATCCTGGCCACGCCCGAGGAGAAACTGCGCGCCGCCGGCCTGTCCCGCGCCAAAGTCGCCGCCATCCGGGACATCGCCACCCACACCCTCTCCGGCGTCGTGCCCACCTCCCGCGCCATTGCCAAACTGGATGACGCCGCCATTGTGGCGCGGCTCACCGTCATTCGCGGCGTGGGACCGTGGACGGTCGAGATGCTGCTCATGTTCAAGCTTGGCCGCCTGGACGTGCTGCCCGCGACTGATTACGGCGTCCGCAAAGGCTTCGCGCTCACCTACGGCCTGGCCGAATTGCCCGCGCCCGCCGAACTGCTCGCGCACGGGGAGAAGTGGCGTCCCTACCGCTCCATCGCCGCGTGGTACCTCTGGCGCTCGCTGGATTAAACCCGCGCTCCGTGGCCGGCGGCGTGAGGAGGCGGACATCATGAGCCGCGTGCCGGCGCATGTCCCCGCATGATCAATTCGTCTTCTTTGCCTCAAACACACCTGCGCCTACTGGAATTTTTTACTATGTTTGGCTTTGTCGGGTGTGTGCGGCTTTGTTCCTAATCCTAATCCTAATCTTAATCTCCTCAGTCCGACCGGTCCGGCATCAGTTTTTTTTATTTGTTTTGGCCTTCATTAACCTTTATCGGACGGGCATTGAGTGGACAATTCTTGCCGGAGCCGGTCAATCCACCAATTCGCGCTCCCCGGCGGGGCGCGGCTCCCGCCGAGCCGCGGTTAACCTTGCATTCTTCACTTTGCACTTTGCGTTTGACTGTGGGCTGGCCCGTCCATCACGTCCATTCGGTCCACTCCGTCCATCCACCTCCCCGTTACCCAGTCGCCATTCTGCATTTTTCACTTTCATGCGCCCCTTATATCACAAATTAAAAGCCGGTTCCTAACCTACCGTAGGTTTGACATCATTTTTGACCCGCGGCAACCCGGGCCGCGCGACCCGCGGTGGAAAACCCGTCGCGCAAGCAGCTTTTGACGCGCCTCCTCGGTTCGGAGTCCCGCCTTCAGGTGGCTGGGTGCTTGCCAACCCGCGAAACTTGGGAATCCACCATACGCTCGAAGAAACCAACTTGCTGCCGCCCGCCAGCGGAAAAAAAGAAAAACGGAAAAACATTGCCAAATCCCGAAAATAGATTACGATACCCTTCGGATCTCATTATTGGCCCAAAATACTCATCCCTTAATTCGCGAGATTTGCCGTGCTTGAAGCTCTGACCGGGTGGCTCGGTGCGGTACGGGTAATTCTGGCGGAACCGGGTTGGGTGGAAAGAACATCAAAATAGATGAAAGCAACCGCTCCTTCCCCAGGCTCCCGCTCCCCTTGTGCGGAAGCGTTCAATTGCCTCTGGACAATTAAAAATTCTTTCACCGGTCTCAAGTGGATATTATTCGTCGTGCTGGCGTTGTGCGGTTCGGCTTTCAATATTCGGGCGGGGGCGCCGGGATTCGCGTGGTCATATCCGAATGCGGGTGGTCCGGTATTCGCCGTGGACACGCAGACTAATGTTTATGTCAATCGCGGTGGCACGGTGGTGGTTTTCAATAATTCCGGTGTTCCGACGCGGACAAACGCGATCTGCCCCGTGCCAGGGGTCGCGCAACGGGATGCCGCGGGCGACTACTATTTCGCCGGCACATTTACGCCACCGCTGGACTTTGGCGGGGTGACGCTGAGTACAAACCGATGTTTCCTGGCCAAATACAACAGTTTGGGGGCGCTTTTGTGGGCGAGTGGATTTGTGGGCACGAATATTTTATACCAGTTGAGTGTGGGGGATTTGCAAGTTGAACCTGGCGGTGTCGCTTACACTTCCATAGCCTGGTCCGAGGGCGGACATCCGGACGGCACTTTTAGTTATGAAAGCTATGTCCTTCGCTTCGATGCCACGGGTGTCAATACGTGGATGGATGCCACGGGAGATGATTCCAACGGGTACGAAGTCCCGTCTAGTGGGGCTGTTTTAGGTGCCGTGTCAGTCACGAATTGTTACGCGGTCATGAGCCTTTTCCCGCCGGGCGAAGCGCCTCTCGCGCCCATAGCGACCCTTCAAGTATTCCCCAAGGGGGTTCAAGATACAGTTTCGACTTGGTACGCCATTAGTCCCCTTACTGGGGCTCATACGGTGGCCGACAGCACGGGTAATATCTTCAACATTGAGACAACCTCTTACGAGGGTTCCCCGGGCGCCTATCCAACGAAGCGGAATGGCGCCGGCGCGCTGCTCTGGCGGGCTGCCGCATTGGGCGATAAAACCATGCAAACGTTCGCGGGTGATCTCTGGGGCGGCTTTCACGCGGCGGGCGTCGGCGGCGACCTCGGGCGTTTTGACTCGGCTGGGAACCTCGTTTGGACCTTAAATCTCTCCTCGCCCTGCGACGCCATGGTGATTGACTCCCGGGGCAACCGGTTTATCACTGTGAACAACGGCGGGCTCTACGCGCTTGAGGCGGAGCCGTTTACCGCGCCGGTTATCACCAACGCTCCCCAGGGTGTGACGGTCATGGGCGGCACCACCGTGGACTTGGGTGTGGGCGTGTCCGGCGGCACGCCGTTGAGTTATCAATGGCTGGAAGGGGGTAGTCCGATCGTCGGCGAAACCAACTCGACTCTGACGCTGGCCGACGCGACCTCAGCGCAATCGGGGTTGTATTCCGTGATTGTAACCAACGTGATTGGTTCCGTGACCAGCTTTCCAGTGGCGGTGCGGATCAAAAATGTCGAGCTTTTCGCTGGAACACAATTGCTGACCAACGGCACCTATTATTTCGCCACGAATCCGGTCATCACGGTTGATTCGCTGTTCGCCAACGGTTCGGCTTTCTACACGCTGGACGGTTCCACGCCCAGCTATTTGTCCACGCCCTATACCGGGCCGGTTACCATCACGTCTAATGTGACCATGAACGCCATCGGGTACAGCGCGAATTTTTCGCAATCCGAATTGGCGGACGCGGTGACGATTGTGCTGCCCGGGGAATATAATTTGACCGCCTACAGCCTGGGCGGCGGGACGATCACTTTGAGTCCGCCAGGAGGCAGCGCGGTGAGCAACAGCATTGCCTGTCTGAGTAACAGCATCGTGACGGCCACAGCCAGCGCCGCGTCCGGTTGGTCATTCCTGTACTGGCTGGGTGCCGCGTCCGGAACCAACCCGTCGGTGAATGTCACGATGGACCAGAATTCGTCGCTTCAAGCGGTGTTCGGTACGGGACTTTCAACCACCGTGGCGGGCAACGGCCAGATTATCGTTTCTCCTCCCGCCGGCCCGTACCCGTATGGTTCGGTGGCGCGGCTTGAAGGTTTGCCGGGGCCGGGCAGCTACTTTGGCGCGTGGGGCAACGCGGCCACCGGCGACGCCAATCCGCTTTACTTCACCGTCACCAACGCCAATCCGGTCATCTCGTCGATCTTTGGCACCGTCTCCGTCGGCCAGGCGGCTTTGACCGTGCTGATCACCGGCCAGGGCACTGTCGGCGTGAATCCCGCCGGAAATGTGTTTTCCACCAGTCAATCAGTCACCATTACCGCGACTCCGTCCGCCGGGCAGACTTTCCTGGGCTGGAGCGGCGGCGCAAGCGGAACCCAAAACCCGCTCAATGTGACCCTCAATCAAAGCACCGTCATCACGGCCGAGTTCTCCGGCCAGATCGCCCGGTTGACCGCCTCGCCCGGATACACCTCCGGCGGGTTTACCTTTACGCTCACCAGCGATCCCGGCTCGGTTTTCCAAATCCTCGTCTCGACCAACCTGAGTTCGTGGCAAACTTTGGGAAGCGTTACCAACACCACCGGCCTGGTCCAATTCACGGACACCGCGACAACCGGTTCCCAAGCCCGCTTCTACCGCGCCGAACAATAGTCCTTCTCCCTTTTGTGGTGGAGTGGTGGAACTCGTCGCGCTGCGACGAGTTGCGCCGCGTCCAGCGGCGCAACGGTGGGGCGAGGCTCTGGCAAGCCGGGGTTCTGAGACATTGCTCCGGTCTGGTGAATGGAAGCGGACTGCACGATACCACAACTTGTCTTGTGAAAGGTATATCCCGTCGAACCGACCAAAACGCCCAGCCCCGTAGGGGCGCAATATCTGTAGAAATGCGCGTCCATGAGGTCTCGAGCCCCATAGGGGCGGCATCGAAAGGGCAACCATCCGCTGACCCGAATATTCCGCCCCTAACGGGGCTTCTAAAGCACTTTGTCCCGTCTGCTCCCATCCCCTTCGTTACCTTCTGTTGAAGTCCCCTCGTTCCCCGCAATTCCCGGCTGGGTGTTTCAGACATCCGCGTTAATCTGCGTCCATTTGCGGGCCCGCTCTGTTCCCAGTTATCTCCTGTTCAAAATCTTCCTGGTGGTTCCAGGGGGGGGGCAATTTAATCCGCATCAGCCCCGGGTGAATATTTTTTCCGTGACATCACGCGCGGGGCGTTTATATTTCACCGTCCGATAACGACCCTATCGTCTAGCGGTTAGGACACTGCCCTTTCACGGCGGTAGCACGGGTTCGATTCCCGTTAGGGTCGCCACTTTTCTCTCACCGGTCACGGGCCCTTTGCCACCACCCACCATTGCGCGCCGTCACTTTGGACGCTGACCCATTGGTAAGGCGAGCCCAGGGCGAGTTGTGCCTGGCCGTCGATGACTTGCGCGGCTTGGGGAGACACGGTGGCGCTGCCCGCCGGTCCGTTCTTGATCGTGTAGATTCGCCCCCCGATCCCCTGGGCCGGGGGCAGGACCATGTTCGAGCCGCTTTTGTCCACAATCAGCGTTGCGTCCCCCACGCCCAGGTGGTAAGCGCCGCTCACGTGGGCGATGGTCCCGGCGGTTGAACCGGTGACTTGAAAAGTGGAACTGGGCGGATTCGTGCCGCCCACCGCCAGACCGCCGGCGACCAGGTTGTTCGTCACCGTCGCCGCGTTGAAGTACCAGCCGTTGGTGTCAAAGCGCCCCACCGCCAGAAGCTGTTGGTCAGCCGGCCAGGTGTTTCCCTGCGGTTGAAACTTCGCGTAAAACATCAGGCCGGAATTTCCGTTGGCGTCCCAGGTGTTGCCTTGAATGGTGGGGTAGGTGGTACGCCACCCCAGGGCTGGGGTGTAGTAGGAGCAGCCAAAACCCAACCCCTTGGAAAAACCCGTCGGATTGGCCGCGGAACCGAGGGAATCGTATTGCAGAAACCAATAATCGTGATAGGGCCCGCTGGAGCCAATCTGTCCGATGGACCGGTGGTAGGCATCGTAACCA
>Ga0206853_1046_pt1 | contig 16114 bp, 12 predicted proteins | sample Alteio_BWOrgCont_52_FD_152859 | JGI IMG/M metagenome (GOLD analysis project Ga0206853, IMG submission 152859) | Enriched cells from forest soil in Barre Woods Harvard Forest LTER site, Petersham, Massachusetts, United States -... | ecosystem: Environmental > Terrestrial > Soil > Temperate forest >... | reverse complement strand
GATATCATCCGCACCTATTTTTGTATTCTCAATTTCTAATTCCGAGAAAAACGAGAGCCAATCGTTGAATTGATGCGCGGGAAACAGCACCCATCGCCTCACTTCAAATTCATTGCTGTCGCCGAGGACCACTTTTTTGCCGTTCATAATTCCCAGCTGCGTCGCCCACACACCTTCAATTTCGCCGTAGCCGCCTATTGTCGTGGTTTCTTCCTGCGCATAACTGAACACAGGAAAGCAGAGCGCTGCAATAATAAGTAGTAAGCCATATTTCATAAAACGAATATCCTTTCTTATGTAATTGTTGATTTGGTATATTCGTGCCGGGAACGGTCGTTAAGGAACGGCGGCGCCATGATTGCCAAGTCTGCGCGCCCACCGATCCTTTCTCATTGCGACCTGATTCCCGTCACGCGCCGTCGTGCAACCCGGAGTTTTCCGCTTCGGACGCGCGACGGCATTTTTTGTAAGACACACACCGCTGGCACGAACCCAATCCATATACCTTCATGAAAAGAGCCTTGCCGTGCGGTTTTATTTAGACTTAGATTTAGACTTAATCTAAATAAGGAAAATGATTACAATAATAAAATTTATTCTGCCTCATTCCAAATGCGAAATTTCAACGCGCCCGGAACGCGCAAAACCTACTAACATTATAGAGAATTAATAAATGCAACAAGGGCATCCCTATCCGCTTGCGACAGATTGAGAATGTAATTCTTAGAGAATTGCCCTTCCCCGCCGTGCCATAAGATTGCTTCCAAAATCGTACGCGCTCTGCCATCGTGTAAATAGACAGCCTGCCCCGTTACAACCTGCCGAAGACCCGCACCCCATAACGGCGCAGTCCGCCATTCGCTGCCCGATGCTTGGTAATCAGGGCGGTTGTCGGCTAATCCCGGTCCCATATCATGAACAAGCAAGTCTGTATAGGGATGAATAACCTGATTGGAGACTGCGGGCACGCCGTCCAGTGCTCCCGTCGTCATAGTCGGCGTGTGGCAATTGGCGCACTTAGCGGCATAGAATATTGCTTCGCCGCGCTGGTTCGTTGGGTCGTACACGTTCCTGCGCGCGGGAACGGCAAGCGTGCGATGATAAAACACAACGGAGTTGAGAGTTGATGAATCTATGTCCATCACCGTATCGCCCGACGCCTGGCACCATGCATATTGCGGCTCCCCAACGCACGATTTTTGCGGGAAAATATAGCTTGTAACGCCCATATCCTGCTGATATGCCGCCGCCGTTTGCTGATAAAGAGTTGCAGTATTAGCTTTCATCCCAAACCGCCCAATCATCGTTTTATGATAATAATTGTCATACACATAATTCGGGTGCCCGTGTATGCCCGCAATATCATCGGAACTTGCGGAAGCATTCGACAGAATGTCCTGTTCGCTTATTGCCTCCAGTAATCCCAGTCCGAAAATTGGCGGAGCCAAACGCGGCGAGGTAAGAATCTGACCGGGCCATGGGATATACGGATTACTGAGCGTGTAGGTCGGTTGGCTGAGCGTGTAAGGCGTCCCGTCGGCAAATGCGCCGTTAATCGCTGAATACGAAACGTTCACATCCGCCTGAGGTTGCACGCCAACAGTAGAGCGTTGTTTCAATTGGACGCCAAAACCGGGCACGGGATTCGGTCCGCCGTTTGGATCGGCGCCCGGCATACTGATGCGTATTAGCAAGGAATTCAGGGACTCGCCTGCCGCTGGAGGAAGACCGCCGCCATCGCTTCCGTGGCATGATACGCAGGACACATTGTTGAATATCGGACCAAGCCCGCGAAAAATAACCGGGGTAGGCATGGTAACGAACGACGCGTTGAACGCGACGCTTCCTTCACCAAAAAAGGCTTGCCCGTCGGCGTCTAAATTCGGCGCGGAAAAGCCGAATGCACCGGTATTTGCCGCAAAAACCGTCGTCGCGCCGCCCGAATAGGCAAGGGTTGTATCAATCCCCCCGCTGCCCACGGGAGAGCCGTTCGTAGAATTTTTACACGCCGTAAACACACTGCTCACTATCACTGCCGCGAATATCCCACAGCCTGTTATATACTTTATTTTACGATTCATCCTTAATATCCTTTGGAAAAATTGTTGCTGATAATTTTAATAATTATTTTGAATCAAGGCGTACACGCTGCCAAGAAGAGCGGAAAGATTCGACGCCGCATTCATAGCATTCTGCACTTGCTGGGGATTGCCCATTATCGCCGCTTCAAACGTCGGGGTGATGCCGCCGATAGCGGCTATTGTTTGTGTTATATTGGAGCGGACGGAATCATCCAAAACGGGGTCTTTCGCCGCAACCAGCGTGGAAATACCCGCCCCGCCTCCTTGACTGCCACCTAAATACACATTGGCGACGCCGGTAATAATGTTCGCGAAATCCGCCGTGCCGTTTTGACTGTATTGCGAGGGGTCGTACGCAAGATTCGGCGGCTGCGCCGAAGTTTGCATAAAGTTGACAACGTTGCCACACTGGGCTACCCCGGTGTTCACCAAATCAAGAACAGCGTCCCTGCCCGTCGGATACACGCTATTTGAAGAGCCGGCTTGCAGCATATTCACAACAAAGTTTCCGCCGCTTGGCATCCATGCAGCGTTCAACGAATTCACCTGTGTTGATAAATCTGAGGAGGATGCAACAAGGTATGCCACTTGCTGCGGCGTGAACGCGCTCGCCGTCTTGTTCCCGTTTGGTCCGAACAGGAGGTATTCAATTACATGAAATCCCTTCAACGGCGGAACAAGCCCGGCAACGAACGGCTGCGAAAACATCGTATCGCTTACCGCAAGCGCGTTCACGCCGGTTACATCTGTGGGCCACATATTCACATTGGCGTCTATACCGTATAACGCGGGACCTATCAGGAATCCGTACGTTTGTTCGTAATCGGCTCGCGCGCTGCGCCATGCTGCGCACGCCGCCTGAAGATTGGGATCGGTTTGCGCATTCTGAAATGCCTGCACCGCAGCAAGCATTATGGCGCTTTTCGTTGCGAGATCCGCATACGTGGGAAGTATGACGTTGCCCGATACGCTCGTAAGGGCGCTTACGAGCAACGGACTGGTGTTGCTTGGCGCAACGAGAGGCGGCACATTTGTCGCGCACCCACCCAGTAGTGCCGCGGTACAAACAACCGCGGCAGGGAGAGAAAAGAGGTCATATCGCATTTCACAAATATCCTTTTAAAAATAAATATTGAATAGGTATATTTGCGACGGGAATGGCATGGGAAAGGCGATGGTTTGCTTTCTGACGGCACGCATCATTCTTTCTTCTCGCAAGAGAACCTTTCCTGTCACTTGCCGCCGTATTCTGCGAAGCGTCAACTTCGGGAGTGCGGCGGTTTTGTATTATTGTTGTTCCTTCACCGCCTCGCTTGCTATCCCCGCTGTTTTCAACCGCCGGGTTAAAAATCGGGTATACTGCGCACAGTGTTATTTAGACTTAGATTTAGACTTAATCTAAATAAGGAAATCGAATGCAATATTAAAATATATTTCGTAACAATCCAAATGAAATTTTTCTCTTTTTTAGGGTCGGCAGGCGGGCGATTCAAGACGCCCCTGCCTTGCAGTTACTGCGAATCCTGCGGTATATCTAAACCATCGTAAGGCTTGCGGCGCTCGCTCAATGCGATGACGTAATTGGCGAGATCCCACCGTTCGTTCTCCGTCAAGCCATCGCGATATGACGGCATGGTTGTTCCGTTCAATCCCGTCGAAAAGATCTTATAGACCAATTCCGGCGTAAACCCGACTTTTTTGCTCCACGCATTGGTGAGATCGGGCGTGTATAGTTTATTCCCTTTATCGTCAAATTGATTATCAACCGCGGGTCCATCGCCTTTCCCTTGCATCCCGTGGCACGTCCAGCATTTCGCTTTCACGTACACGGCTCGTCCCCGACGGACGCTTTCGGTGGTATATGGCACAGGCGTGCCAATCTTTACGGTATCGAGCGGGTATTCAGTAGGGTCGGAGAAACGCGGCGATAACGACTTGACGTACATGATGAGGTCGCGGACGATTTTGGGATCCATTTGCGCAAACGGAGGCATTCCCGTCCCCGGCATCCCGCCGGTAATCGAGCCGTAAAGGTCTTCATCGAGCGGAAGCTGCCCGCTTGCAGTCGAGCGGAATTTGAATTGGGCGCGCGTGAAATCCCGTGGCTTTATTTTCAGAAATTTCGCAACCGGTCCATCGCCTTTGCCTTCGTCCCCGTGACAGACGGAGCATATATTTGAATAATATTTTTCGCCAATCGCCATGCGTTCAATCGAATCGGCATGCGAGAGCGGCGGGTTCATCTGTGAGTTGGGATCGCCTTGTGCGCTGACGGAATTATTTTTTTGCGCCGGTCCTGACTGCTCAGGGAACGAATCGCCGGAAGGAAGAAACGCCCCCGCCCCGGCATAACCGGCAATAATAACAACGACTGCGGCCATATATCGAGAATATGTTTTTTTCATAATCCGAAGAAAAAACCTCCGCTCACGTAAAAATGGCTTTGTGTATCGGATGCAGGGTAGGTTGTTGTTGTCGTGAGGTTATAGCCCTCGATGAATAAATGAACATTCGGCATCAAGTGCCACCGGGCAGTAAGGGAAACCTGAGACAAGTTCTGCTGATTTGAGACGCTCGCAAATACATTCTGCTCTTGCAGCCAGTCGTAACGCGCCTGTAGCGTGAGCTTTTCCGGTATCGCAACGGCGTCCAATTCCAAATATCCGCCGGCGGCGTCTTGAAAAAAACCGCTGGATATGCTTTGAATATTCGAGTTGTGGAATCGCATCACCTGCCCCCATATCGTGAACATATTTATCCACGGATCCTGCAGCTGCCAATCAATGCCATAGGTAAAGGAATTGTTTGTGTCCAATAAACTCGGGTCAGAGGGATCAATGGTCTGCGATCCGGAAATCAAGGTTAGCCCTATGTTTGTCGGAATTGTCCCAAGCGTTAACTCTGGCGCGACGCGGAAATAAATCAGCCGCGCCCTTTGCAAGTTCACCTCACCCGCATCACCGCCGCTAATCGCCAATTGATAATCCGGCGAAAACGGAAGCTCCGCCCACCTGCCAAACACCGACGCACCGTATTGCGCCATCTGCAGTTGAAACGCGAGCGGGTTGATTGTTGAAATGAGCAATGGGTAATTGTATATCAAATAATTCGCGGCATAGAATTCGGGCGTCAATTCAAAGGGGAGTTCCATGCGTGCTTTACCCAAGCGGATATTGAACTGCCCCATATCCGTATTGAATAAGTTGTTGAGATTTATGAACGCATACTCCAGCCCCGCCGTCAATTCGCCGTTGCCCGTATTTTCAACGTCATATTCCGTCATATAGGAAACATGCGGGGCAATCGTACCGCCGGAAAGAAGAAGCGCTGTTTGCGAGTTGAACGTCGCGGCATGGGAATTATTCGAGGGCAAAAGATTATCGTTCGTCTGCGTGAAGGACTCCCTGTCCTGCACGGCAAGCGATATAGGCGGAATCATATTCTCCCATACGGGCGTGCGATCAATTGTTCCGGGCAACTGATATCCATTGCCGTCGAACAATTCGCCAAAATCATTCAGCTTAAAATCGCCGGTATGACACGCGGAGCACGGGATATGATTCGGGCGTGAAAACATCGGAATAGCGTTCGCCAACGAAAACGGGAGAAGCGTAAAGGCAAGAACGGCGAAAACACGTCGGTAAAAATTAATCATGACGTTCAAAATTATGGAATTGAAATTGAGCCTGCGCCGTTGCTCCGGCGTTTATTGTTATCGTTTGTTCAAGCGTTTGCGGTGGTGAAAAGACCGGACGATCCTCCTGCGTGCCCGTTACATTCCACCCCTCATGCCAGCATTGAATCGTGTAGGTTCCCGGCGGAACGTCCTTAATCGTAAAGGAGCCGTCATCCGCGCTGACTGCAACGTACGGGTTATCGGCAACGTAGAGATAGGCACTCATCCACGTGTGCCCGGCGTCGCATTGGACTTCGATTATCCCCGGCTTTTTTAACGTTAACGGCGTCTTTTGATTTTGAATCGGCTGCGCAATGTTAAACGCCGTTGTATGATTCGCCAAATAAAATCCGTGTATATTATGCAGCACGTCGTCGCTGTTTATTATCGTCAGCGCGCTACCGGCGGGGACTATTTGCGCATGGGGAAAATACTCGCAATTGCGTTGTTCAATAGATGGCTTTGCATTGAATGAACCCAGTGAACCGGATGGCGCATTTTTCAAGATGATGAACGCATTGGCAACCCCGCCTTTTTTACTCACGACCAATCTGTCGAGAGTCTTTGAGTGCGAACAGACTTTCGTGTCTTTTTTTACCGTCCATTGCTCATTTTTGGGCGGTGCTCCCGCAAATGTAACGGAGCCGGAAATAGTTCCTGTTGCTTCCAGCTCGCCCGCAATTGCGCCAGTTGCGAAAGCCAGAACGCATAGCACACTGCACGCTCCATAAAACTTTGTGAAAGGTCTCATGCTGAAATGAACGACAATAGAATAAAAAAGGCTATTGAATACGGATTTTTAAGGAATCCGCAATGTGTGCAACTGCGGAATCCAACGGATATAAGTATGCTTGCTCAAATAGCGATTTACTGAAACTGGGCGAATAAAAATAAGCGCCATTATTTAGCGTATCCCCCTGCCATGCGCTCCAAATAGTTTGATATGCCGCATTGAATGTCGAATCAACCGCCCGCAACGAATCAGGCAGATTGCTGTACGGCGTGTTCAAGGGGACGTAATACCCGATGACCGAGTCCAATCCTTCGAGATTGCTAAAAACGTCATTTAAAGTGTTTCGCGAAAAATTGCTGTCTGCCTTTGTTAATTTTATTGAGTCAATATCGGCAAGCATTCCCATTAGTCCGCCGAAGATATTCGAATCGCTATTCTCGTTCCCCATAACATTAATGATGGCGGGTACTTCCACTCCTGTCCACATAACAAGAAGTTGAGGATACACGGTGTGAAAAACATTATACGCGTTGAACGGAATTTTCCAAAAATTTCGCTCAATAAAATGGAAACCATTTGTCGTTGATAGTGGATTATCGAACCATGGGGCGATGGAATCGTTTTGAAGGCTGAGATCAAATGCATCGAAGGCAAAACGCACTTGCTCATAATAATGCCGGCTGGCGCGCCAATCCGTCCGTGCGGCATTGGAATCCCATAATCCTTGCGGACTAAGGTCCCCATTTAAATCGCCCGATTCCAACCACGTTACACATGTGTTCACCTGATTGGTGACAAACAAAAGGGTTAATTGGCTTGGGGGCGTCTTTGATTGTGCGTTAGGACTTACGGGCGGGGTTTTAAGGCAGCCGAGATACGCAGTTGCTGCGAGTGTGAACAACACTGCCGGTATAACAAGGGTGGAAGAGCAGCGACGGAAGATTCCCTTCAATAGTGCAAGCGTGCCGCGGGACTCTTTACGCATCCCCGCGCGTATTGCCTGATTTGACGATGCCGATGAACCGGAGAAGAAATTTTTTCCCGACGTGAACATGCCTACACCAAATATCGAAATGATTCAGTTCGTACGTTGCACCGGGGATAGCGTTTCCTATCGCCGGAGACAAGCCTATTTAACTTTTGCAAAGTTATGAATTTATACGCCTACTTGTTTGCGGGAAATGCCCATTTGGAGAGAACTTATTTATACCACCCGTGAGTGCCTAATTATTTTACAATTTCACTTTCATACCCGGTATGTTCTTCTCGCTAACTTTGGCGGGCATGGAACGTGCAATGCGCCCTCTGCGCCGCGCCGCGCCCGCCTGCAACAAAGCGTATGGAATAAGGGCAAGGAACGCAACGACGGCAACCCCTGCAAACACGTTCGAGTCCTCCGCCCAGTCAATAAACGCCATCAAGCGCCCGCCCGGATTGGGAATCCAATTGTGCTCGATAAATTCATGCGCCGCGCCGTTGATAAGCTGCGCGACGAATATAATAAGCACGATTGCGCTCGCCTTGAAGAATTTCTGAATGTTCACGCGCACCATGCCCCTGACGACGGCAACGCACAGCACACCCGAAAGCGCCAATCCCACGATTGCGGCAATCACCCATTGCGCACCCTGCACGGAGGATGAGATAGCAAGGAGGAATATGACGAGCTCGATCCCTTCGCGGAAAACGAGTATAAACGCCAAGCCCCCGATAGCGAATTTTGTGCGATTCAGCGTCTTACCCTGCATTTTATCAATCGTATGGGTTACCTGCGTCCCCAATTGCATCGAGGTGCGCCACATCCAGACAATCATCGAAATCACAAGGATGGACGCCAACAGGTAAAACGGACCTTCTAAGGCTTCATCGCCGACGAGGTACGCCTGCATGATGAATCCGCCCGCAACGCTTGCAGCAATGGCGGCTGCCGCTCCGATTCCCACGGATGGTAAAAGATTGCGCCGCTCCGATTTCTTGAGATAGATAAAGAGAATCGAGAGCGCGATGGCGATTTCAAACCCCTCGCGAAGCGCTATGATAAATGCCGATACCATACAATATTCGTCAAAACTAAATCGTCAATACACAATGAATAAACCGCGCATCGTCAGTCTTTTTCTCCGCGGCACGTTTGGCACACGCCAAAAATCTGAAACGAGTGATACGTCGGCTTAAATTTCTGCGCCGTGCAGAGCACGTCCTGAAGACGCACGACCCGGCGGTTTTCAAATTCGATAATCTTGCCGCATTGCGTGCAGATCATGTGATCGTGATGCGGACGCCCCGCCGTCCGCTCATATTGGGAGTATCCTTCGCTGAACCGGTAGCGGGAAACGATGCCGCATTTATGCAGGAGGCTCAGCGTATTGTACACGGTCGCGCGGGAGACCTTACTGCCGTGGGTTTTCAGATGAAGAAACAGGGAATCGGCTTCAAAATGCCCTTCCCATGCGAGCACGCAATCCAACACTTCAAGCCTCTCCGGCGTAACCCGCAAACCGCTGCTGCGCGTATATTTTATGAAGTGTTTTCGTGCGTCCTGTTCGTTCATTATCTTTATTAAGACTAAGTCTAAACAAAATTACGATGCTTTTTTTTCGCCACCAAATACAATCACCCCCGTTTTCCCTTGATATGCCTTATTTGGCATTGTATATTTACATTTTTATTACGTATTCCGTATAACTACGGCGTATTTTCTTTCAATTCCGCACTGTAGCGCAACGCCTTGGCAACAGGGCTTTTTATTGATAAACCGGCGATAAACCGGTCGCAGACGATAAAAAGCCGCTTGCCAAATCCTGCGCGGCGCGTTGAAACCCAGCACTTTCTCATTGCATGAAATTATCAGACTTTTCCTACCCAGTTCCCCGAAAACTTATTGCAAAATTCCCCGCAAATCCACGCGATCAGGCAAAATTGATGGTTGTGGACAAAAAAAACGGACTCATCGAAGACAAGAAATTTGCCGACATCGTTGACTACATGAAAAAAGGCGATTGTCTCGTTCTCAACGATACGAAGGTCTTCCCCGCGCTTCTGGTCGGCAAAAAAGAAAAAACATCAGCCAAAATACAAGTGCTTTTGCTCCGTGAACTGCGCCCCGAAGAGGGTGTGTGGGATACCATTGTGGAGCCAGCCCGCAAGGTCCGCGTCGGCAACAAGATATACTTCAACGGCGGCAAATTAGTGTGCGAGGTGATTGACAATACGACTTCGCGCGGGCGTACGGTGCGGTTCAACGTTGCCGGCAGCATGTTAAAGATCATTGATTCCGTCGGTTTGATGCCGATACCCCTCTACATGAAGCGCGACCCCACCGAAAAGGATAAGGAATCGTACCAGACTGTTTATGCAAAACAAATTGGCGCAGTCGCGGCGCCCACCGCCGGGTTACATTTCACAAAAGAACTTCTGGCAAAGATCAAACGCAAAGGGGTGAACATTACGACCGTCACGCTCCATATCGGGTTAGGCTCGTTCCGCAAAGTAGATGTGGAGGACTTGACGAAACATAAGATGGACTCGGAGCATTTTGAAGTCTCGGCGGAATCCGCCGGAATCATCAACGAAACGATTAACACCAAGCACAAAGTTTGGGTATGTGGAACCAGCACTGTGCGCTGTTTGGAAAGCAGTACGACCGCTGGAAGACAAGTGAAGCCGTCGTTCGGCTGGACGGACAAGTTCATTTACCATCCATATAATTTCAAGGTAACGGACTGCCTGATTACAAATTTTCACCAGCCGGCAAGCACCTTGATTATCCTGACCAGCGCATTTGGCGGACGGGAGCTTATCATGCGCGCCTATAAGAAAGCGATCAAGGACGAATACCGCTTCTACAGCTACGGCGACGCTATGTGCATAATTTAACGCCGCGGGAATGTGGGCGCGCCGGACGGAACATGCTGCGCCTGCGCATACTGCCGTTTATTTCGCACTCGTAGCCCTTGCGATTTGCGGCTGGGGAGGAAGCTGTTTCGCACAACCATTGCGTCCCGATACCCTTGTTCGCGCGTTTCCGAATACCAGCCCGCGTACCCACGCCGATTCCCTGCTGATGCAGAGCGACTCCGTTAAAAAAGCAGTCGCGGCTCCGCTGCAAATTTTCCATCCCATCCGCGAGCTTGGCAGCATTGATTCCGGCGACATTATTACCCAACGGGACCGCATTTACTCGCTCACAAACGAAAGCTACGACGCGCTTCGCCAACAGCCGGGATTTTATCCGCTCGATTTCGCAAGCGCGGGGCAAAACAGTGATCTCCTCATCAACGGGCTTGATATGCGCAACACCGCCGTCATGCTCGACGGCAGACCGATGAACGACCCGCTGACGGGGCGATTTTCGTTCCAGCATATTTCCCCTGATTTCCCCGAACAAACAGAAATTATCACCGGCGCACGTGCAGCCATTTACGGGTTCAACTCTACGGCGGCGGTCATCAATTACGTCCCGGAAATTTTCAATACAAACCGCCCATACGTGCGCATTCGATACGACCAGGGACCGGACGATTATATCGCGTCGGGAATCGAATTCAGCCAAAACCCCACGCGCGCATTGAATTTTTCGCTTGGCATAGACAGGGAAGGACAGCTTGGTGAATATGAAAACACCGGATTGCAATATTGGAACATCAACGCGGAACTCCGCTGGTTCGCCGATTCCAATTTCAACGTGCTTGCAACCGAGAATTTCACCCATAACCACGCGGGTCTCAATGGCGGCGTTTATGGGAAAGACGTTAACGTCAATCCCCTGCTTGCCAACGTCAACCTGCCCTCTGCGGATTACGAAGACGTCCGCCACGACATTACGGTAACGGCAGTCTATAAGGATTCGACGCTGCACACGACGAACGCTTCCGTGTATTATTCATCGCTTTCAAAACAATATATTTCGCAGGAGAACCCCGTCGAGCCGCCTATTGTTCTGCCGTTTACGACGGACAGCGAGACGAATTCCATGCGCTGGCTTGGCGCCGATATCCGCCATACATCGCATTTCGCCGGATTAACGCTTTCCGGTGGGGCATGTGTGCAGAATCAAATCATTGACGCGGATTCTTCAATGCCCCACGAAACGCAGGCACTGCTCGGCGTGTATGGGCTGGCGCAACAATCGATCGGCGATATTGTGGACGCGGCTGTTTTTGGCAGGGCTGATAAAATCGGTGCATTTTTCCGCCCAACGCTCGGTGCTGACGCTTCAATTCATATAGGGGGAAAATTCACGCTGCAAGGCGGGCTTTTACGCACGGAGCGCGCGCCGACGCTTCAGGAATTATATTGGCAAGGCTCGGAGCTTACCGGAAACAGCAGTCTCGTCAATGAACAGCACACCGCCATTTTTGCGGGCATCCATTTCACTGATTCCGCATTCCATTTTTCCCTTGATGCAAGTTCGCGCAACATCACGCACGTCATCGAGGCACAAATACTGCCCGACTCCGCGTTTTCTATCGTGCAGCCGAATTCGATGCAAATTTATTCGCTGGCGGCTGCGCTCGGTATTTCAATCGGCAAGGTGTCATTTGCGGGGAGCGGGACGGTGACAATAATGGATGAGCAAGGCGCGCAAATCCGCAATGCGCCGGTGCTGTATGGCGTTGGCGGAATTTATTATCACGATCTCCGGTTTTTCAACGTGCCGCTCGATTTGAAAGCGGGCATTGAAGGGCGGTTCACGTCGTCGTTCATCGGGCTGACGTACCTGCCTGACGCGCAATTTTTTGCGGGAGCCGCAAGCTTGCAATCAGGAATAAACGGCTCAATGGACGCGATGCTTGTCCTCCACATCGGCGACGCCTATTTGCACATTAGCTATCTCAATATGCTCAATCGAAGTTTTTATTATACCCCGTTTTACCCCATTCTTGAATCGAACCTGAACCTCGGATTCACGTGGGTGATGTTCAATTAATCTTTCCCTGTTTTTTTTAGTCTCATCCACACCAGCCCCGCCACACCGATAAGACAGCAGAGCCACGCGAGTACGTCGCCGTATAGCGTGTAAAACGTTTTATCCGCGTTCAATTCCATATCGCCAACAATGGAGGTTTCCGTGAAGAGAGCGGTGCGGTTATCCACGTTCCCAAATTTATCTATAAAGCAGGAGATACCCGTGTTGGCGCAGCGTGCAATGGCGCGGCGGTTCTCGATTGCCCGCAGTATAGCATACTGCTGGTGCTGTACCGGTCCCGGCGAGCGTCCGTACCAGCCGTCATTAGTGATGATGGCAAGCGCCGTTGCGCCGCTATCCACAAACCCGCGCACGAGCGAGGGGTACACCGATTCGTAGCATATCATGGGCCAAATCACGGCTTGGTTCGAGTCATGTGAAACCTTGAAGACATTGAAATCGGTTCCCTTGCTCCATCCGCTCAGTCCCACGCTCCATTGGATGAGATGCGCAAGAAATGGCAGTTCGCTCACGAACGGCGTCCGCTCGGCAAACGGCACGAGTTCCATCTTATGATACGTTTGCAAGGCTTTGCTGTGCGGCTCCATCAGCATATCGGCGTTATACGCGGCAATGTGTCCGCCGTTCACGATGGTTGCGTCGGGCGGCGGCGGCGGTAGGTTCTTTTGCCCGTCTGGGTAAATCTTTTCGTCAAGGAATCCCGTTATCAGCGGCACTCCCGTTGAATCAACGAATGCGTGTAAATGCGCCAATTCCATAAACCGGTCTGGCGCGGTGAGATACACGGGCACAGCCGTCTCGGGCCAAATGAAGACGTCCGGCTTTTGCGGCAGCGCGGTTCGCGAAAGCCGCTCTAAGTTAGCGATTTGCGCCGAGTCGCTGATGGAGTTCCATTTCCCCCACGGATCAACGTTCGGCTGAATCACCGCCGTGCGGAATGTTTTGTGCGCTTCGTGGTTGAATGCGTTCTCGCGGAATACATATTCCCCGTGCCACGCCGGGAGAACGATGCTTGCGACAAGAACAGCGAACGGCAGAATGAGTTCGCGTTTGAACTGCGACGCTTTACCCAATAAGTGATAAATAATCAGAAACAAGCACACATTTTGCACGAGCAGGACGAACGACGCGCCATATACACCCGTGTATTCGATAAACTGAATCGCTTCCGTAAAATACGTTTGGGTATTGCCGAGCGTGAGCCAGGGGTATCCCAAATCGCCGATAGAATGCAGATACTCGAACGCAGTCCACAGAAACGGAAGCAACGCAAGAGCGGGCAGCAAACCCGCGCGCTTGCGCACCCACACATACGCATACATCGGTACGGAGAGAAACAGCGGATGCACGAGCATCAGCGCGCAGCAGGCGATTTCCAAGAACGGATCCACGTTGTTCCCCCATCCGCCAACCCAATAGTTTGCGATACCGTGCATCACAAAAAACGCGATGTACAGCACACGGAAAATATGGAATTTGCCATTGTGCAGGCTGTGCTCAATCGCGAACAAAAGAGGCACAAGCCCGAACGCCGCTAAAATCCCCAAATGAAACGGAGGAAACGCCATGCCGAGCAATATCCCCGAAAAAACCGGCAGCGTATATTTCTTCAACGCCGCCCACTCAAGCGCAAACCGGAACGACCGCCACGTTCCCGCGTACCGCGCCAGCATTGTTTTACCACGCAGCGCACACTGCCGCACACCCCACACGACGCACCATGCAACCGCTGCGCCGAACACCGCACCGCCGAGAACATCCAAGGGATAATGCACACCGAGATGAATGCGGGAATATGCCGTCAAAGCGGCAAACAGGAAATACCACGCCTGCCTGCGCGGGTAGAACGCGCGAAGCACCACCGCAAGCGCAAACATATTTGTGGAATGGGACGACGGGAACGAATATCCGCCGCCGCATCCGCTCGGCGCGATAACGCCCGCCAGCGCGTGGCACGGGCGCAGACGATGGAAAAACGGCTTGATGAGTTCCGAACTTATCTGATCGGTAAGCAGGATGGTGATAATGATTGCGAACGCCGCGCTCTTGCCGCGCGCGCCGCCTTTCCAAAACAAAAGAAACAGAAGCAGCGCGTAAAGGAAATAAAAATCCTTCACCTCGCTCAGCCACATCATCAATACATCGAACGGCGCCCAATGGAGCGAAGAGTTGAGTGCAAGGAAAAGATTGTGGTCGAAGGAGAGTATGGCGTCTAACATTTTACTAAATGTGGTATTTGATTAAGACAACCGTCCCATAATTGGCAATTGAATCCCGGCATTGTCATTGCGAGCAACGCGAAGCAATCCACCCCCATTATTGCACTACGCAGGTAGATTGCTTCGTCGCTACGCTTCTCGCAATGACTCTATCCCGTAAGTCCCTATTCTTCGCCATGGCTTCCAACATTATCGCGCCACCGCCGCTTTTGATTTCCCAAGGTGGAACCGCTCGATGAACTCGACGATTATCGGGTCGTTGCTTTCCCGCAACTCCTCCGGCGTGCCTTCAAAATAAATTTTGCCCTTGTGCATCATCGCAACGCGGTGCGCAATCCGCTCCACGCTGAACATATCGTGCGTTACAACGACGGAAGTAACGTTCAACTTTGCCGTTATGTCCCCTATCAGCGTGTCTATTTGGTCGGACATGATTGGGTCAAGCCCCGTGGTCGGCTCATCATAAAATATATACGCGGGGTTTTGCGCCAGCGCCCGCGCCAGCCCGACGCGCTTGCGCATACCGCCGGAGAGTTCCGAAGGTTTCAATTGCTCGGTTCCGGGCAACCCCACCAATTCCAATTTCTCCGCCACGATGCCCGCAATTTTCGCCGCGTCGCGTTCGCCGTTCTCCACCAAGCCGAGCGCGATGTTTTCCGCAACCGACATCGAATCGAACAGCGCCGCGCTCTGGAATAGAAAACCAAACCGGCGGCGCATGGCGTACAATTCTTTTTCCTTCATCGTCCCGATAACGTGACCGTCCACCTGCACCTCTCCCCGATCGGGCGTAAGCAAGCCGACGATATGCTTCAGCATAACGCTCTTGCCGCAGCCGCTCGGTCCGATGATGAAGAACGTTTCACCTGTCGGGATTTCGAGGTTCACGCCGCGCATGAGATACGCCTTGAAATACGGATTGATTGCGAGATCGCATTTGACGTTCGTGCCGGAGTAGCGGATGCTCAAGCCGATGCGCCATCTCTCGCTGTGATTGGCGGGCGAGCCGTGTACGATTGCGTCGTCGTGCAGGGAAATTTCCCCGGCTTTCAGATTCAGCGAAACCGCAGCGTCCTCGCGGAACGTACCGCGTTCCAACTCCAGCGTGAGTACGGAGTCGGTATTTGTCGAGCGCGTGTGCTTCAGCAAGCCGGATTTGTGCGTCGCGGGGATGACTTTCATCGCGCCGTTCTCCCCGTCAACGTCGGTGAACGCAATCCATACCGTGACGGAGTTGTGCGGATGGAGGGGCCAATAGAAGGCGTCCTGATGCCAGCCGACGGTCTCCGGCGTGTGCGGCGCTTTGGAAAAGAAATTCGACGCCCACAGAAAGAAATCCGGTCCCAGTATAGATTCCACGTAATCGAGTATTTGCGGCGTGGAGCAAATATCGTAGAGCCACCGGCTGCTTTCGTGCCACTCGCGGATTTCCTTGGGGCTTTCGCCCGTGCGCAGAAGTTTCGTCAGTTCGGCGTA
>Ga0206853_1057_pt1 | contig 16153 bp, 19 predicted proteins | sample Alteio_BWOrgCont_52_FD_152859 | JGI IMG/M metagenome (GOLD analysis project Ga0206853, IMG submission 152859) | Enriched cells from forest soil in Barre Woods Harvard Forest LTER site, Petersham, Massachusetts, United States -... | ecosystem: Environmental > Terrestrial > Soil > Temperate forest >... | reverse complement strand
CCAAAGCCGTCGTGCGCGATGCAAGTGTCGCCTGGTGGCAAGATTTTAATGATTCCATCCTGAATGATCTGATGGAGCGGGCGCTTAAGAACAATGAAAATCTGCAAACGGCCGCAGCCCGTGTAACCGAGGCGCGCGGCTTGCGCGAAAGCGCCAATGCCGCGTTGTTTCCGCATATCGGGGCGAGTGCCGACAGCCAGCGCGGAAATCCGGGCGTGACCACGGAGGGCGGTGATATCACGTTGCGTGAAGCTTCCTTCGATGCGACATGGGAACTCGATGTGTTCGGCGGTACGCGCCGGCAGGTGGAAGCGCAAGATGCATTGATCGGCGCGCGTGAGGCGGCATATCGGAATGCCGCTCTGAGCCTGGCTGCCGATGTGGCCCGTGAATATGTCACCCTGCGGCAATTCCAGAAGCAACTGGCCATCACCAAGGAAACCGCACAAACCCAGCAGCACCTCTACGATATCGCGCAGGATCGCTACAAGGGCGGGCTGGTAAGCACGCTCGACGTCGCGCAGGCGCAGACGCTTTATCGCTCGACTTTGGCTAAGCTGCCGGATTTCGAGCGCCAAATTAAAGCCAGCTCTTACCGGCTCTCTATCCTGCTTGGTGAAAATCCGGGAACGATGGAGGCGCTGGTCGATCAGCCGCAACCCATTCCCGCCGCTACCCAGCTGCCGGTACTGGATGCGCCCGCCGACATTATCCGTCGCCGTCCGGACGTAGCGGAAGCCGAGCGTAATCTGGCTGCAGCAACTGCCTCGCAGGGTGTTGCTATCAGCGCGCTGTATCCAAAAATCTCTTTGTCGTCATTGTTTGGGATTCAACATGCCACATGGCCGCTTGCGCATTATAATATGACGGAAAATTTATGGGATGTGGGCGGCAGCGTGAGCATGCCCATTCTTGAATTCGGCAGTATCGAAGGCCAGATTAACGCGGCTGATGCACGGCAAGTACAAGCCTTCCATCAATACCGGCAAACGGTGCTTACCGCCCTTGGCGATGTGGAAATTGATTTATCCAATCTCTCGGAGGAAACACGCCGAGATGCCATGCTGAAACAAGCTAATGAAAGCGCAACCCACGCCGTCGAAGTCGCGCGTGACCGCTATCGCAGCGGGCTGGCCGATTTCACCGCCGCGTTGCAGGCCGAACAACAGCACTTCGCCGTCGAGATCGATCAGGCCACTTCGGAATCCGTATTGGCGCAGGACATTATTGCCCTTCATAAAGCGCTTGGCGAAAATCCGGCGCCTGCGCTGCAGAAGAATAAAGCTGATTAATGCTGGCTGATGACCATCTGTGCGAAGGCTTCCAGTTCCTGTTTATTAAGGTCTGACACGGCTTCGAACGCCATGTTATTTTTCTGCCACGATACGATATTAAATCCGCGCCTAGAGGAATCGTGAATCGCGGAATCCACCGCATTATTGGGGATAACGAACAGATTGATGATGTGCTTGTTGCGGTGATAGGAAATCGCCGCGACATTCTGGTGCCGTATATAATCCAGCCGCCCGCCGATCAGCGGATAGCCTTGCTCGGCAAAATCATATACCGGCGGTGAAAAATCGATCTTGCCGGTGAACCAAGGCTTGACCGTATGCTTATCGGTCGAAACTACATCCATCAAATGTTGCTCCTGCAATGAGCGCACATGGCTGGACACCACTTCATCCATCAGTATGTCCTGTGATGATGGCACGGCCAGATACAGCATCACGGACGCAGCAAGCGCAGTGGCGGAGAATGCCGGGGCGAGCCATTGCCTGGACGAGAAAGCGGGCTTTTGCCGGTTGATCTGAGACATAATCCGCTGCTGCATCAATTCCGGCGCAGGGTAATAGGGCGCATGTTGGCGGATACCATCGCGCAATGCTTGCAATTCAGCAAACTGGCCTTTGCAACTTGCGCATTTCGCCAGATGCATGCCAACGCGCGCAGCCATCTCCGTCTCGAGCTCATTATCGAGATAGGGATGCAGCCAATCGGCGCAATCGTTGCAGTTCAGTTCATCAGCCATTTTTCAGCAATTCCTTTTTCAGCATCTCGCGCCCGCGCGCCAGCCGCGACATGACCGTACCGATCGGTACCTCCGTCACGCCCGCGATTTCCTTGTAAGACAGCTCCTCCAGCTCTTTAAGCACGATGACCTCACGGAATATCGCCGGCAGGGCTTCCAGCCCGCTTTGTAATGCCTGCCTGTCCTGCAGCCGCTCTGTCCATACCTCCGGCGTATCCGTATGTGCCAATGTCGCCTTATCCTTTTCACTCATTGCCGCTTCGTCATCAATATCCACATAATAACGCTCGCCTGCCGATTCTTTGAGCCATGTGTAGCTCTGGTTGCGTACGATGGTCAGCAGCCATGCCCGTACATTACCTTCCGCAAAGCGGTGCAGCGCTTTGAAGGCGCGCAAACAGCTTTCCTGAACTACATCCTGCGCCGCACTGTCACTTCTGGTCAACCAGCGGGCCAGATTATGGGCGGCGTTCAGATGCGGCAAAATAAGCTGCTCGAACCGCTTCGTATCCTCGTTACGTGCCTTCATTAGTATAAACCACTCTCCACCTCGATTTATTCCCACTAAAATTTTTTTCTTTGGCAGGGAATAAAATACCTAGCTTGCCGGTTATATATCCGCATCGCATTGCAATGTAAATCGCAACCTATGGAGGTGATTATGAATTTAGCAGCTCACACCAAAGAATTTCCCGGAATTTTTCCTTTAGAAGCGCCAAGCTCAAAATTTGAAGATGCTGAATATCTGGCCGTTGTATGCCACGAAATCGGTACGCCGCTCACCTCCATTATTGGCCTTTCTCACGTTCTCTCCGATGTGGAGTGCAGTCCGCAGAAAAAGAAGGAATGCGCCGAAATGCTCCGTGACAGCTCTACTATGCTGATGGATCTGATGAAAAACATGCTTGATTCTTCCAGGCTGAATGCAGGCATGACCGAAATAGAAGAGTTGGATTTTGATCCGGTTAAAGTGGTTCAGGAAGCGGTGCATATTATAGCGACCAGGGCTGCGGAAAAGGGATTGGATTTATATGTGCATATTACCGATGGATTCCCCATGCAGTGTATCGGCGATCCGCTGCGTATCCGCCAGATTCTGCTAAACCTGTTGAGCAATGCGGTAAAATTTACGGAAAGAGGGCATGTCGCGCTCTACGTTAACGCAAAACGTGATGAGCATGGGAACGATCAACTATGCGTTACGGTAGCGGATACCGGCATCGGGATGTGCAAAGAGTCGCTTAAAAAGATTTTCGGCAAATATACGCAGGCGCGCGCCAGCGTGAACCGGAAATATGGCGGCACAGGCTTGGGGCTCTCCATCAGCCAGAAACTTGCGCATTTGATGCATGGGGACATCACTGTGAAAAGCTGGCCGGGTATGTGTTCCCATTTTATCGTGACCTTGCCCTTGAAAATAGCCCCGGCACTCTTGGCCACGGCATAAGGAGCGCTACAAACGCTTCTGCTTCATATCACAAATTAACCTATTGTTATTAAACATAATATAAAATGTTTTTCTAATTCGGGAATAAAAACGATCTTTCGCCGGTTATATACCTCGATAGTCCTTTTTACGTAAACCGCAACCCATGGAGTTTCTATGACAAACGATATAGCAAATCCCGATGACACTCACAAAAAATCCTCCATTCTACGGGATCAAAGCCGTAGGGATTTTATCAAATGCTCCGCTTGGGCGGGTGCGGGCGTAGTATGGATGCTCTCCGGTGGCATTCCCAAAGCCTTCGCCCTCGATGCAACAGGGAAAATGCCGGAGGGTGTCTCGCTTGCCGATACTTTCCATTTCGTGCAGATCAGTGACAGCCATATCGGCTTTAATAAGGAAGCCAATCCGGAGCCGATTAAAACACTGAATGAAGCGATTGGCCGAATCAACGCGTTGCCTGCAAAACCATCGCTCATTCTGCATACCGGCGACATCACACACCTCTCGAAACCGGAGCAGTTCGACACTGCCGCAGAGATATTAAAGGCATTGCCCGCACAGGTGCATTATGTGCCGGGTGAGCATGACACGCTCGATGAAGGCGGCGGCAAGCTCTTTCTCGAACGTTACGGCAAAGGCACGCAAGGCGCAGGTTGGTACAGCTTCGACGATCATGGGGTGCATTTTATCGCCCTCATCAATGTGCTGAATTTCAAACAAGGAGACATGACAAGCCTAGGCGAGGAGCAGCTTAAATGGCTGGCCGACGATCTACGCGCTGTTAAAACCAGCACGCCTATCGTTGTTTTCGCACACATTCCCCTGTGGACGATTTATGAGCCTTGGGGTTGGGGTACGCAAGATGGCGCTCAGGCTCTGTCAATGCTGCGTAAATACGGTTCCGTCACGATCCTGAACGGCCATATCCATCAGGTCATCCAAAAGGTCGAAGGCAATATTACCTTCCACACGGCGCGCGGCACTGCCTATCCGCAACCCGCTCCCGGCACTGCGCCTTCTCCCGGCCCGATGACCGTGCCGGCCGACCAGCTGCGCAGTTATCTGGGCATTACCGACGTCAAATCCGTTCAGGGCAGTCATGCGCTGGCGCTTGTCGATTCCACACTCGTTTAAGAAGGAGCCACTCCATGAAAAAATATCTGCACGCACTTGCCTTTAGCCTCGCTTTGATTTCAACATCTGCATGGGCGCAAGACCAAACTATCGAAATCAAGGAGTACAAGTACGTACCGGAGAAAGTGACCATAGCGGCAGGAACGAAAATCACCTGGATTAACCGCGACGAAGTACCACACACGGTTGATATGGATGACGGCAAAAAAGGAATAAAATCCTCCGCGCTTGATACCGATGAGACATTTTCCTATACCTTCACGACGCCGGGAACCTACCCTTATACCTGCAGACTGCATTCGAAGATGATGGGTACTATTGTCGTTACGGATGCTAAATAGCACAGCAAAGGCGGGTTTTACGATGTCCAGGCATACTTCTGCTAACTACACCGCCATTGCTAAAACATTGCATTGGCTTATGGCGACGTTGATCGTCTGCATGCTGGTGCTGGGCTGGATCATGACGGCTGACGACATTCTTGATGGCCACGGCAAATCTGTCGCGCTGCAAGTGCATGAATCCATTGGCATGATCGTGCTTACTCTTGGCGTGTTGCGCTTGACGTGGCGGTGGATGACTCCCCCACCGCCACTACCAGCTTTTATGCCTGGGTGGGAGCGGATCGCCGCGCATTTGTCGCATGTGGTTTTATACGTGCTCATGCTTGCCATGCCGCTGGTTGGCTGGATGATGATTTCGACCATGCCGCACAACGCGCTGTTCTTCGGACTATTTCCTATTCCGAATCTTCCGTTTTTGCATGACCTGCCCAACAAAAAAGACGTCCGTGAAATTCTGCAAAATATCCATTGGTTTTTAGCCTGGGTTATTGTCGCCTTTGTCGTATTGCACGCCGGCGCGGCTCTTAAGCACCACTTTATCGAACGCGACGATATTCTGTTGCGCATGGCGCCGCAGTATCTTGGACGGGTTCTCCGCTATCTCCGGGGCGGCGTATGACATATAAAAATGTATGTATTCTGTTTCCCGTCGCCTTCTGTTTAAGTGCCAGTGCTGCTTACGCTCATGCCATCGTGGGCGACAGGATATTTCCGGCGACGCTGGCCATCGACGATCCTGGCGTATCGGACGAGATGAACACGCAAATCAGCCGCTTCAAGCAAGCGGGCGATGGCGGTGCGCCGGCATCGTGGCAGACCAGTACATCGGGTGAATATGACAAAGCCATCACTCCGGATTTTGGCCTGTCTGTTGGTGGCGCCTGGCTTGATAATAATGGCGTGTCAGGCCTGGACAATTTCGATGTTGGGGCAAAATATGTATTCTATACCAATGTGGAACATGAAGTCATGCTGTCCAGCGGCCTGGATTGGGACATCGGCAACACCGGCGCGAAGCGCGTCGGTGCAGAAAATTTTAGCACGCTGACGCCAGCGTTGTTTTTCGGCAAAGGCATGGGCGACCTGCCTGATTCTGCCGATATGCTTAAACCCTTCGCCCTTACCGGAACGCTCGGCTATGCCGTGCCGACGGAAAATTTCTCCACCGATCCGGATACCGGCGACAAAACCCGCAATCCGCAGGCGGTGGAATGGGGATTTACCGTGCAGTACAGCCTGCCATATCTTCAGCAGCATGTAAAAGATATCGGCCTGGATAAGCCATTCAGCACGGCAATTCCCATTGTAGAATTTGCCTTTCAAACACCGACCGGAGGAGATCAATCGGGGCATACCACCGGCACGATCAATCCCGGCGTCATATTCATGGGTAGCCAGATTCAGCTGGGGCTGGAAGCACAAATTCCGCTTAATCATGAATCCGGCAGCGGCATTGGCTATATGGCGCAGGTGCATTTTTATATCGATGATATTTTTCCAAAAACTATCGGCAGGCCATTATGGCAAGAATTGTAACCGCATTATGCCTTATCCTATTTATGGCGTCGCCTGCGCTGGCGTGCGGCGTTATGGAGAAGGCCTATCCGAAGGTTGGCAGTATAGTTGAGCCAACGGATCATATTACTTTGACTTTTACGAAAGCCATCGTTCAAGGCTCCAACAGTATCAAAATTACCGATGCCTCCGGAAATGAAGTGAAGGCGGGAAAGCCGGTAAGTAGCGATGACGATACGGTGCTTTCACTAAAAACCGATCATCTGCTTGCGCCCGGCAAATACAAAGTTCTTTGGAATGTAATCTGGCAGGACTGCAACAGCAAGACACAGGGTGATTATAAATTCACAATTAGAAAGGAATAGATTTATGGGAATGAGCGCTTTGCATTTATTATTGGTTTTGATCGTTGTGTTTGTCATCTTCGGCGCAGGAAAGTTGCCGAAGGTGATGGGCGATGTGGGTAAAGGAGTGCGCAACCTGCGCGAAGGGTTAAAAGGCGAAGACGAGCAGCAAGTACTGCCGCCTATCGAGCAGAAAAACACGATCAGCTGATCGAGTGACCTATGTTCGATTTTTCATTCGCAGAGTTGGCATTAATCATTCTTGTCGCTGTTATTTTTATTGGCCCTAAGGAACTCCCTCTTGTCATTCGGGGCATTTCCAAGGCATTACGCGCTGTACGTTCTTTGACCAGCGAAGTGCATAAGGCGCTCGATGATCTGAGCCGCGAATCCGGCATTAAAGCGGCGGTAGTGGAACTCCATAATGACGTAAACGGTGTGACACAAAAGACGGATGATAAATAGCTATCGTGTTATTGTATATTAGGAATGCTTTTGGCATTCCTTGGTATATATGCGCTGAGTAAAATATTTATCCCATAATCAGAGCCTTTTATGCGCATGGGCAATATATTCAACTCTTCCGTCTCACTCACCACCTGGACAGGCTTTGCCGTGATGTGTATTGGCATGTTTATGGCGATTCTCGATGTCCAGGTCGTTGCCACATCTCTGCCCACCATTCAAAGCGCTCTAGGCATCAAACCCGATCAGATGAGTTGGATCCAGACCGCATACCTGATCGCCGAGGTGATAGCAATCCCGCTAACGGGATTTCTCACCCGCCTGCTTTCCATGAGAGGATTGTTCATCGTTGCGATCACGACGTTCACGGTTGCATCGGTAGGCTGCGCTGCAAGCAACAGCTTCACCTCTCTTATCGCGTGGCGCGTTTTGCAGGGTTTTTCGGGTGGCACCTTGATCCCGGCTGTATTCTCAGCGGTTTTTCTGCTCTTTCCATTCCGTCTCCAGGGCATTGCTACGACTATTGCAGGTGTGCTGGCAGTGTTGGCTCCCACCGTCGGGCCGATCGTCGGCGGTTGGATTACCACTACCTATTCCTGGCACTGGCTGTTTCTCATCAACGTCGCCCCCGGCATCCTCTCATCTTTTGCGGCGGTATGGCTGCTTCCGACCGGTAAACCTAATATTGGCGAGGCACGTACGCTGGATTTTGTCTCTCTTGCACTAATGATACTGATGCTTTCCGGGCTAGAAATTGGGCTTAAGGAGGCGCCGCATCGTGGCTGGTTGTCGCCGCTTGTCTTTGGCCTGCTTGCTATGACCGTTGTTTCAACCTTGGCCTTCACCCGCCGTACACTAAGAGCGATACATCCCGTCGTGGAGTTACGAACGCTTGCCAATCGCAACTTCGCTATCGGCTGTATATTGAGCTTCGCACTCGGAATAGGACTATTCGGCTCGGTTTACCTGATGCCGGTGTTTCTTGCTTTCGTTCGCGGCCACAGCGCGCTGGAGATTGGCAAGATCATGTTAATTACTGGCATTGCACAGTTAATCACCGCTCCTGTGGCCGTCGCACTGGAGCGGCGGGTGGATGCCCGATTTCTTACCGCTGCCGGGTTTTTGCTCTTTTCAGTGGGGCTTGGTCTCAGCGCCTTCCAAACTGGCGAGACCGATTTCACCGAGATGCTATGGCCGCAAGTAATACGCGGGGTGGCGATCATGTTCTGTATATTGCCACCGACACGGCTGGCGCTGGGACAACTCGCTCCCGCGCTGGTGCCGGACGCCGGCGGTCTTTTTAACTTGATGCGCAACCTGGGCGGCGCGATTGGCATCGCTCTTATCGATACGGTCATTTACAGCCGCGCACCGATACGTGCGCAGGCGATTGCCACTCGCCTACACAACGGTGACGTCGAAGCGGCAAAGGTTGTTGGCATTCCACTCAAACTGTTTCTGGCGCAGCCCCCAAGCCTGACCGATGCCGGAATACAGCCTATGATCGAGCGGTTGGCTTTAGTTCAGTCAATCAACGAAGCCTGGCTCATGATTGCGTTGTTGACTATGGCAGCCCTCCTATGCGTACCATTTGCACGATTCCGGCATAGGGCGACGGCCAACGATGCGTAATCCTTGCACGAAAAAAGGTTTCCCGCATAGCTTCATTACCTATGAATTACTAAGCCCTATCTCATTATAGGGTGCCTCGGCACCATAGTAGGGAATAAAACCGGCTCCAGGGCAGTTAAGTAAGGGAACCAGCTATAGGAGATTAGGATGGAGTTTTGTAGAAAATCTAAGCGTGTGACGACTGTCATTACTGGGATATTGATGGCGGTTTCCGTTTCCAGTTGCGGATTTGACGGCCCAGCGCATAAAGCGCCTGTACCCAACGCCACGGCAGTCATTGACCTGGGATTTATGAGTTATGATCCGGTCGATGTGACCATTCATCCCGGCGACACCGTCGAATGGCGAAATACATCGGTCATCACCCATACCGTTACCGATGATCCGCTGCGTGCAGAAGAACAGAGGGACATTAGCTTGCCAGAGGGGGCGCAAGCCTTCGATTCCGGAGATATTCCGGCAGGGCAGATTTACACGCATATTTTCACGATACCAGGAACATATCACTACTTCTGTACGCGCCATGAGGATCACGGTATGGTTGGCACAGTGATTGTTAAACCTGCTTCATAAACTCAAAAACTAGGACGTTGAATGCCAGATGAAGATAGGGTTGCTAAGATCATTTCCGTGGCTACGGCAGTTCCCAAATATAAAATCAGCCAAGAAGATGTAGAAAAGCTGGCCGCCAGGGTTTTTGGCGCGTCGATGGGCGATTTTTCGCGGTTGGCGCCGGTTTATGGCAATGCCGCTATTAAAACGCGCTATTCGTGCGTTCCCTTGGAGTGGTATGAAAAGCCTTGTCCGTTTTCCGAACGCAACCGGCTGTACCAGGAAAATGCGGTGAATCTGCTTGCCGAAGCGGGTCAAAAAGCGCTGGCAAAGGCTAACCTCAGTCTTGACGATATCGATGGTTTAGTTGTCGTATCAAGTTCCGGCATCGCCACACCGTCGCTCGATGCAATGCTCATGGAAAAGCTGCATCTGAAGCGCAATATGGAACGCCTGCCGATTTTTGGATTGGGCTGCGTCGGCGGCGTGGTCGGGCTGGCGCGTACCGCGCAACTGGCAAAAGGCGCGCCGGATAAGCGCTATCTTTATATGGTTGTGGAATTATGCGGACTGGATTTTATTTTTTCTGACCACAGCAAAAGTAATGTCATCGCCACGGCGCTCTTTGCCGATGGTGCCGCAGCAGCCGTAATAAGCTGCAAAGGTGAAGGCCCTGCCATCGTCGGCTGGGGTGAACATACCTGGCCTGATTCATTGGATGTCATGGGATGGGATGTCACCGATGATGGCTTACGCGTCATATTCTCGCAAGATATTCCAACCATTGTGCGAAAGGATATGCGACAGGTGGTAGATAAATTTCTGGCATCGCAACACTTAACAAAAGAGAACATCGCGGAATTCATGTGTCACCCTGGCGGTGCTAAAGTGATAGATGCTATTGAAGCCGCGCTTGATCTTCCCGCTGGCCGTCTGCATTACGCACGCGATATATTGCGCGATTATGGCAATATGTCAGCCGCCACCGTGATGTTCGTGCTGGAAGCGGGGCTTAAGTCTCCACGATCTGGCTATACGCTTCTTTCCTCGTTCGGCCCCGGCTTCACGGCCGGATTGGTATTATTGCAGGTGCCATGACATTGCTTTACATCATCATTACTTTGGTGGCGTTGCAACGCATGGCGGAAATGCGACTTGCCGCCCACAATACCCGCCTGCTTAAAGCTCAGGGTGGTATTGAAACTGGCGCGCGGCATTATCCGTTATTCATTCTGCTACATAGCAGTTGGTTGCTGGCTATTCTTTTAACGACGCCCGCCGATGCACCAGTTAACTGGTGGTTGCTATCTGTATTTGTGGTTCTCCAGCTGGGTAGGATATGGGTGATCGCAACGTTAGGGCGGTTCTGGACGACGCGCATTATCAGCTTGCCCGGCGCACCGCTCATCAAAAAGGGGCCGTATCGTTTTTTCTCTCATCCTAATTATATTATCGTTATCGGCGAAATAGCCGTGTTGCCTTTAGTATTCGGTAACTGGCAAGTTGCAGTAATCTGGTCAGTCTTTAATGCTCTGCTGCTTGCATGGCGAATCCGCGTGGAGAATATCGCGCTGGGGGGAAGAAGATGATTTGGTGATTTCATTTTGAGAGAAATGGGGTCGCCTATATGTTAGGATGATTGATATAATCTATCGTAACGATAGAAATAATTTATTTTATATTTGAATATCCTCGAAGTATTGGTTCATTATCTGAATTCCCAATAGCAAAAATATAAACATAAAACAGGAGGATCAATCCATGCCCAAGCAAGCCAAAAATGCAGTCGTTGTTCTGGCCGCTCTAATGTCGATGACGGCGCTGTCTTCTTCTGTTTGGGCAGAAGGTAACCCGCGACCCAACCAATTCTGGTGGCCTGAGCAACTGGATCTGTCGCCGCTGCGTCAGCATGACGTGGAATCGAATCCTCTGGGCAAGGATTTCGACTACGCCAAAGAATTTCAAACTCTCGATCTGAACGCTGTAAAGAAAGATATCGCAGAGGTATTAAAAACGTCACGGGATTGGTGGCCATCCGACTATGGCAATTACGGGCCGTTTTTCATTCGCATGGCCTGGCACGGTGCCGGCACATATCGTATCTCTGATGGCCGTGGCGGCGCTAACGGCGCTCAGCAACGCTTCGAGCCGCTCAATAGCTGGCCTGATAACGTAAACCTTGATAAAGCGCGCCGGTTGCTGTGGCCGGTCAAGAAGAAATATGGCCAAAAGATTTCCTGGGGTGATTTGATGGTGCTGACCGGCAATGTTGCCCTTGAATCCATGGGCTTTCAAACCTTCGGCTTCGGCGGCGGCCGTACCGACGATTGGGAACCCGATCTGGTGTATTGGGGTGCCGGAGAGAAGTTTATGTCCAGTAATCGCGGCAAAGACGGCAAGCTCGATAAGCATGTCGGCGCAACGCAAATGGGCCTTATTTATGTCAACCCCGAAGGCCCGAACGGCAATCCTGATCCGCTCGCGGCGGCGAAAGATATTCGTGAGGCCTTCGGCCGCATGGCGATGAACGATGAAGAAACGGTGGCGCTCATCGCGGGCGGCCATACCTTCGGCAAAGCGCATGGCGCAGCGCCCGCCGCTAAGTGCGTTGGCCCGGCGCCTGCAGGTGAAAAGATTGAACAGCAAGGCATGGGCTGGGTTAACAAATGCGGCACCGGCAAAGGCGATGACACGATCAGCAGCGGCCTGGAAGGCGCATGGTCGGCTGATCCTGTGACGTTTACGACGCAATATCTGGATAATCTGTTTTCCCATGATTGGGTGAAAACCAAAAGCCCGGCTGGTGCGACGCAGTGGATGCCCAAGGACGCTCAGGATGTGGTTCCCGATGCGCAGGATCCATCCAAGCTACATCCGCTCATGATGTTTACCACCGACCTTGCGCTGAAATTCGATCCGGCCTACAGCAAGATTGCCAAGCGCTTCCAGGAACATCCGGAAGAATTCAAGATGGCCTTCGCCAAAGCGTGGTTCAAGTTGACGCATAGGGATATGGGGCCGCTCGCACGTTATCTTGGCTCCGAAGTGCCGAAGGAGGCGCTGATCTGGCAAGATCCATTGCCTCCCGCTAATTACAAGATGATCGACGATGGGGATGCTGCGAAGCTTAAGGAAAAGATTCTTGCATCGGGGCTAACAGAGCCTGAATTGGTGCGGACTGCGTGGGCTTCTGCCGCCACTTTCCGTGGCACGGACATGCGCGGTGGCGCCAACGGCGCGCATATCCGCCTGCAACCTGAAAATGGCTGGGCGGTTAATGACCCTGCGGAACTTGCTAAAGTGCTGGAGAAGCTCGACAGCATTCAGAAAGAGTTCAACAAGGATCACAACGGGAAGCAAGTATCGCTCGCCGATCTCATCGTGCTTGGCGGCAATGCGGCAATCGAAGATGCGGCCAAAAAGGCAGGATATGATGTGAAAGTTCCTTTCGCACCTGGTCGCACCGACGCTACGCAGGAGCAGACCGACGTGAGTTCATTTGCTTATCTGGAGCCGACTGCCGATGGTTTCCGCAATTATTACGGCAAAGATAATAAAAAATCGCCCGCCGAGGCGTTGGTAGATCGCGCTACGCTGCTGACACTTACCGTTCCTGAAACGGTCGTTCTTGTGGGCGGTATGCGATCACTGGATGCGAATGAAGGACACACCCAGCTTGGCGTCCTAACTGATAAGCCCGGCACGCTCTCCAACGATTTCTTCGTTAACCTGCTCGATATGTCCACCAAATGGTCGAAATCGTCCACTTCGGATGGAATGTACGAAGGGCATGATCGTAAAACGGACAAACTAAAATGGACGGCAACTCCTGTGGATTTGATTTTCGGATCAAACTCGGAGTTGCGCGCCGTTGCCGAAGTCTACGCATCCGACGATGCCAAAGAGAAGTTTGTGCATGACTTCGTCAACGCATGGACAAAGGTTATGGATCTTGACCGTTTCGATCTAAGGCGACCGGGCTGATAGGAGGCCATACTCCCCAATGTTAGTCCCGTAAATGGATTTTTGTCTCCCAAAAAGATGCTTAGAGCTTATTAAGCGCACACTCGGCACAAGCCATAAAAAATAAGATTGTGCGTCTGCGGCTTGAAGCCTCTAGGCACCAGCTTTTTAAGAGCATCCGAGCAACCTTCCAATTCATACACCTTATGGCTATGCATCGATGGCGTAGCGCACCCTTCTACCGATAAGGTGCCGCAGATCGTTCATTTGCCTAACTATTGTATCCAGCCGGTCGAGGCATTCTTCAGCCTCCGGCGTAGTGAGATAGTCTGTCATAGCTGCCGCATGGAGCGCTTCAGCGCATCCCATGATATGCAGGCGCATGAGCGCGTTATTGAGAGTTCTGTCAGTGCCGTTCATATTTTTTCTCCTTCCATCGCTCGTACAGCAGCCAGCCGCCGCAGAGCAATCCCGTTAATATACTTAATATCGCTACCCATCCCGGCGTGGTCAGTTTCCAGCTGAGCAATATCCAGCCGATCAGGTTGAAAAACGCCGTCGCGCCGCCTAACACTCCGCATATAAAATCCTCCAGCCATGATGATTCATCCTCTCCCCAGCCACGATAACTCACATCGTTTCCTGTATATCGGAGGAAACGATATCGGCGATTATATGCACCATGCCGCAGACCTTGTTCCTGACGGCATGGGAGCGAATGCGGTTGAAATGGGAAATCAGCGCATGGACTTTATAAGGATTCCATGGATGCTCCGGCACATATGGAACGTCCTCCGTTGCTTCACGGCACAAATCGTTGATCGAGCAGTAAAAGAACAAGGCGAGCTTTTCCGCCTCGTCGCAGGAAATGGAACCGGTGCCAGTTTCATATTTTTGGAATCGTTTGAGGGTAATTCCGAGATGGTTGGCCGTAGCTTTTTGCGTCAGGCCGGACAATAGTCGTCGATGGCGGATATTCCTGCCGATGATAATCCGGATGTCTATTCTGTCCATGGTGCGCTCCCGCAAATCCAATCCGCAAAGCCAGCCGAAGCTACTTTGCGGAAATTTATTGCTTGTTTGGATTGCACCAGCCACTAGCGGCATGGTGCCGGGAGCTAGAATCGCCGGATTAGGGCGCAGGCTTATTCCCCTCGCGGGTATTATATTAGGCCCTCTCCCGGCGCAGATGCACGGAAGCAGGGCTTTCTGATACGAGCCTACCTTAAAATTAATCGCATAATCCGGGGATTCTAGCCCCCTCAACAAGCATTATAGCGTCGATGGCGCCATGAAGTCAAAAGATCGTTGAAAATTGGCCCATTATTTCATGAACTTATAGCCGGAAAAGGTTGGAAAAGGGCTAAATTCTTGCAATTCAGGCTTTAGCCCGCAAATGTTTGGTGGAGGATTATTGATGCTATGCGAACCTGCTCGGATGCAAAGCTACTTATTTTGCAAATGGATTTTAGATTGATTGCGTAACATAGGACGTCCATATTTGGTCATTAAGCGTACTGCTTTAGCTAACTCCTTATTCTTTCTATCAGCATCTGCGAGGCTTAAAAATTCGATCGATTGTAGAACGCCACCACGCTTACGAAGAATTTGTAATCTTCCCAAGCATTCTATTATTTTTGGATCAGTGATTTCTTCTGCCAATACGCGTCGCATAAAACTTGCCAGTATATCTATCGCCTGAATTAAAATGTCGGACTTAGAATCAATAAAAGAAACACGATCCGTTATTAATTTCCTGGTATCATATCCTTTCACTATTTCTCGTGGTGCATCTGGTAGCCACATATCCTTTTCGAATAAAAAACTTTTATCGAAGTAACTATAATTGAAACCAATATCTCTAAATACTCCAAATGGTTTTTGGCGGCTATGGCTTTCAGTTAAGGGGCCAAGAGTGTCTCGCCACCATTCTTCTTGGTTAGATATCTTCGTTGGGTCTTTAGCATCAATCAGCCATCTGAATTCTCCTAATTCTTTTGGCCGTCGCTGAGAGAAATAAAGCGCAGCGTATTCTGCGGTTGACCAAACTAATGTGCTTAACAAAATACACTGTAAATAAAGCTGGTTGGGCATTTTTTCTAATTTGTGACGTAGATCCCAAACCTCTTTGACAAAATTAGGATGGTGTTCAGGTACTAAGTATTTTGTAAGTCCTTCACATTGGCGATTTTTGTGCTGGGATACTTCGCCTTGTGCCTCCTTAGAAACATCTATGGCACAACAATGTAGAATAGCATCGTATTGATAAAGTATCTCTACAAGAGAAATAAGATGCGCTTTATTAAGTAGTCCGCCTTTAAGTTCGCCATTGTTATGGGGCCAGCTTTGACTCAGCCAGCTAATTTTCCTTCGGATTTGTCCAATAGATTTAGTAGGTAATGTCAAAGAGCATAGAACACCGACATCCGTACCTGGGGCAAAATTACTACTCTCATCGATAAAAACATGCACAATATTACTTCATTCACCCTAAAGAATGTTGGCGGTCCCGACACGATTCGAACGTGCGGCCTCGTCCTTCGGAGGGACGCGCTCTATCCAGCTGAGCTACGGGACCTTGGCAGAAACAATTACACGCTTTGCTTCTTCAATTCATTCCATTTCTACAAATTCTATTTTCATGCTTACCCCGTGCTTACCTGACATAAAAGATGAGAAAAGCGATATTATTAACATTTTGTATAATCAACAATAATCACAA